>Ga0116227_10008660_pt1 | contig 19005 bp, 18 predicted proteins | sample S1TSphgellanicum_FD_89693 | JGI IMG/M metagenome (GOLD analysis project Ga0116227, IMG submission 89693) | Host-associated microbial communities from peat moss isolated from Minnesota, USA - S1T2_Fb - Sphagnum magellanicum MG | ecosystem: Host-associated > Plants > Peat moss > Unclassified... | reverse complement strand
CCGGCGCCTGACCGCCGATATGTTGTTTGTGGCCGGATCATCCGGGACCTTAGACAGCGCCAATACGGGCCGTCTATGTGAGTGCTTAAGGAAAACATTATGTCTGAAAGTGACAAAGCCGGTATCGAATCAATCGAAACCTTAGCCGTTCTCCCGTTACGCGATATCGTTGTCTTTCCGCATATGATCGTGCCACTTTTCGTCGGCCGCGATAAATCCGTCCGCGCCCTTGAAGCGGTGATGAAGGACGATAAGCAGATCCTGCTCGTCGCCCAGAAAAACGCCGCGCAGGACGACCCCTCGCCCGACGATATCTACCGCGTCGGCACGGTCTCGACGATCCTGCAACTGCTGAAACTGCCCGACGGCACGGTAAAAGTTCTTGTCGAGGGTGTGCGCCGGGCCAGAATCAACCGTTTCACCGAGACCGAGTCCTATTTCGAAGTCGAGGCCGAAAATCTCGAACGCCATGATGAAGAGAGCAAGGAAGTTGAGGCTCTCGCCCGCACGGTCGTCTCACAATTCGAGCAATATATCAAACTCAACAAAAAGATCGCGCCCGAAGTTCTCGTCTCTGTCAATCAGATTGATGAGCCATCGAAACTGGCTGATACCGTTGCCAGCCACCTGGGCCTGAAAATATCCGATAAGCAGGAGTTGTTGGAAATCAGCACCACGGCTGAGCGGCTGGAACGTGTGTTCAACCACATGGAATCCGAAATCGGCGTGCTACAGGTGGAGAAAAAGATCCGCAACCGCGTTAAGCGGCAGATGGAAAAGACCCAGCGCGAGTATTACTTGAACGAACAGCTCAAGGCGATCCAGAAAGAACTCGGCGAAGGCGAAGATGGCAAGGACGAAACCGCCGAGCTCGAAGCAAAAATCAAGGCCACGAAACTCTCGAAGGAGGCGCGCGAAAAAGCCCTTGCCGAGCTCAAGAAGCTGCGCAGCATGAGCCCGATGAGCGCTGAAGCCACCGTCGTACGCAACTATCTTGATTGGGTCCTGGGAATTCCCTGGAAGAAGCGCAGCAAGATCAAGAATGACGTCGTAGAGGCCGAACGTGTGCTCAATGCCGATCATTTCGGCCTGGAGAAAATCAAGGAGCGGATTGTAGAGTATCTGGCGGTTCAGTCACGCAGTCCGAAACTGCGCGGGCCGATTCTCTGCCTCGTGGGGCCGCCCGGCGTCGGCAAAACATCGCTAGGCAAATCCATCGCCAAGGCCACCGGCCGCAACTTTGTCCGGATGTCTTTAGGTGGCGTGCGCGATGAAGCCGAGATTCGCGGCCATCGACGAACGTATATAGGGTCGATGCCCGGCAAAGTAATCCAGGGCATGAAGAAGGCCAAAACGTCGAATCCGCTGTTTCTTCTTGATGAGATTGATAAATTGGGCGCGGATTGGCGAGGTGACCCGTCCTCTGCTTTGCTGGAGGTTCTAGATCCGGAGCAGAACTCCACATTCGCGGATCACTACTTGGAAGTGGACTACGACCTCTCGGACGTCATGTTCGTGACAACCGCCAACAGCATGCGCATGCCGCAACCATTGCTGGACCGCATGGAGATCATTCGGATTCCGGGTTATACGGAAGATGAAAAAGTTGAAATCGCCAAGCGCCACCTGGTCGCGAAGCAAGGCGAAGCGCATGGGCTGAAGCGTGAGGAATGGTCAATCAGCGACGACGCACTCCATGAATTGATCCGCACCTACACGCGCGAAGCCGGCGTGCGCAATCTTGAGCGCGAAATCGCCAATCTCGCCCGCAAGGCCGTAAAGGACATCGTCACGAATAAAACAAAAAAAGTCGCCATCACAAGGAAAAATCTGCAAAAATTCTCCGGTGTGCCCCGATTCAGATATGGCGAAACCGAGGCCGAGGATATGGTCGGCGTGGTCACCGGTCTGGCGTGGACAGAAGTTGGCGGCGAAATCCTGACGATTGAAAGCGTCCTGTTGCCTGGCAAGGGCGGCATCAAACAGACCGGCAAGCTTGGTGATGTGATGCAGGAAAGCGTCCAGGCGGCATATTCCTATATTCGCTCGCGGGCGATTCAGTTCGGCATCAAGCCGCCCTTCTTCGACAAGCGCGACATCCATGTTCACGTGCCTGAGGGTGCGACGCCAAAGGACGGCCCATCCGCCGGCATTGCGATGGCCACCTCAATTGTCAGCGCGATCACCGGAATCCCCATCCGCCGTGACATCGCAATGACCGGCGAGATTACGCTTCGTGGACGGGTCCTGCCGATCGGTGGCTTGAAGGAAAAGCTGCTCGCGGCACTGCGCGCCGGAATCACCACCGTCATCATCCCGAAGGACAATGAGAAGGATTTGATCGAGATCCCTGATAACGTTAAAAAAGGCTTGACGATTATCGCGGTATCTCACGTCGATGAGGTTATCGACAAAGCTCTGTCCCGCAAGCCGGAGCCTATTGAATGGGAAGATAAATCCGATGACATCGCGGCCACCGCCGCGGAGACAAGGGCGGCGTCCTTGCCGCACTGATCAAGGCTTATTTGACGGCTCACGCCCAAATTCGGTAGACCGTGCTTGATAACCGGCGTTGCGCCGCTGCCAGGCGGATATGCGGAAAGTTTTGACCAATCACCATACAGGGAGAGTTACCAGTGAATAAGATGGATTTAATCGCGGCCGTGGCCGAAGAAACCGACCTTTCGAAAGCCAAGGCGGCCGAGGTGGTGGACGCCGTATTCGGCGCCATTGAGAAATCGTTGAAGCAAAAGACCGAAGTTCGGCTGGTCGGCTTCGGCACCTTCGCAACGGTTGATCGCGAGGCCTCCAAAGGCCGCAACCCGCGCACCGGCGATGAGATCGACATCCCGGCTTCCACCGCCGTCCGCTTCAAGGCGGGCAAGACCCTTAAGGACGCGGTTAACTAAATCCGCAACAAACCCTTGTTTTTCTTGGATTATGGGCGGTTAGCTCAGCGGTAGAGCGTCTCGTTTACACCGAGAGGGCCGGCGGTTCGAACCCGTCACCGCCCATACCGCTGGCCGGCTGGGCCGCGCCTTGACGGTCAACCCGGTGGCCTTTACACCGCCGTCACGCAAGCAAATGCGGGTGTAGCTCAGTTGGTTAGAGCGCCGGCCTGTCACGCCGGAGGTCGCGGGTTCGAGCCCCGTCACTCGCGCCATCAACCTACTGTTTTCTTTGTAGAAATATCTAGAACATATCTCTTAATAAGTTTGTCTTGACCATATCATGTTGCGATGCGACATGCTTGCTTTAACCTACGGGTAGGCTTGGTGCTTCGTTACAAAACCGGATTAGGAGAACCATGTTGCAACCGCTTTTGACGCAATATTTCCCCATCCTTGTGTTCGTCGCCATCGCCGGTCTTATCGGCCTCGCCCTCGTCGCCGGCTCACTCTTCGCCGCCCACCAAAAACCCTATGCCGCCAAACTCTCCGCCTATGAATGTGGCTTCGACGCGTTCGACGATGCCCGCCGCAAGTTCGACGTCCGCTTCTACCTCGTCGCGATTCTGTTTATCATTTTTGACGTTGAAGTCGCATTTCTTTTCCCTTGGGCGGTCAGCCTCTCGCGCATCGGCCTGCTTGGCTTTTTTTCAATGTTGGGTTTCCTTGCCGTGCTCACGGTCGGGTTTATCTACGAGTGGAACAAGGGCGCCTTGGATTGGGAGTAGCACCATGAACGGAGCCGAAGCATTGGCCTGGAATCGCGACCATATGCCGCCCGGCGAAGCCCAGGACGCCGTGATCAAGGGCATTTCCGGTGAAATCTCCGGCAAGGGCTTCGTCGTCGCCAATCTAGACAAAATGGTGAACTGGGCGCGCACGGGCAGCCTGTGGCCAATGACCTTCGGCCTCGCCTGCTGCGCGGTGGAGATGATTCACGCCTACATGCCCCGCTACGATTTGGATCGCTTCGGCGTCATCCCCCGCGCCAGCCCGCGGCAGAGCGACGTGATGATTGTCGCCGGCACCCTCACCAACAAAATGGCGCCGGCACTGCGCAAGGTCTACGACCAGATGCCCGAGCCCCGCTGGGTCATTTCCATGGGCAGCTGCGCCAATGGCGGCGGCTATTACCACTACTCCTACTCCGTCGTTCGCGGGTGTGACCGTGTGGTGCCGGTCGATATTTACGTTCCCGGCTGCCCGCCAACGGCCGAGGCGCTGGTCTACGGCATCATGCAGCTGCAAAAGAAAATCCGCCGCACAGGAACAATTTTGCGTGGCTGACGAGGTTGCGGAAATCGACGTGGCGGCCGAAGCCATCTGCGCCCTCCCCGGTGTCACAGCCGTCGCGCGCGAGCATGGCGCGCTGGTCGCCCACACCACGGCGGATTCGCTCCTCGCACTCTTGAGCACCTTGCGCGACGACCACGCTTTCGCCCAGGTCATGGATATCTGCGGTGTTGACTGGCCGGAGCGTCCGCTCCGCTTCGATGTCGTCTACAACCTGCTTTCCGTCACCAAAAATGCCCGCCTGCGTGTCATTGTCCAGACAAACGAAACCACCCCGCTGCCGTCCGCCTCGTCACTGTGGCCAAACGCCACCTGGTGGGAACGCGAAGTCTGGGATCTCTTCGGCATCGCATTCGACGGCCTCGCCGATCATCGCCGCATCGTCACTGATTACGGCTTTGAAGGCCATCCGCTGCGCAAGGATTTTCCGCTCACCGGCTATGTTGAAGTTCGTTACGATGAAGAACGAAAAGCCGTCATCTACGAACCCGTTAAACTCACGCAAGAATTTCGCAATTTCGAGTTTCTCTCCCCCTGGGAAGCGATGACCACGCTGCCCGGTGATGAAAAAGCCAGGGGCTGAACGCCGATGGATGAAATCGTAACGAAGAACGTCGAAATCGACAGTCACACCATCAATTTCGGCCCGCAGCACCCCGCCGCCCATGGCGTTCTGAGGCTGATTCTGGAAATGGACGGCGAAGTCGTTCAGCGCGCCGACCCGCATATCGGCCTTTTGCACCGCGGCACCGAAAAACTAATCGAATACAAAAGCTACATGCAGGCGGTCCCGTATTTCGACCGGCTCGACTACGTCTCCCCCATGGCCTGCGAGCACGCTTTTGCACTCGCCACCGAAACGTTGCTCGGTATCCAGGCGCCCGACCGCGCGCAATGGATCCGCGTAATATTTGCGGAATTGACGCGGGTGCTGAACCATCTGCTTAGCGTCTCCAGCTTCGCGCTCGATTGCGGCGCCTTAACACCCGGCCTATGGGGTTATGAAGAACGGGAAAAACTACTTATATTCCATGAAGCCGCATCCGGCGCCCGCTTCCATTCCAACTATTTTCGTCCCGGCGGCGTCTCGAAGGATTTGTCGGCCGGCATGGAAGCTGAAATCGCCGCCTGGTGCGAGACATTTCCGAAATTCGTTGACGACGTGGAATCCCTCCTAACCGGCAACCGCATCTGGAAACAGCGCGTCGTCGATATCGGCGTGTTTTCAGCGGATGACGCGCTCGCCTGGGGATTCTCCGGCCCCAATCTCCGCGCATCCGGCGTCGCCTGGGATTTGCGCCGCGCCCAACCCTATGACAAATACGCCGAGGTCGAATTCGAAATCCCGATCGGCAAGCATGGCGATTGTTACGACCGTTATCTGGTCCGCATGGCCGAGATGCGCGAAAGCGTCAAAATCATCAAGCAAGCGCTAACAAAAATCAAGCCCGGTCCGGTCAAAGTCCAGGATCGGAAATTCACCCCCCCGACCCGCGCTGAAATGAAACATTCGATGGAAGCGCTCATCCATCATTTCAAACTCTACACGGAAGGCTACCATGTTCCCGCCGGTGCAACCTATACGGTGGTGGAAGCGCCGAAAGGCGAGTTCGGCGTCTACCTCGTGGCCGACGGCACCAACCGCCCATACCGTTGTAAAATCCGCGCCACCGGGTTCTCGCATTTGCAAGCCCTCAGCAAACTAACCAAAGGCCACATGCTGGCCGACACGGTCGCGATCATCGGCTCGCTCGACATCGTCTTCGGCGAGATCGACCGATGAGCTTTGAAACTTTTGCATTCGACGATGAATCGGAGAAGGCCGTGCTAGCCGCCATCGCCACCTACCCGCCCGGCAAACAGGCCAGCGCCGTCATGCCGCTGCTAGATATTGTGCAACGCCAAATGGGCCGCCAGACCGGCTCGGCCTGGGTCCCGCGCGTGGCGATGGACGTGGTCGCCAAACGTCTCGGCATGGCCGCCGTACGGGTTTACGAGGTCGCCACCTTCTACCTCATGTACAACACCCAACCGGTCGGAAAATTTCATCTCCAGGTTTGCACCACAACGCCATGCATGTTGCGAGGATCGGACGATATCGTCGCGGCCTGCAAAAAAATCACCGGCATAAAATCCTTCGGCGAAACCAGCGAAGACGGGCTGTTCACCATGACGGAAGTCGAATGCCTAGGCGCCTGCGTGGCAGCACCCATGATGCAGATCAACGATGATTACTATGAAGACCTGGACGCGGAACGCACGGAAGCCCTGCTGTCCGGCCTGAAATCCGGCGGCCAACTCCCGCCAGCCGGTTCCACCAAGGGCAGGCCCAGTTCCGCCCCCGAAACGGGCCAAACGACCTTGCTGCAAACCACCGAGGCAGGCTGACCGATGTTGAAAGACGCAGACCGAATCTATACAAACCTCTACGGCCAGCAGGACTGGCGGCTCCCCGGCGCAAAAGCCCGCGGCGATTGGAGCGGGATTGACGAGATTCTCGGCCGCGGCCGCGACGCCGTGGTCGAAGAAGTTAAAGCCTCCGGCATGAGAGGCCGCGGCGGTGCCGGCTTCCCCACCGGCCTGAAATGGTCCTTCATGCCCAAGCAAAGCGACGGCCGGCCCAGCTACCTTGTCGTCAACGCTGATGAAAGCGAGCCCGGCACCTGCAAGGATCGCGACATCATCCGCAACGAGCCGCATAAACTCATAGAAGGTTGTCTGGTGGCGGGTTTCGCCATGGGCGCGCATACCGGCTTCATCTATATCCGCGGCGAATACTATAACGAAGCGCTGCATCTGAAGGCGGCCATCGCGGAAGCGTATGAAGCCGGCCTGCTCGGCAAAAACGCCGCCGGCTCCGGCTGGGATTTTGACCTGCATGTCCACCGCGGCGCCGGCGCCTATATCTGCGGCGAAGAATCCGCGTTGCTGGAAAGCCTCGAGGGCAAAAAAGGCATGCCCCGCATGAAACCGCCATTTCCGGCCGCCATGGGCCTGTACGGTTGCCCAACCACCGTCAACAACGTTGAAACCATCGCCGGCGTGCCCACCATCCTGCGTCGTGGCGCCACCTGGTTCGCCGAACTCGGCAGGCCGAAAAATTCCGGCACCAAACTGTTCTGCCTCTCCGGACATGTGAACAACCCTTGCACTGTCGAGGAAGAACTCGGGATTCCGCTCCGCGACCTGATCGAAAAACACGCCGGCGGCGTGCGCGGCGGCTGGGACAACCTGCAGGCCATCATCCCCGGCGGCGCCTCAATGCCAATCCTCCCAAAATCCGTCTGCGACACCCAGTTGATGGATTTTGACAGCCTGAAAGATGCCCGCAGCGGCCTCGGCTCAGGTGCTGTCATCGTCATGGATAAATCCGCCGACGTTATCAAAGCCATCTGGCGGCTTGCCAAATTCTTCAAGCACGAAAGCTGCGGCCAGTGCACGCCGTGTCGCGAAGGTACCGGCTGGATGATGCGCATGATGGAGCGCCTGGTCGAAGGCCGCGCCGAACTTTCGGAAATCGACCTGCTGGAAACCGTCACCCGGCAAGTCGAAGGCCACACAATCTGCGCCTTCGGCGACGCCGCCGCCTGGCCCATCCAGGGCATGCTCCGCCATTTCCGGCCCCTGGTCGAACAACGAATCGCCGACTACCAAAAGCGCACAGCTCTTCCCGTGGCGGCGGAGTAGAAAAATGGCAAAAGTAACAGTCGACGGAATCGAAGTCGAAGTCGCCAACGGCTCAACCGTTCTGCAGGCGTGCGAAGCGGCAGGGAAAGAAATTCCGCGCTTCTGCTATCACGAACGCCTCTCCATCGCCGGCAACTGCCGCATGTGCCTGGTGGAAATCGAAAAAACGCCAAAGCCCGTCGCCTCCTGCGGCCAGCCGGTCGGCGATGGCATGGTCATCAAGACCGACACGGAAACGGTCCGCAAAGCCCGCCGCGGCGTCATGGAATTCCTGCTCATCAACCATCCGCTCGATTGCCCGATCTGCGACCAGGGCGGCGAATGCGATTTGCAGGATGAAGCCGTCGCCTACGGCCGTGGCTATTCGCGCTACGACGAAGGCAAGCGCGCGGTCTCCCAGCCCGACTGGGGGCCACTCGTCAAAACCACCATGACACGCTGCATCCACTGCACCCGCTGCATCCGTTTTTGTTCCGAAGTCGCCGGCGTGCCCGAACTCGGCGCCACCGCGCGCGGTGAATCCATGCAGGTCGGCACCTACATCCAAAAAGCGCTCAGCTCTGAACTTTCCGCCAACATCATCGATCTTTGCCCGGTCGGCGCCCTCACATCCAAACCCTACGCCTTCACCGCCCGCCCCTGGGAGCTCCGCAAGACCGACAGTGTGGACGTATTGGACGCGGTCGGCGCCAACATCCGCATCGACGCCCGCGGTGCCGAAGTTTTACGCATTCTCCCACGCACCAACGACGAGGTGAACGAGGAATGGCTCGGGGATAAATCCCGCTTCTCCGTTGATGGCCTGAAGCGCCGCCGGCTGGACAAGGTCTGGATCCGCGAAAACGGTAAATTGCGTGCCGCCTCCTGGGAACAAGCCTTTGCCGCCATCGCCGAACGCCTTAAGGGCGTCGCCGGTGACCGCATCGGCGCTATCGCCGGCGATCTGTGTGACGCCGAAAGCATGATGGCACTGAAAGACATGATGACCGCCCTCGGCAGCCCGAATCTCGATTGCCGGCAGGATGGCGCGGTATGGGATACCTCTCGCCGCGAATTCTACCTCTTCAACACCACCATCGCCGGCATCGAAGAGGCGGACGCGCTCCTCATCATCGGCAGCAACCCCCGCCGCGAAGCGCCGGTGCTTAACGCCCGTATCCGCAAGCGCTGGGTCGCCGGAAATTTTGCCGCTGGCCTCATCGGCCAGGACGTCGACCTCACCTACCCGTACGCCCATATCGGCGCCGGGGCGGAAGCGCTGGCAGCAGTCGCAGCCGGAACGCATGAATTCGCCGAAATCCTGAAAACCGCGAAAAAACCCATGCTCATCCTCGGCCAGGGCGCCTTGCGCGGCGAAGGCGGCGCGGCCACCTTCGCGGCCGCCTGGCAACTGGCAACCCAGTTCAACATGCTGAACGCCGACTGGCACGGCTTCAACGTCCTCCACACCGCGGCCGCCCGAGTCGGCGCGCTAGATCTCGGCTTCCTCCCAGGCCCCAGCGGCAAATCCGTCGCGGAAATGCTGGGCGGCGGGGTGGACATCCTATGGCTCCTCGGTGCGGATGAATTCGACACATCAAAAATCGGCGCAAAAACGTTCGTCATATACCAGGGCCACCACGGCGACGCCGGTGCCGCGCGCGCGGACATAATCCTCCCCGGCGCCGCCTACACGGAAAAGCCAGGCATCTACGTCAACACCGAGGGCCGGCCGCAGCAAGGTTTTATGGCCGTCAACCCGCCCGGCGAGGCGCGCGAGGATTGGCGCATCATCCGCGCCATCAGCGCCTATCTCGGCCACGCCTTGCCCTACGACACGCTTAGCGAACTGCGCGCCCACCTCGCCGAAGCCAACCCGATTTTCGGCCAGCTCGACACAATCCGCCGCCTCGCCGGCACCAACATGGAATCCCCCGAGACTGCCGGCGCGCCCGCCACGGAAGCTTTTGATCCGGCCATCACCAATTACTACCAAACCGACCCAATCAGCCGCGCCAGCCCGACCATGGCCGCCTGCGTCGCCGCGCATTACGCCCGCATAGCGGAGGCCGCGGAATGACTGCGTTTTTCGCAACCGACGCCGGCATCGTAATTCTAACGATCCTCAAATCCCTGGCCCTCATAGTGCCATTGCTGATCGGCGTCGCTTATCTGACTTATGCCGAGCGCAAAGTCCTCGGCGCCATCCAGCTTCGCAAAGGTCCCAACGTCGTCGGCCCCTTCGGCCTCGCCCAGCCCTTCGCGGACGCGCTGAAAATGATGTTCAAGGAAACCATCATCCCGACGGGCTCCGACCGCATCCTCTTCATGATGGCGCCGATGATCACCTTCGGCCTCGCCGTCGTCGCCTGGGCGGTCATCCCGGTGAATGACGGGTGGGCCATCGCCAACATAAACGTTGGAATTCTCTACATCCTCGCCATCTCTTCCCTCGGCGTGTACGGCATCATCATCGCCGGCTGGGCGAGCAACTCGAAATACGCCTTCCTCGGCGCGCTCCGAAGTGCCGCGCAAATGGTGTCCTACGAAGTCTCCATGGGTTTCGTTATCGTCACCGTCATGCTCTGCGTCGGCAGCCTGAATTTGAACGACATCGTCCTCGCCCAGCGCACCATCTGGTTCGCCATCCCGCTCTTCCCGATGTTCGTCATCTTCTTCATCTCCGGCCTCGCCGAAACCAACCGCGCGCCCTTTGACCTCGCGGAAGGCGACACCGAAATCGTCGCGGGCTTCTTCGTGGAATACAGCGCCATGACGTTCGCCCTGTTCTTCCTCGGCGAATACGCCAACATGATTCTGATCAGCGCCACAACGACCGTGCTTTTCCTAGGCGGCTGGCTCTCCCCGCTGCCCTTCGTGCCCTTCACCCTCATTCCCGGCGTGGTCTGGTTCCTGCTGAAATTCTTCTTCTGCCTGTTCGTATTCCTCTGGGTCCGCGCCACGCTGCCGCGCTACCGCTACGACCAGCTGATGGCCCTCGGCTGGAAGGTCTTTCTGCCCCTCTCTCTCTTCTGGCTGGTCCTCACCGCCGGCGTTCTCGAAATTTTCGGCTGGCTACCCAATGCCTGAAAGCAACGCTCCATGAGTCGTCTTGATCGGACCGCAAGCGGCCTTTTGCTGCGCGAAATCGTCGCTGGCCTTTGGCTTACCTTAAAATTTTTCTTCAAACCCAAGGCAACGCTGAATTACCCCTACGAGAAAAACCCCATCAGCCCGCGCTTCAAGGGCGAACACGCGCTACGCCGCTACCCGAACGGCGAAGAACGCTGCATCGCCTGCAAACTCTGCGAAGCCATTTGCCCCGCCCAGGCTATCACCATCGAGGCCGAACCCCGCGATGACGGCTCCCGTCGCACCACCCGCTACGACATCGACATGACCAAATGCATCTATTGTGGCCTGTGCGAGGAAGCCTGCCCGGTTGACGCCATTGTAGAAGGCCCAAACTTCGAATTTGCCACCGAAACCCGCGAAGAATTATTGTACGACAAGGCAAAGTTACTGGCCAACGGCGACCGCTGGGAGCCCGAACTCGCGAAACGCCTAGAACTAGACGCGCCATATCGGTAGAGGAGGGAGCATAAAAATGATTGCCAACTTCGCGTTTTACGTCTTCTCCGCCATCCTCCTGGCCTCGGCGGTCATGGTCGTCAGCAGCCGAAACCCTGTCTACTCCGTGCTGTTTCTCATACTCGCCTTCATCAACGCCGCAATCCTGTTCCTCATGACCGGCGCCGAATTTTTGGCAATGGTTCTGGTCATCGTCTACGTCGGCGCGGTTGCGGTTTTATTCATGTTCGTCGTCATGATGCTGGACGTGGATTTCGTGGCCTTACGCGAAGGCGTCCAGCAATACGCCCCCATCGGCGCTGCCGTCGGCATCGTCCTGTTCATCGAACTCGCCCTGGTCGTCACCGGCTGGACCATCGCGCCCGGTGCCGCCGGCTTCCGCCTCTCGCCAACCCCCACGGATGTCACCAACACGGTCGCGCTTGGCTCCATCCTCTACACGAAATATATTTTTCTCTTCCAAATGGCCGGCGCCATCCTGCTGGTCTCCATGATCGGCGCCATCGTCCTAACATTGCGGGACCGTACCCGCGGCAAGCGCCAGGACATCGACATGCAGCATGCCCGCTTACCCGCCGACACTCTCAGCATGGTCACCGCCGCGCTGGGTGAAGGTGCCACCGTGCCGAAAACGCCGGAGCAGGTGCTGTAATGCAAATCCCTCTCGCGCATTATCTGGTCGTCTCCGGCCTCTTGCTGGTCATCGGCGTGTTCGGCATTTTCATGAACCGCAAGAACATCATCATCATCATGATGTCGATCGAGCTCATTCTCCTCGCCGCCAACCTCAACTTCGTCGCCTTCTCCGGCGCTCTGCACGACATGGTCGGCCAGGTCTTCACCATGTTCGTCCTCACCGTCGCCGCGGCCGAAGCCGCCATCGGGCTTGCCATCGTCGTTATCTATTCACGCAACCGCGGCTCGATCGAGGTCGAGGACGTGACTCTGATGAAGGGTTGAGATGCTCACGCTAATCGCCGTTTTTGCCCCACTCCTCGGCGCCGCCATCGCCGGACTGCTACGGCCGTTCATCGGCAAGCAAGCCGCCATTGGCGCCAGCATCGCATTCATGGTCATCTCCGCCGCCGCCGGCGTTGCCGACTTCATCCAGTTCGAAACCGCCGGCACCCCGCTCGCCCCCTACCACATCGCCACCTGGATCTCCGTCGGCAGTTTCACGCCTGACTGGTCCCTCCGGCAGGACACAATCTCGCTCGTCATGGTCGCGATGGTCAGCTTCGTCTCCGCCCTCATCCACATCTACAGCGCCGGCTACATGCAGCACGACAAAACCGTGCCGCGCTTCTTCGCCTATCTCTCGCTCTTCACCTTCGCGATGCTGATGCTCGTCACCGCCAACAACCTGGTCCAGCTCTTCTTCGGCTGGGAAGGTGTCGGCCTCGTTTCGTATTTGCTCATCGGCTACTGGTACGAACGCCCCTCCGCCAACGCCGCCGCCATCAAAGCTTTCATCGTCAACCGCGTGGGGGACCTCGCCTTCGCCGTCGGCATCGCCCTCACCTACCTCGTCTTCCACACCGTCTCGTTCGACGGCATCTTCGCCGGGATCACCGCCCACACGCAGGACCGCTACACTCTCCTAAACGCGTCATTCCCCGCGCTCGAAGTCATCGCAATCCTGCTGTTCATCGGCGCGATGGGCAAATCCGCGCAGCTTTTCCTGCACACCTGGCTGGCCGATGCGATGGAGGGCCCAACCCCCGTCTCCGCCCTCATCCACGCGGCCACCATGGTGGCGGCCGGCGTTTTCCTCATCGCCCGCATGTCGCCCCTACTGAACGCCGCCCCCTTCGCCATGGGCGTGGTCACCGTCATCGGCGCCTCCACCGCTCTGTTCGCCGGCACGGTCGGCTGCCTGCAGAACGACATCAAACGCATCATCGCCTACTCCACCTGCTCGCAACTCGGCTACATGTTTCTGGCGGCCGGCCTCGGCGCCTATCCCGTCGCGATCTTCCACCTCATCAACCACGCTTTCTTCAAGGCGCTGCTTTTCCTTGCCGCCGGTTCCGTGATTCACGCGATGTCGGACGAGCAGGACATCCGCAAAATGGGCGGCCTTGCCAAAAAACTGCCGGTCACCTGGGTGGTGATGCTCTTCGGCGCCCTGGCACTCGCCGGCATCCCGCCGTTCTCCGGATATTACTCAAAGGACGCAATTCTGGACGCTGCATTCGCCGCCGGCACCCCGGTTGGCATTTACGGCTGGGTATGCGGTGTCATCACTGCCGCATTGACGGCTTTCTACATTTCCCGCCTGTTCCTGCTCACCTTCCACGGCAATTCGCGGGCACCCAAGGAAATTCAGGACCATGTCCACGAAAGTCCGCTGGTCATGCTAGTTCCCTTGGTCATTCTGGCTTTCGGTGCACTCTCCAGCGGTTTTCTGCTCCACAACGCTTTCGTCGGCCACAATTTCGCGGTCTTCTGGGGTGCCAGCATCGCGGTTCCGGCCAACAGTGTTATGCAGACGCTGGACCACCCAGCCCTTGCCGCGGAACTCGCCCCGCTTGCCGCTTCCCTCATCGGCATCGTCATCGCCGCCATCTTCTATATTTTTTCCCCGTCGCTGCCAGCGGTGTACGCCGCCCGCTTCGCCGGGCTCTATCGTTTCGTCTTCAACAAATGGTATTTTGACGAGCTCTACGACAAGATTTTCGTGCAACCCACGTTGCGCCTGGCCAATTTCGCCTGGCATTTCGGCGACGAGCAGTTGATCGACTCCGTCCCCACCGGCCTCGCCACCCTCACCACGGATGCATCATCGGAAACGGTCAAACTGCAAACCGGCTCAATCGCCCTCTACGCCTTCATCATGCTGATCGGCTTGCTCGGCTTCCTCAGCATCTTCCTATGGGTGGGCTGAGATGAACGCCGCCGGCTTCCCCATCCTCTCCCTCATCACCTTTTTGCCGCTCGCCGGCATCGTCTTCATCGCCACACTTCGCGGCGACGCCGAAGCCGTCGCCCGCAACGCCCGCTGGGGTGCGCTCTGGACCAGCCTCATCGTCCTCGCCATCAGCATCTACTTGTGGTTCATCTTCGACCCCGCCCAAGCCGGCTTCCAGTTCATCGAAACCCTGCCCTGGCTGAGCGGCCTTAACGTCGAATATAAAATGGGCGTCGACGGCATCAGTCTTTTTCTTCTCATCCTCACTGCTTTTCTCACCCCCATCGCGATCCTCTCCGCCTGGCCCATCACCAAGCGCGTCCGCGAGTTGATGATCGCCTTCCTGCTCCTGGAAACGACAACCATAGGCATGTTCGCCGCCGCCGATTTCGTGGTTTTCTACATCTTCTTCGAAGCCGTGCTGATCCCGATGTACATCATCATCGGCGTCTGGGGCGGTCCGCGCCGCATATTCGCCGCCGTCAAATTTTTCCTCTTCACCCTCGCCGGCTCGGTCCTGATGCTCCTTGCTCTGGTCTGGATGTGGCGCAACGCCGGCACCACCGACATCGCGGTTCTGCTCCACACGCCCATCCCGCCGCATATCCAGACATGGCTTTTCATCGCCTTCCTCGCCTCCTTCGGCGTGAAAGCCGCCGTCTGGCCGCTGCACACCTGGCTGCCGGACGCTTACGGCGAAGCCCCGCTTCCGGGCACAATCATGCTTGCCGCGGTCCTCTCCAAAATGGGTGCCTACGGCTTTCTCCGCTTCACCGTCCCCATGCTCCCGCAGGCCAGCGCCGCGGTGGAGCCGCTGATGTTCACCCTAGGCGTCGTCGCCGTCATCTACGTCTCCCTCGTCGCGCTTGCACAGACCGACATGAAGCGCCTGATTGCCTATTCCTCCGTCGCCCACATGGGCGTCATCATCATCGGCATTTTCACCTTCACGGTGGAAGGCATCGAGGGTGCGTTATTCCAGATGCTCTCGCACGGCGTCATCATCGCCGGCCTGTTCATCTGCGCCGGCGTTCTCTTGGCCCGCGATGAAACGCTGGTCCTCTCCCGCCTCGGCGGTCTCGCCGCCCGCATGCCCGCCTACGCCGCATTGCTTATGCTGTTCGCCCTCGGCAGCATGGGCCTGCCCGGCACCTCCGGCTTCGTCGGCGAAATCCTGGTCATCGTCGGCGCCATGAAAGTGAATTTCTGGGTCTCGCTCCTCGGCGCCGCCGGCATGGTGCTCGGCGCCGCCTACATGCTGGTCATGCTCCGCGCCGTCCTGTTCGACAAAACCACAAGGCCAGAGCTAGATCATCTGAAAGACCTCCGCCCGGCTGAATTCGCCATGCTGGTCCCCCTCGCGATCGCCGTCCTCTGGCTAGGCATCTACCCCGCCAGCTTCACCCACATTTTCGACGCCCCCGTGACCGCGATGGTCCAGGCCCACACCGCCGCCTTAACCCCGCCCGTCGCCGTTGCCATGGTGACTAAATGAACTCTTTAACCATGACGCTATTGCCTTTTCTGCTTCTCGGCATCGGGGGCATGGCTTTGCTAATGTTTGGCGTCCTTTCCAAAACCAACCAATTCGTCCCCGTCACCTTCGGCGCCATCGCCCTCTTCGCCGTCACCGCATTCTTGGCCCTCACCGCCCCCGCCGGCCTCATCTTCGGCGGCCTCGTCCAAACCAGCGATTTTACCCGCTACGCCGACCTCCTAGTCCTCCTGGGTGCCTCCGCGGCTCTAATTCTCTCCCTCGACTACAACCGCCGCGAAGACATCGCCCGTTTCGAATACCCGGTCCTCGTTGTCTTCGCCGTCCTCGGCATGTTCGTCATGGTCGCCGCCGGCGATCTCATGACGCTCTACCTCGGCTTCGAATTGCAATCACTCTCACTCTACATCTGCGCCGCATTGGCTCGCGATTCCCTCCGCTCAACCGAAGCCGGATTGAAATATTTCGTGCTCGGCGCGCTGGCTTCCGGCCTGCTGATCTACGGCATCTCCTTGGTCTACGGCTTCGCCGGCACGACCAACTTCGCCGCCCTGGCGCATGAGCTCATCAGCAGCCATGCCGCTGGCTACGGCACCATCATCGGCATCGTCTTCGTCCTGGTCGGCCTCGCCTTCAAAATCTCCGCCGCCCCCTTCCACATGTGGACGCCCGATGTGTACGAAGGCGCACCCACGCCCATCACCGCCCTGTTCGGCACCGCCCCCAAAATCGCCGCCATGGCCTTGATGCTTTCCGTGATGCTCGGCCCATTCGGCCATCTGCTGTCGCAATGGCAGATGCTTATCGAAATCCTCAGCATTATCTCGATGATTCTCGGCGCCCTTGCCGCCATCGGCCAGACAAACTTCAAGCGCCTGCTCGCCTATTCCTCCATCGGCCACATGGGCTACGCCCTCATCGGCCTCGCTGCCGGCACCGAGGCCGGCGTCCAGGCAACCCTCATCTACCTCGCCATCTACATTGTCATGTCCTTCGGCACCTTCGCCTGCATCATCGCGATGCGCCGAAAGGGCCAGTACATCGAAACCATCGCCGACCTTGCCGGCCTTTCTACGCAAAGCCCTCTCTACGCGCTCGCCCTTGCGATCCTGATGTGGTCGATGGCCGGCATCCCCCCGCTTTCCGGCTTCTTCGGCAAGCTCTACGTCTTCTCCGCCGCCATCAACGCGGGGCTGGATACGCTGGCCGTCGTCGGTGTCCTCACTAGCGTCATCGGCGCCTACTACTACCTGCGCGTCATAAAAGTGATGTATTTCGACTCCGGTAATCCCGGCTTCGACAAATCCGCCGCCGGCGTGCGCTTCGTCATGGCCGTCGGCGCATTGGCCACCGGCCTGTTCGTTTTCATCCCCGGCCCCCTGGTCGCCGCCGCCGAGGCCGCCGCGCGGGCGTTGATGGGTTGATCGCCTGGCGCCTCGAACAATACGAGAAACTCGGCTCCACATCCGATTTTTGCGCCGAACGCGCCAAAGCCGGCGAGCCCGAGGGCCTGGCGGTCTTCGCCGCCCAGCAATCCGCCGGCCGTGGCAGCCGCGGCCGAACCTGGCACTCGCCGCACGGCAATGTCGCGCTCTCGGTGCTCCTCCGCCCGCAAATCGCCCCAGCCGAATCCAGCATGTTCCCCCTGCTCGCCGGCATCGCCGCAGCTGATGCCATCAACGCCGCCCTGCCATCCGGCCCGACTCCGCTGCTGAAATGGCCAAACGACGTCCTGCTGAACGGCCAAAAATGCGCCGGCCTGCTCATCGACGCCACACAAGCTCAGAACCGCATAGACTGGCTGGTCATCGGCATCGGCATCAACGTCGCCTACGCACCCCAAGTCCCAGGCCGCGCCACCACCTGCCTCGCCGCTCACGGCGCCGAAACCACCGCCATCGCCATCGCCCATTCGGTTCTGGATCACTTCTCTACCTGGCTCGACATTTTCCAGGCGTCCGGGCCGTCAAAAATTATTTCTACATGGCTAAGCCGCGCCCATCCAATCGGAACAAAACTCGAAGTCAAAACCCTGGAGAAGACCGCCGCCGGCACTTTCGCCGGCCTCTCGCCCACCGGCGAATTGCTGTTGCGCGAGGAAGATCGTATCGAAACTTTTCGAACGGGTGAAATTCTCATCGGGACCAGGACCTAGCCATGCTGCTCGTCATCGACGCCGGCAACACCAACATCGTCTTCGCCGTCCATGACGGCGACGAATGGCGCGGCACCTGGCGCCTCGCCACCACTGTCCAGCGTACTTCGGACGAATACGGCGTGTGGCTGGAAGCCCTTCTCACCCGTTCCGGCATCACCGCCGCGGATGTCGACGCCGCCGTCATCGGCACCGTCGTCCCGGCCGCCCTGTACCACCTCCGCCGCCTCTGCCGGGAGTGGTTCGATGTCGAACCCATCGTCGCCCGCGCCGCACTTGACTGGGGGTTCGAGATTAAAATCGACAACCCCGACGAAGTCGGCGCCGACCGCCTGCTGAATGCGCTGGCGGCCCACGAGCAATACAAAGGCCCGCTGGTGGTAGTTGATTTCGGCACCGCCACCACCTTCGACGTGGTGGACAAGGACGGCGCCTATCTCGGCGGCGTCATCTGCCCGGGCATTAACCTCTCGATCGAAGCCTTGCACCAGGCTGCCGCCAGGCTTCCCCGCATTGGGATCGGCCGCCCGCAATCCGTCATCGGCCGCTCCACCATCCCCGCCATGCGGTCCGGCATCTACTGGGGCTATGTCGGCCTCATCGAGGGCCTGTTGGTCCGCATCGAAGCCGAATTCGGCGCACCCTTAAAAGCCATCGCCACCGGCGGCCTCGCCCCACTCTTCGCCGAAGGCACCACCAAGCTCACCACCATCGACCCCGACCTCACCCTGGACGGCCTCCGCCTGCTCTCGCTCCGCAACAAGCCGCCGCCGCTGCCGCGCGACCGCACCCGCTTCCTGGATACCGAATAACCCTATGGTGGTTCGCCGCGCGCGAACCATCTATAGTCATAATAATTGTCAATTTCCGTCTGTTTAGGAGTCTCCCACCACATGTCAGCCTCATCCGGCAAAGCGCCGGGCAACGCCCAGATCAAAAATCCGGG
>Ga0116227_10008659_pt1 | contig 19007 bp, 15 predicted proteins | sample S1TSphgellanicum_FD_89693 | JGI IMG/M metagenome (GOLD analysis project Ga0116227, IMG submission 89693) | Host-associated microbial communities from peat moss isolated from Minnesota, USA - S1T2_Fb - Sphagnum magellanicum MG | ecosystem: Host-associated > Plants > Peat moss > Unclassified... | reverse complement strand
TTTTTCGTCGGCGAAAATATTGTGGATTTGGGGCCTTTTTTTTTTGGGAAGTCCTTTTTTACTCGCCCCCCCCCAATTATAGGGTGGGAATTTTGTGCATCCCCCCCCCCCCCCCCCCAAAAAAAACATTGAGCCACACTGGTTATCCTCTACAAGAGGAATTAGCCAAATTTGGCTATAGCTCATACTTCAGAGTGGAAAGTAGAAAACAATTAAGGAATCCTGCTCTATTTTGAGCCTGCTGGAACCTATTGCCTAATTATGGCGATTTCAGAAAAAAAATCCCTTCAAATCAGGCAACTTTTGCACTTTTTTGTTCCACAAAATCCTTTAAATTGGTCACATTGCCAATTCTTGCCAAGTGATGAAAATTGGCAAAACAAAGAAAGCTACTAGGTAGTATAAATTCGGGTTAATCCCCATCAAAATTGATAAATTGGTAAATAATTCAAGGTTTCTCAAAGCTGATAAGATAATAATTCTCCAAATTTAGGGCTTCAAGTCAACCCAAGTAAATTCTTAGCCTTCCATCAACAATTTGCTTCATCAAAAACTTAGTTTTTGAATCTTGAATTAATTGGGCAATAAGCAAATGTGTTTGGGTTTGTTTTAATACTTGAAATCATCCTTAACTCTTTCAAACATGACATAATTTATGGGATTTTTTGCGGATTTTTTTTCAAGTCTAAATGATAATATGACACAAATTATTTTGTGAAGTTAAAAGGGAGCTTGCTAGAGAAGCTCAAGATAAAAAGAAAACATTTCATTTGATTTGGGATGTTAGAAGAAGGTTGTATGTTTTTAAAATGATTTTTTTTGAAAATTTAGAAGTAAAAGACAAGGGTAAAAATATGTGCAATTTATCTTGATTGCGCTCATTTAACTTATGAAACAAACTATAACATAATTAGTAGATTTGAAGTTCATATATTATCAAAAAGGCATTGTGTCTAATGGTCATCATGTGTTTTTCCTTTATGTTTGGTTTAAATACATACATACATATACATAAACATTTCAAAACATAATACATACATGTTTACTAACATATCCTATTGCATTGCATGTGTGATCATGTTCAAGAATAGAAATATAATAGGAAAAAGAATTAAATGATAAAAAAAAATTGACAGGTCATGAATATTGTATCGAAATTATCAACATATTTCATAAATTATTTGATGCATTGGTGGCATCAAGATTGATTTTAGTTACTAGTAATAATATTTTTATTTTTGTTAGTTATATTTTTTCAAGCAAGAAACAAAAAAAATAGTTGAGATGTCAATCCATTGTTCTAGATCCGCTAAATTACATTTGCACTTGCCACTCTATCAATCTTCATATAAATTTTATTCATTAATGTTTGATTTTTTTTTCATTGGAACCCACCATCGAACCTTAGACATTTTGAAAAATACATTTTGGTTATACTTGACAACATCACTTTATGTTCTTCCCATCCACATAGAAACAAGATCAACCTCATGTGACCTCACGACAACAAAATCTTGTATGTTGAGATCTATAAATAGGGTGTATGTTTCTTTAGAAAAGGCTTCAAATTTTTAGGCTCACAATAAGGAATAGGGAGTTTTTGTGATTGTTAACCAAATTTTTTAGTTATGTACATAGTAATTAGTTGTTACCAACTAGTAACTAGTGAGGCAATGTTATTTTGAAAATTTGTTTAGTTATTATTGGATAACATGTCCTTAAGTTAACCGCTTTGTTAAGTTAACCATAATAGGTGTTAAAGTAATCGATAAAGTATGTGAACCAATAACTAGTCTGTTACAGTAACTGGTTGTTGACGGTAATAGGTTGTTCATAAACATGTGGCCAATAGTTGTTGTAGTTTAAGTTTGAGTTTTCTAATTGTTAGACCGGCTAATTTATTGTTTAATTCAAAATAGAATTATGTTTGGTATAAATGGGAGGATTGGACGATGATGAAAAACTTTTGAACTTTTTGAACTTCTTTCTTACTTCTTCATTTTTTTGGAGATCACCTCTTGGTTTTTGCTTTTGATTTTATGAACAAGTTCATTTTTGGACTTTGAGGTTTTATTTTTCAAATTGAATTGAAAGATTGATTTCAATTTCGTCTTTGTAGTTGTGAACAATCATCTATGCCTTTGTGTCTGTGTTTTTCATAATAGACAAATCTAAAGCAACTCACTTGTTAATGTTATTTAAACCCAGAAATAGAAATTTAAAAAATGAAAATCCTTAATTTAAGAGAATAGAAAACACCTTTAATAGTGATGAATCATGATTAGCTTGCCACAATTTGATTAAAAGGCCACCCTTGGGATTTCAAAGAACATATGTGAGGGCAACTTTGTACTTTGTCACAAGCCAACTCAACAATTCAACAAAAAATCTGAAAAAATGCATATTAATATATTCTACCAAAGTTTCAAGGCCATCCTTCAAACAACATACAACCCATGATTTGAAATTAGGAATCTTTTGAATCAATTGAAGAATGAAACCTGGTCACTTTTATGACACATGAAAGCCTTCATCAAATTTGCCAAAATGTAGTTGTTTTGATCTTTCAAGTTTTTTTGACAAATACCTAAAGCAACCATAATGTCCTAATGTGTATGACCAATCACAAGGAATCTCAATTGAACCTTTTCAAACACTTCACTTATAGTCAACAAGGAAAGAAATGCTAAGAAATGTTGATTTTTATTTTCCTTCAGGTAATTATCCATTTGAAACAACAAATTTCTTGGCATAGGCTTGGGACTAACAACTTATTTTGGCATCTTCAATTCACATATGCAACATGAACTCCCTTGCATGAGATTTGCAAAGAATGCATTATATGTGAAGTGTTGAAATAAAATCTATGACTTAACAAATTGAGCTTTTTCCAAAGCTTGAAAAAGTCACAACAAGGACCCAATTATGAAATTGGGATCATTAAACCATAATCCATTAGAGTATTAGGCATATTTCTCATCCCCATGACCATGTGTGATCATCCCAATGAGGGTGACATTGGACAATTGGCCAAACCTACAAATCATTTTGTTGGTCATTTGAAGCTTTGGGAATGCAATTTTTGCATAATCCATTTTGTTGTGGATTACATATAATAATGAATCTTTAGATGGCATTAATTCAAATCTTCAAGTCTGGTACAAGGTTTTACATTACTTTTGATGTAAATTGTAATTTTTCAACTTTAGTTCATATTCTTTTGCATTATTGTTGTTTTTTTTCAATTTGGAAATTAAATCCTTTACAGATTCACATATAATACATTTTGCAAAAACCAACCTTCATTTTCACACATTTACATTAAGATGGTGTTTTTTCCTCAAATTGTAGATTGAGAAATACCTCCAATGCTTAACTCTTTGCTTATTTCTAAATTGTAATCACAAAAGTGAGAAAAATGAAATTTCAACAATAAGAAATCAACAATGTTTCAAATCGACGACTAAACAAAGATAATTAGAATAATTCTTTGAAAAATATTCAAAGAAAAAAAATTAATCATCCCCACTTGTCAATTAAATATTATTTCATCACTTCACTTTCAAAGACTTTTCTCAAAATGATTGTTCACTGACATGAAGATGAAACTTTTGCTTAGTACTCCAACAAATTGTGACCAAATGAGCATATTAATTTCACCTTTGGATTTTTTTGCATTTGTTAAGAGCTTTGGAAAAGGAACCAATTCAAGAGTTACAACATATATTTGATCATGAGCTACACAATGAATTTTTTGAACATATAATGCAAAGGAATTCTCAATGTGTGAAGACATTGAAAGCATTTGAACAATTTTTTGGTGCAAAACCATTTCCTACTTGAAATTGTTGTTCCAAATGGACAATTATGTTTCAAGGACAATAAAATTGGCCATTTTTTTTTTTGTTGTTATCATTGATAGCCAAGGAGTTGTTTGAAGAAATGTAGTTGGGCTTCCTTGTTGTTGGTCATAGACATGAGGAAATTGATGGAAGTTTTGGCTATTTGTCAAAAAAATTGAAAGAACAAAATGAATTACTATGCATGTTGGCAAACTTGATGAAAGTTTTAATGATTTCGTAGGAACTATTCATCCCCCAATTGATACAAGAAACTCCTAATTTCAAATCCTAGGTCAAGGTTCTTTGAAGGATGGCCTTAAAGTATTAATTGGACCTACATGTATGGATCTTTTTCAATTTTTTGTGGATTGTTCTGGGTGGCCAATGATGTAGTTACTAATTAATTTTATGTGTAGTCCCAAAAACAACCTTGCAATTTGATTGTGGAAGTTTAATAATCAAGTGGAGTTCCAAAGCCTATTCCATTTCATCCAATTTGGCGTAATGATGTTTCAAAGTCAATAAAGAAAAAAAAAAATTCAAAGTATTTGGAATTTGGAAGTTGAACATTGTGAAAGATGAAATGTTATATGCAAAGGCCATAGAACCTTACATTGAGTATTGGGAAGGTATTTTAGAATGCTTGTCAAAACCATTTTCAAAGAAAAGTCCCATATTGTTGGAGGATTTTTTTTGATCATTTAGTAATTGGAAAGCTAATCATGTGCAATCCTTTTTTTCAATTCCATCTATCCTTGAGGATAAGGATGATCCAATTAATAATTACTTAAAAAGGAAGGAAAAAAATTGCAATTTTATCCAAAACTTGTGAAAATTTAAAAATATGTGGTGGCCACCCAACAAGTTGAATTGGGTCCAAACATAACATTGAAATCTATAGTTAATTAAATGAAATTTTTTTCTAAATAATTTTCTGAAAAAAATTATAACTGCTACCAAAATAAAATTAAAATCCAAATGTGGCAAAAAGGATTCAATTTTTCTTTAGAAAAAGGAATATTATATATATATATATATATATATATTCATTTTGGTGAAATTTCACACAAAAAAAATGTATATTACAAAATCTACATGTTCCAAATTTGTAGCAAAAATGTAAGTGTTTTCTTAAGAATTTGGAGGTGCTAGATAAATCAAATATGATCATTCATCCATGAACTATATGAAACTGCAATTGATCAAAACCATTGATGGATTTTAGGCATCCAAGAAATTCATTTGAAATCATTGCCATGTCAAATTTGTATCTTTAAAAAGTTGGATAGGAAAATGAGGATTTAACTCCTTTACATTAAGTCAAGATTTTTGGTTGCACTCAAATGATAATGAAAATGTCAAATCATAAGTTACATTATTGTTGAGAAATAAATGTTAATACATTTTTAAAATGGGAACAATAATGATGCCCCAAATACAAGTAAGATGAGGTGGTCAATATCAATTAAATTTAGGTTACTAGGTCATTTTGACATTTGATCTTAAAGTTTTAAAGGTTTGACAATCGGGTTTTCAAATATTTTTATTCTTTTTTTTTAATATATGTCTTTTGTCCTTTACTTTCTCATCATTGTAATTGTTACATAAGATAGTGTGAGATTATCATTCAAGAGGGAATCTATAATCCTAGATTTGGATTACATTTTGTCTTAATTGTTTTTTAGTTACAAATATTCTCTTCTCCTCCTATGAAATATGAGCCATGAGCTCACATTAAGCAACATGGATCACTTTTCACATTTTCATCATTGCTTCAATTTGAAAATTTTAGATATTCATTGGTTTGGATTACAAATTTTTATACAATGCATCGAAATTCCCATGAAATTTCTTTTTTCCAAAATTGCAATTAACTTCCACCAAATCTAACAAGAAGGTAGGGTGAGTCATGTGGGTAGTTTCGATGGTGCTATGAAAATGTAGTACAAGTCATGTTTTAGACAAATTGTCTAATGCAATTTTGTAAGGTAGAGTAGCAAGTGTTGTGGATTTGAATGGTTCCATTTTGGGAATTTTAGGTTTTGATTCAATACGGAAACATAAGTCTATCTTAGAGTAGTCAAAATAACATTTGTTGAAATGAGTGGAGGGAATAGGGAAAATGCTAAGGAAGGTGGAATAAATTGGGTGTTATAGAGACGTATATGTTATGAGCTTCATGAGTCAAATGCAATCTTCATGCAAAGTTAGTAATGATAGTGTTAAGGATGAGTAATATTTTTATTTCATGTAATTTGGTCTAATAACATAAACCTTTTCCCATACAAGCCATAGGAGAATCAAGCTACACATTCTAGTTGAAGAGCATATATACAACACATAATATGATCAATAGATGACTTGAAAAGTGTCAAAACGTCTCTCGACCACACTTCAAACATAATTGGGAGGAGAATCCTGAAAGATGCAATGCGGGTATTCAAAGTTTTTCTTCTTTTGATTTCACATGAGTGGTTGTTTGGAGATTAGTGTTGATTCGAATCAGTGTTGAAGTTGGAAGATAAATGGAGGTTTAAAGCCCCCCCCAACGTACAACAACTGAAATTTCAAGGATTGTTGGACATAGTCAAATTAGGTCAAGAGCCCGCCTTTTTGATGATATTCTAACAAAACACATGAAGAGCTTTCAATGCATGTTTGTTGTAAACATACTATAACATGCTAAGTTTATGCTATTTCAGAAAACATAAACTATTATAACCATGTTCAAGCTCGATGTGGATGATGTCCTAATTTCCATCAAAGTTCCCAACACAAAGTTTTGTCCAACCTCTACAGTACTAAAGGTACTAGGATGCACATCTCTAAGAGTTTTTGTAGGCTTCAACAATCCTGAATCAAATTGCATAAAATTTTAATGAAGTTACAAGCATAATCAATATCACCCAACACCATCTTGTGAGGATGTCAGTAGTACAGAGAGACTTACAAAATATTTTTGTCAAGAGTGATATAATAATCTACCACTGGTTGCAAATGGATCCATTTCCAGATCCAGATGGCAATTGTCCAAAGCATGAAAGAATTTAAAGTAGTTTAACTCAACTTCTATTGAGCACCAGGAATGACAGATGATTCAATGGTGGAAGCGAAGTCTGTGATCTAATTTGCTAACTAATTAGCTTGCCAATAAGAAGATCATGAGCTAGGTTTGAAGCTCATAATTCCTCCTTCAAAAAAACTCCTTCCTGGACCTTTCATCTGTTAATTTAGACAAGCTCCAGAAAATACCTGTAATCAAAAGTCTAGCCTTGACTATGTGGTTCCAAGGTATAACATTTGAGCTCTATGGGCTGTTGAAGGGTTGAGCTCAGCTTCAAATCTGTGCAGTTCTTATGAAAGGGAAGAACTGGGTTGTGGTCTGCTAGAGAGGTAAATATATACAATCCAGGTATAATAATTCCCATCATGTCCCCATGAGCTTGATCCAGAAGCTCAGTGGAAATTTTGTCAGGAAGAAATTTGTTTGTCCCTGTGCAGCAATTATTTACTTATGAGTTCTGAGAGTTACTGTGAGAATGATGGTGGTGTACAACCTCTAGAGCTTTAGAATTGTGTATACATCATGATCACCTGTTTTGACTGTTGGGTGTGTCTAGGATCTGCTGTCCCCTGGTGATAAATCCAAGCTCTCTGAGGAGTGTTCGGGGGCAATCTTACAGAGAAACAAATCAATCTTGGGAGCAGCTTGATGATCAACACATTCATGTGAAGAAGCTGCCCAGGTGCACATAGGATTTGTGCCTGCATGATGAATACTCCACTGTTGTCATCTCATGGGAGCTCTCAGCTGGGCCAAGATCTGATCATCTCTCTGGAAGATGTTTTGGCTGGGAGCAAGGATAGCATGTGGATCAAATGTTTGTTTTCGGCGAACAAAGTTTTCCCACCCATCACTTCCAAAATGCTGCTCCCATTGTTCTGGAGTATTGTATGTTGGCAGATATTGCTTGCAGCCAAGGTGATGGCATATACTCAGAATTTTGGAATTGTCATCTATCTGGCTTTTCAAGCTCACACCGGGGCCTGCTGATGGAAGAGCATTTCGCAGCAAAGCAACAAGATAGAACACATCTTCATCTGGAAACACTGCGCTGGCACGCTTGTCCCATCTGCATAAAACAACTCTCTCATGTAAGTACATGTTGATATATCAAACATTGTGAAAACTATCAAGCCAAAGATGCATGCTCAAGTGCTAGAATTCAAGGTTTTCCAGAAATTAGAAAAACCTGGATCTTCAAATAAAAGTTTACAAGAAAAAAAAAATTTCCTTTCTTTTGTGGACAGACATCATGAGATCATACATACATACTTACTTACTTGTGTTTGTTCAGAGGATAGACAAGAATTGGGCCACTGAAGTCTTGGCAGATGAGCTGCTGGAAGACTTGCTCATCAAAGTCCGAAATCGCTGAGCGAGGTACCAACAGATTGATCCATGGGTGTGACAACGTCTCCCACAATCCTTGAGAGGACAAGGACAGCTCCACATCATGGACTCGGTTCAAGAACTGGAAGTAGGAAACATCAGCAGTGAAGATGAGAGATGGAATGTAGTTCAAGGGAGCCAGCATCGTCTCCACTTCCTGCACATAATATTGTTGAGGATCACAAATCCCATCAGTTCTTATAATGTATTCAAGCTGCTTGTTCCTGCTGCTGGCTGCTGGTGCCTGTCCTTTAGTGTTTTTCTGCATGCAGGAGCTGATCTAGTTGAATGAAGCTTTTGATAGATGGTGTGGGAAGCTGGCAGGACTAATGATCTGCAGCAACTAGTAGTACCTGCTCCATAGCATGAATGTTGTTGGGATCAAAGCCCTTGGCAAGCTCAATGTAGTACAGAAGCGAGCCAGCATCCTTGGGGATCATGCTGCTGCTGTTGAGTTCTTGAGGTGCAAAAGGAACAGATTTCCAGCCGTTGTAAGGATTGTCGTTGTTGATGATCACTATACCTTCAACGTAGTCAAAGGTACCCGCGGCGTCCTCGACTGCTGCCTTCTTTTGAGTCGATATGAGCATCTCTTGGTCTCTTGTGAAGGACTGGAAATCCGTGTACATGGCACGAATCCACCTGACCTGCAGCAACAAAAACAACAACAGCAACAACAACATCGTCGCCATGAGAACTCTCTCAGCTGGAATGGGTGAAGCCTCATGAGCTGCATGCAGCAGACCCAAGCTAGCTCGTGATCATGTCAGGAGCTGCAGCTTGAGCTGCCATCTAGAGGACTAGACGAAATTCAGAACTTGTACCTGTTGTGGGGCGCGCTCCAAGAGGATGCGGGCTCTAGTGATGATGCCGAACTGACCCAATCCGCCTAGCACTGCGAAGAAGAGATCAGGTTGCTTGCTTGGAGAACAGATGATGAGCTCCCCTTTCCCTGCAGGAACACATCAAGCAACAAACACATGAACCCGATCCGTGTGCATGTGCCAAGAGATCTGATCAGGCGGGATCTTTTGAACAACAATTTCTCGGTCGACAGTTCACGAAGAGTACTTGAATCTTTCAGAGATGGCTGGCAGCTGGCCATTGAAGGAGCTCTAGACTCTCACCTGTGACAACTTCCAGTTGCAACACGTTGCTGATTTGAGGACCGTGTCGAAAGGTTTGTCCGCTGACGCCGGCGTTCGACAGAGTCCCGCCCACGCTCAGATAGAGATAGTCGGTCCAGCTCCTGGGAGCCAAACCATGCTTGAGTGTCGCCTTGAGTACGTCAATCCAAAGCTCGCCTCCCGCCGCATCCACGAACGCCACTGGGCAATCTGCGTCTCCTTCCGGCATCACCTGGATCCCGAGCGCCAGTGTCGACATCTCGATCACGATTCCGTCCAGAGCCTGCAAACACGGGATCATCGACACACAGAAATGAGACAAAACGCTACTCTCGTTCGTGCGCTTTTGCGCCATGCCAACGCGGGACGGCAGACTAGAGGGACGTCTATTGCGCGACAGATATATGCAGCTCACGGATGATGCAATTTCACGCGAGCTCAGCAGCTCGAGAGGCGTAGTACCTGTGCTTGTCCATTAACTGAGTGACCACGAACCTTGGCAGCAAGAGTAAGATTCGAGGAGCTCGACGACAATCGAGCCGCTGTAGTCGTTCGGACGAGCGAGACTATGTCGTCGACAGATTCGGGGTAGAGAACTCCTGCTGGGGCTAACCTTTTGATGCTTCCCCAGTCTCGAGCTGCAGCATCTACTGCCGTGTTGTGAAAGGAGATACGACCTCGGCGCACATTCAGTGAGCTAGTCAACATGCCACACTCAGAGGACGACAGACGACATGAAGATAAAGAAGATGTATTCAGCACGGGATCAGTTGCATCATGAGAGTCGTCACTGATCTGTCGTCCAGCTCCTGGCCACCTCGCTACTACAAACATCAGCAAGACTGCGAAGCTAGCTGCTGTATTGAATAAAAAACTGCAATCCATGATGCAGCAGCGGCCTGGTGGTTCGAAGCTTGAGATCACTTCCCGGGTGATTCTTCTTCCTGAGGCGAAGCTCGCAAATCAGTCGAGTTTTCTAAACGTCAGCCAAATGGGTGCAGAGACAGCTTCTTCCAGCTTCCCACAGCTCACAAGTAGTGCTGTTGCAGGTTCAACACAAAGATGAATACATGCTCCTCAGTCAGCAGTCCTGTGATGAATCTGGTTCGACGTTTTCCTAATAATCTAACGCCTAGCTGCTGCTATACAAGCTCTGAAATTGCGCGCACCCACTTCATAAAATTTCTCCACAAAAGTCAAGAGCAAAAATACTAGATGATTAGCAGCCAACTGATTAGCAGGCTTCGGCTTCTTCTTTGGACACTTCTCTTTGACTACTTGATCCAGAACTTCATCAGGAATTCTATCTTCTTCTTCTTCTTCTTCTTCTGCTACTAGTGGTGTTGACCTCAACACTAAGATGATTGCCTCTTTAGAAGATTCATGCAATTACATATGAAGTCAAAAACTCGTGCAAGGATTGAGCAGAGCTGATGATCCGGAAATGGTTTTTTTACAGCTCTACACTGAATCTATTAATATAGCTACTGGTTTCATGAAGAGCTAGACTATTGGTGATTGGAGTTGGGTGGGGGACTAGGCGGCCGGCGGCCGGAGCTGGGGGCGTCAACACTTTGACTCTCTGCATGCGAAACCAAATCTGTACAGGGAATATAAGAATCCCTAGTTGTTATGGCAACAAGTTCCATTCCTTTGTCTTTTCCTCCTCCTCCAAGACAAAACGGCGGACCGCCTCGGCTCGGCTCGGCTCGGCTGGCTGGCTGGCTGGCGGACTAGCTAGCTAGCTGCAGCAGCACTTCCTACCCTACACCATCCAAGGTCGTCCTGCGAACCTTTGTGGGTGTCAGTGCTGCGTCCTGCGTGCACCCACATATTAGTTCTGTCACAGGATGCTAGAAAAAGCCCTATGAGCTTTGCTGGTGTGATCAGTGCTGTGTCCTGCGTGAATCCACAATATGGTTCTGTCATTCATTCATTCTATAGCATGACGCCCAAAAAACCCCTATGAAAGATCAACTTTGCTGGTGTCAATGATGTGTCCTGCACGGCACCCACATAGTTCTCTCATAGGACAACATCAAAAAACCACTATCAGTGTTGTGTCCTGCATAGCACCTGCCTAGTTCTGTCGTAGGGCAATGAGAAAACAGGCCTATTAAAGAACTTTGTCGGTGTCAGTGCTCTGTACTGCATGGCACCCACGTAGTTTTGTCATTGCTGGACGACACCAAAAAACCCCTATGAAAGAACTTCGCTGGTGTTAGTGCTGTGTCCTGCATGGCACTCACATAATTTGAACATAGGATGACGCTAAAAAGCACCTATGAAAGAACTTTGCTGGTCTCAAAGTTTTGTCCTGCATGGCACCTGCATAGTTCTGTCATAGCACAATGCTAAAAAACCACTGTTAAAGAACTTTGCTATTGTCAATGCCATGTACTGCAGGGAATAGTTTTATCATAGGACGACACTAAAAATACCCCTATTAAAGAACCATTTCTGGTGTAAGTGTTTCGTCCTGTGCAGCACCCACATAAATTTGCTGCAGGACGTTAAAAAGCCCCTCCAAAGTTTGCTAGTGTCAGTGCTGCATCCTGCACAGCGACTGCATAGTTCTGCTGCAGGATTTGGACCGAGTAAGTAAATAGGTTGAATAAAATAGAAACACCAGTAGCTGGCTGTCTGGCCAGGCTGCTGGTATTTTCTTGCAGGTCGACCTCTTGATCATAGGTCGTGGGTTTCTAAGATGGTGACAAAAGCAGTACTAGCAGAACAAGTAGGATGGATGGTCCTGTGTACAGGACATGACGACGACAAAGTGTGTGAAATCAAGTTTTTGGAGAAGGACAAGTATGAACACTCCTTCCTCTTCCCCAAGGCAGAACCATTTGGGTACAGAGCGCAATGAAGATCATCAGCACTGACACCCACAAAGCTAAAAGAGCTTAGAGGGGGTGTTTAACATCCTGATCCGGCTGGATCCGGCTACTACCGATAGCTGCTGATTTCCACAAACACACACACACGAACATCTCCATCAATTCATTGCACGTGACCCTGACACCACGCCTCGTGAACATGGTGGCTATTTTTGTAGCTGCTGCTTCTGCTGCTGAAGCTGGCAACAACAACAAAAAGAACTACAGTGGAAAACTAAAAAGAAAAAACCGCAACTACCAGCCTACTCAAAACTGTACTCCAAATTCATTCCCAGATGGACAACGACACCAGCGCAAAGCTCAAGGCCCATCGTGGTGTCGCCACGCACTCCCGTGAGCCATGCAAAGTTTCCTTGCCAGGCTGAAGAAGAGACGCAGCACAAGCTACACAGAAATTACACACTGCTGCTGGTAGCTGCTGCACCTTCTTGACTGAAAGAAAGCCTCTCTCAATGAAGCAGTCAGTGACAGTTTTCTTTTACTGGTGGGAACTTTCTTTTCGCCAAAATTTTGGAATTTCGCCAAAATGGTGATTTCAACCATTCATTCACCCAAATTCGCCAGATTTCCAAGAATTTATTTTTTCTTTCAAAATCACCAGATTTGTTAGATTTCCATGATAAGTTCCATTTCTTGTTTATTTACTTTCAAAATTATTTTTTTGATGATTATCCACTTTGGTAAACCTACATCATAAAATCCTTAAAAAAGAAACCCTGCTCTCAAATGGCTATACCTAATTAACCTAGGGTTTAATGTTACATTTGAACTCCCACCCTGAAAATAGTCTAGACCCTATGGTAATAGGTTAAGGGTGTTCTTAGGAAGGGGCTATTAGTCCAGGCCAAAAATAGTGGCAGCCAATATTAGGAATAGAATTTCCATGCAACCAATGAGAAGTCATGTTTCATGAATGATGGGGCCTCCCTTTGTTTTACTTACAAACTACAAGTGATGTTTGGCACAAAATAATTTGCAAAAGGTTTAGCCGAAAAAAAGAATTAAAAAAAACTTATCACTATATGTTGAAAATGTGCGAAGATCAAAGTCCATTGGGTGATTATTGCAAATACAAGGTGTACTTTGCAAATCTATTCCTCAACTATTGCAAATTTGAAAGATTAAATTTGAATTTGTTGAACCTTGGTTTTTTTTTTTTTTCAATCTCAATATTTGGCAAAGAAGTGCCAATTATTACTCGTAGGTATGATATTAACATGTGGGCTAGAGTGAAACACCCCCACGAGTGACACAGTCCCAAAGAAAGAAGCGCCTCCTTGACGCAAACTGGAGGGCCAATTATGTTAGGAGTGCCTCATTCACTCCAAGGGAACTCACCTAGAAAAGTTATCCGTATAGTGAGGCGAATAGTGGGCGAGACCGGTCAGTTTTGGCATAATAGGGCATCAAACCCATAACTGGGAATGAAAACAAACAACTGGGACCAAAACTAGTTTTTCCACCAATTTTGGTGGTAAACTGAGTTTCATCCCCCTCTTTCCTTTTTACTGAGCGCCTCCACTGCTGCTACATATATTTTCACTGCTCCCACCTGTACAACTACTATAATTACTCTCGAACCTTGTGCATTAAATGCTGAGTTTCAGCATTTCATTTTGAGATGTAATAAAAAGTTCTTACTTGGCAGAGAGACCACTGAAAAAGGGCATAGAGGGTGAAAGAGAGGGTGACTTTACCGATAACTTTAACGTAAAGCACTGGCAGAAATTTCAGCCCCTCTTATACCCTGCTGAGATCTGCTGGATATCATGGCAAAAAAAAGTCACATGTTTTGACTATTGTTGGTCAGTTATTGAGGAAAACACCCAATTATCAATCCTAGCATTGATGACCTAGTAGCTGGTTATTGATGTTTTCCAAAGCCAGAAGATAACCTACATATCATTCCAAGAACCAGAAATATCATATTGAGCTTTCAAATTTTAATAACCCATATTAAATTTATTTTCCATCATTTCAATTTTAAAACACTAAACATGTTCATTTGATGGATTTTTTATTTTATTTTTAAAGCCCTACAACCTACCCTAGCTAAGCAATGTATTTCTCAATAAGTAGATTTAGATTTTCAAAAAAATTGGTTTTAATACCATATGTGGTCCCCCCCCTCCCCCCCAAAAAGCCAAAGAAACACTTACCAAACCACTTATATAAAATAAGTAATGGTTTTTACCATGATGGGTACCAATGTAGGTCTTGCTTCAATCAAGCCCAATTTCTTTCCCCTCTTTTTTTTTGGTCTGGAACAACATGGGAAGAAAAAGAATTTGGAGAGAATGGTCATCCAATGGAGCTTCATTCTAGGGTTTACCTATTTTACTTATAGCCAATTTTCCTTCTTATGAGATGCAACCTTGAACCCAGGGGAGTTTTTTTTAATTCATTTTTAGTTAGCTCTATCTGTAAGGGAGAGACTATGGATCAGTGTTACACAAGCACCTACTTTGGTTTTGACATGTGTAAAAATATAGAGGGATGAATTTGCAAAAACAATTAAGCATTTTATGCAATTGATACACAACTACTTGAGATTTATCTTGTTTTTTTTTATCACATTGTAGCAAAATTGAGTTGTTGGACATAGCTCCTACCCCTCATGACACTAGACTAAGATAAAGATGATTTTTGTGCATAACATATATATGGAAAAAAAATCCAATTTAAATTACAAGGCAATAATTGAAATATTTTATACACAAACCACCAATTATACACACATAGAACTTCACACTTGAACACTTGTTTTTCATTGTGTTGTTGTTGAGCTTTGCAAAAAACATGATTGGTGACTCTCTCCTTCCCCTTGTGTATCTCTAGCTACAATGTAACTAGTGTTAAAAATAGTGACCTCTTGAGATTCTCATCACAAGTACAATAATCACACTAGTCAAGGTCCCCCCCATTGTCAATAGTAGTATGTATTATGTACCTTGAAATCAGTGTGTTTCATTGCTCTTGTGCCATTTAGCTCATCTGTTGTGTAAGGTTCGAGTGAGTAACCGAAAGGAAAGAACAAGCCTCCTTCCAAACATAGTCAGCATGGTAGCACCATTTTTAATTAATTATATTGTGATATGGTGCCAAACCAACTGTGCAAGCACAATATTGATTCTTGTCATTGAAAGATGATTGTAAAAAATAAAATTCAATGAAGGTCTTTTCATTTGTGCCAAACTTCAAATTTCCTAGGGTTTGAGTGAGTTTGGTAAAGCCCTTGGCACATGGCCTTTACGGGAAATAGACCCACTTTACCCTTACATACGTAGATGCAATCCTTTTTTAGAGTTCACAAATAGTGGTTCCAAATTGTTTTTCAATGGGTTTGTGAAGGGTTTAGGGTGAATGTCTAATGGGGCTAAACATCCAAACACAAATGACATTCATTAGCCCCACAATTCGGAATTGAAATCGTTTCCTTTCCCAAAAACAAAAGCCCGACAAAATTGAGTACTCCCAAGGAAAGGATATCTAATAAGGAAGGTATTGAAGTCATTCACATTATGAAGGTGATGATCCCGCTCTACCATTCTACTACAATATTGTTCCACACTATTGGCACATGATGTGTATGGCAAGGCCTCAAGGTGTGGGCCATTCTTGTAAAATGGGTCCTACGGTAAGGTGGTAGCTGAATCAAGCCCCACAACCCAAGAATGTCCCCACCCGTAGACCTTGCCCATCATGATGCACAAGTGACATTTGTCGTAATCGTAATAGAGTTAGATCATAGATAGGTATCTACGTAGGCTAGATCACTAGGAGCAAGAGGTGCCTTACAAGTTACACCTACTATAACGTAAGGTGCCCTTTGGTTGTGTTTTTTGAAGGAACCATTCATTCATTATTCATGTGTTTGGAAGTGCTCTCCACATACATACACTTGCAAATTACTCCAAGTGCTTCATGTCCAAGTGTTGACATTGTTCCCTTTAGCTGAATAGAGTAAAGTTGAGTAGGCTAGGGATGGCTAAACCCTGGGTTTGGCTGATATATATACACTTGCCGATAAGTCTAAAGTGCAATATATAACACTTGGCAAGTGTATATATATAAGCAATTGCTTGCCGAGTGTATTTGGAAAGTGCAATATATCTATGAATATATATATGTCCCTTCCAAAATTAAGGAGAGATATTATGCTTTCTCCTTAAAAGTGAGAGAGAAATTATACCAAACTTATAGGTGAAGATCTTGTGCCCATACATAGGGTGGAGGTGGTAAGAATCCTCCCGCTCCTATCCCTCATAATCTACACATGTTTAGGTTCATGATGATAAATAATAACCCTCAGCTCTAGAGTTATGTTGGCTAAAACCCGTTGGCTAAAGCCCACGAGTGAGAGTATTCACAAATTGATGGGTCACATTGGGCTATCACCTTGTCTCGATCCCTTGTTTTAAGAATACCCCACCCACACTTTAATGTTGACCTTGATGAGCCTTGGGCCCCATTGTGCAAAGAGTAAATTCTTGTATGAGAAGTAGTTCCTTGAAGTGAAAAAGAGTGTTATTGGACTGGGGAGAAAGAGCAATCAATTTAGGGGGACCTCTTCTAACCCTATTTTTTTTTTGGTCCCCTTGTTAACCTATTCATTTCAGGGTACAAAGAGCTTTTCCAAAGAAAAGAACCTTTATTTTCACTATGTACTAGTGTAGCCTATGCTATTGGCCCCCAAGTGTGAACACATTGAGAAAAATCAACTGATTTTTCCTTCCAAAGCAAAGAGTTCCCAAGTTCCAACATGTTCCCCCCAAAGAGTTCCCAAGTTCCTGACATGTTCCCCCAAAGAGTTCCCAAGTTTCTGACAGGTTCCCCAAAAGAGTTCCCAAGTTCGTGACATGTTCCCCAAAAGAGTTCCCAAGAGCACCTTAGGAGAGAGAGGATAAATTGATCAATTATTATTATGAGGTTATGGGAAGAAGTAGAGAAGGTGACTTTCATCAAAAGAGGCAGGCTGCTCCTCCTCCTCCTCCTCCTTCTCCTTGTGGGACCCTTATTACTATTGTTATTATTGCATCAAATTAGTCATAAACGCTGGGGACAATGAGAACAGGATTTCTGACAATATTCTCCAACTAAATCAGCCAGGCAATCTACTCACCAACAAATCCTCCCACACAAAAGACCATCTTCTTCTTCTTCTTCATCTTCTTCTTCCTCCTCCTGCTCTCCTCACCCCACCATAGCATAGACTATCTCTCTCTCTCTCTCTTATTGTTGTTATTGTTAGTTATTAGTAGCTAGCCTAGCTGCTATTCTTCTTCTTCTTCTTGTTGATGCTATTATTAGTTCTGTGCAGAGGACACATGTAAGGTTTCAGGAGGTGGGGTTTTCAGATTTCTGCAGGCGGTAGCAGGTCCACTCTTGTACATGATGAGCAAGCATCCTGGAGGAGCTTGAGCCAGATGCTGCAATATCTAGCAGTTTAGTGCACTTTGATATTCAATATATTTTGTCCTAAAATTACTATATTTTTTCATTAAAATAATTAATATGTTTTCTCTTAAAATTCTCACATCTATCTATGAAGGAAGGTAGTTTGTTTTGTTTTTGTCTTGTACTTATGAGATCCACTGAATCGGGATGCTTCAGATTGTGTTTTTGGTGTCTTTGGAAAGCTCTCAGCAAGGACAGGTGCATGGGCTTGGTTCCATGATGTTTGGACTTGTGTGGTGCAGCAAAAGTTCTTGAAAGTTGAATGATTTTTTCACTGAAAACTAAATTAAATCATTAGCTGAAAATTTGGGAGGAATTGGAATGTGCCTTTGATGTTGTTGGAAAGATCTTGATGAGCAGGATTTAATGGAATTTGTTTGGCAAGATTTGGATTCAGAGTGTGAGGGAGATATTGAATTTTAAGTGATTTCTGCTGCTGAAAATTCAAATAATTTTTTTAAAAAAACCAGGTTTTGGAAGGAAAAATCAGTTGAGGACGTGGTAACACTTGGGCCAACGGCACACGCCACACTATTAAACCATTAAGAAACTATTAAGCTGTGATTTTACTTCTTATGTGTACACCTTAATAATCTCTCAAAAGTCTTTTTCTCATCATTATTTAGTGCCAAACCTCATTGCCAGTGTCTTTTTTTTTTTTTTTAAATTTTTCTTTGTTGCTAAAGTGGTGTTCATCCATCCGTATTAGGAAGATGTAAATTAAAATGGCTATCATTCCAAGGAAGACTTAGCCAAATCTGGCTATAAACCAAATATGAAGTACAAATCTTTCATCATCCTTTTCTCTCTTTTTTTTTCCGTTGCACACTGAAAACCATTCGTCTAAAAATGTGACAATCTTTACTATTTCTTTTCTCATTTCTAGGGATTGAAAACCCCCAAAAACACTTCATTTCTGAAATTTTAAATTGTGAAAATTTTGCCAATCAAAAAAAAGGTTACTCATCTCCAATGCGTTTCTTTTTTTTTGGGCCAAATTTTGTGATGTAGCCAAAACTTCAAAGTGGTCATAACTTAACATCAAAAAAAATAAAGTAATTAATTAATAAAAAGTAAAATCCAAATTTGACTATTAACCAGAATACGAACTTGTTTTTTTTTTTTTTTAAAAAAAAAATAAAAAAAAAATTTTAAAAAAAAAAACAAAAAATAAAATTTTTAGCATATCTTTTTATTGCCAAAATTTTTTTAAAAACAATTTTTTTTT
>Ga0116227_10008658_pt1 | contig 19007 bp, 9 predicted proteins | sample S1TSphgellanicum_FD_89693 | JGI IMG/M metagenome (GOLD analysis project Ga0116227, IMG submission 89693) | Host-associated microbial communities from peat moss isolated from Minnesota, USA - S1T2_Fb - Sphagnum magellanicum MG | ecosystem: Host-associated > Plants > Peat moss > Unclassified... | reverse complement strand
CGGTAATAATGCAGGGCCAGTTCACCATAGCCGTATTGGCAATTGGTCTGACAAGGAAAATTAAGTATGTAGCCTGACAGCTATACATAATTTGACTGCTGTAGCCATTAGACTCGCGTTTTTAAAAAAAATTGATCGCCAGTACTGAAATGCTGCTCCAAGGGCTCGTAGCCACTCAAGAGTTGCTTTTCAAAAAAGTGAAAAAATTAGCGGTCACTGACTTTTTTTTGATATTGAATGAGTCCGCAATGAATCGATGAACAGTGGGATGCCTTGAAATCTCGAATACTTTTGGGTAGCCTAAGTGACTAGGTCACGGACTCAGTAATTTTTCATACGGACTACTGCGTCAGCAATGGAATGGGTCACAGTTGAATCCCAGTACAGCTGCAAGTGCATGGCTTTCTGTGCCCACCAAAGGCGACTTTTTGAACACATACCACAAATTCCTGGCGTGTAAAGGGTGAGGGGCAGGGACCACTCATTATTTCATTGCCCAAAGTGTGTGAGACGTGTCTACAACCTCTACCTAGGTATTTGACTTAATTTAACAACCGCCCGGTTTCTTAAAACACTTCAAAATTAGAGAGCCACCGGTTCCAGGGATTTCAATTACCTTAGAACATCTATTAGGTTTCACGAAAGAACCGGAAGTTATTTTGTTTTCATTCCCCATTTTTGGAACCGTGGTTATATACCATGAACTGGTTGTTTGATTTATTGAGAACCATGGATATGAGCGTTAAGAACCTCCATGAAACCCTGAAGAGGTAATTTGATGTAGTTTCTAATACCCGTCCGACGATGGCCTATATCCCTAGTGGTTGGTTAAGTTTTGTTCAAGATGCTTTTTTCTCTACCCTGCCGTGTATGAGTATATTTCCCTCCAAACTGCGGGTCCAACCTCCAAGATTCCATTTGTTTCCCGAAGTTAAATAGTTAGGTGTATATTTCAAGTTCGCAGGCCCATGCCGCGCCGCCCACAAAGTACAAGGGCGTGGGACCAGGCATCGTATCGTTGTGTGCAACACCATCTCTGCCATAGGGCTAAATAGGGACACTGGGTGAAATCAGCAAACAAGCACCGTGGGGATGTAAAGCAAGAATCGAGACAATAATGGAGGCTGGAAGGAACTAGTAAAACACTTTTGACAGTCAAGGTTCCATTGCAAACTCTATCCTCAATTATAGTGTCTCAGGACACTATTTTTGGCATGGCCTAGAAAGTAGTTGTGACGAAAGATAAACATTCACTGGCCACTATTGGAAAGGTTGAATGTGTGTTATCCAACAAAGTAGTACATGACAAGGATGAAAGTTGTGTAACAAAATCATCCTCAACATTAGTAGGAATTGATGATGGTCTTGGTGGTGGAAGTAATGGCAAGACTATGGGCGGTAAGGTACCCAAAACAAGTAGGGTTGCCTTCCTATGTGCTCCTTCCTCCTTCACAACTTTCAATTGACAACGATAGTTGTAGTAGTATGTGTTATATGAAGCCTAGTTAACTTTTAATCCTTTATTTTTGGCAACAATTGCTTTTACAAAACCCAAATTCAATTGGTTGTTGCAGACCTTGGGCTTCCAAGTAACTTGCTTGTACAACAATAAAATTCGACCTTGTTTTTCAAAAGGCGGTTCATTGTATTTCTAGCCATTCTTCCCTTGTTGAGGTCCGAAGTAAAAGTTGATTTCTTGTATAGAAACATCACCATTGTTGAAGTTTCTAACCTCAACACCTACATTTGAATGTCCTTAATGGGTTGCAAACCAAGCTTCATTGTAAAATCCCATGTTGTAATCTCCACCTTGTACATTATTCACATAAAGAAGATTAAAAAAAAAAAGCCTAATGTTGGAGCTTCCGTACAGCTCCTAGCATGGCAAAACATCTACCATTGTAACGCTTACCACAAATGCTCAACAGAAGTATGTTCCACCATGGAATTAAAATAAACAAATTTCTTTTTTAGCAAAAGAATTTTTTATTTGGAAAAAATGAAAATAGAATGAAAAACCAAGTTTTTTTGGCAAGATTTGAATATGAGGAACACCTTTAAAGTTGTTTGAGCATACATTTTTTTTTAATCAAGGCATATTTGGGCACAAACTAATGCCTACCAAAAAAAAATTTAATACATTTTGTCTAGATGTGAAGTTTAAGAGTCAAGGGACAACAAACCTTTTTTCTTAAACTCCTATATGTTTTGGTTCCTAATGGGGTACCCTAATTGTGACTAAAGCCCTTATTTTGTTTTTTCAGACAACTTCGAAAATAAAAAAAATGTTACTTGCATTTTTTAAAAATCTAGTTAACTTTATTTTAAACATGTGAGTTTTCAATATCATTGACATATATTCAAAGAATCAATTCATGTTGATCATTAAATTAAATTTGAATATTTCTAAATTTAATATGTTAAGGGTTGATTTATGGTTACTTTACATTTTTTTGACAAGGATCATGAGGTGTATATTTGATCTTGCTTCCACCCATTATAATAATTAATGTTAATCATGCAATCATTATGAAAAATAAGGATGATTTGCAACTAGCCTTACAATTAGGTTTTGGAGTTGTAAAGACCGTTTGCAATGCATTACAAATCAATGTATTTCTACAAGCATGAATGTTATCCGACAAGTTGAATTGCAATGGATATAACTCACCATATGTGAAATTGTATACATATGCAACTCATGAAATTCAATTATAACTATATAAGAATAATTATTCTGCAACTCTAATGCAACTAGTTTGTAACTACAAAAGTAACATCATGTTGACATTTTTTTGTGTTCATCCATCAAAATTTGACATGTGGAACCATCGAGATATTTGGGTGAAATTATTACTTTTGAAATATTGATCTTCACCATCCATTATGATTGTTCATTTAATATGGCTTTAGATTGTGACATATGACATAATAAAAAATTACCACATCGTATATTAATAAAATAAAATAAAATCTATTTAAGTAGGTAGGTAAGCAAAATTAGGCAAGTAGGACATACCTACATATTTAGGTTACATACCTACTTACACTACATACCTACTTTTTTTCCTAAAGAAGCAAGTAGATAGGAATGTAGAAGGGTAGGTAAGTTAAAGAGTAGCCATGTAAATATTTTTATTTTATGGTTTTTTTAGGACAATTTTTTCACTCATCCCAAATTGAGACATGTGTATGTGAAAGTGAGCACCTCTTTTATATATTTTATGAGATGAAATTCAAGGATAAAACATATTGGGTAAATCTTTTAGTTGCACATTAGTTGCAATTTGGGTTGCAATGTTTTTTTAATTATTTTTCTTTTCATTTTTAATTTTAAAAAATGTACAACTCAATAGGTAATTATATTATAATTATATGTGAATTATTTATCTAAAATAATAATTTGAATTAATTATTCTAATTCAAATAAATAATTATTTATTTAACATATAATTAACATATAAATATTTGCTTTTAAATAACTTATTATCAAATAACTAAATATTTGGATTGAGATAATTAATCATTTATTGAAGACTAATCTCATTATTAAATATTAAATAAACCTAAATAAAACCCCCAACTACCTTACATTTACACTAATTGTAATATAGTTGTCACATGCAACTAAAGTGTAGCTTGCTAAAAAGTCAAACATGAGTACATCAATATGTACAATGCATACATTACATCATATAACTATCCCATTTGTAATTAAGTTGGAACTACATTACAACTCCCCGATTTTCTTATGTGGGATTTTATTTATTAATTGCTCGTATTTCCATGTTCTAGTTATAATATAATTCTATATTAATTATTTTGGAGCTTTGGTTGTAGGGTAGTATGGTTCCAATGGACAAGATTTTTCACAATGAACCAAGGCTAAACAAAACCTTGATTAAAGAAAAAAGTATTTTCGATTAGACTTTGTGATAAAATTTTAGTTGCAAGTGACATTTATGATTATAATCTCCTTAGTTGCCTACAACAAGTTGCATGCAATAAATTGGTCGCAAATGACAAAGGGTATTGAATGAAAGAAAAAATCAACAAATACAAATTCATACTTTGATTCCATTGTATACGTATTATCACATACGACTAAGATACAATTACTTTCATCACAATTGAGGGCAAATGATGTGTTGCCATGTGTCCCAATATTTGAATATTTACAATATTATTATTATTATTATTATTTAAAAATAATTTAGAACATTTAATTCAAATGTTTGAATGATCTTATATTGTGACATGTCGCCCAATGTAAATATGCCATGTGGCATTAAAATGAATTTAATACAAAATATTAATATTAGGTCGATAGGTACCTAGGTAGGTACATAAGTAAATGCCAACAAACTTAGGCTACATACTTACCTACCTACTAGGCAAACATGTAGGTAGGTAGATAGGTAGGTTTTACCTTCTTAAGCAAAATACCTATTCATATAAGTAGGTATTTAAGTAGGTAGGTACAATAGGTCAACCTAGGTGGGTAAATCAAACTAGGTACCTACCTAGCTAGGTAGATAAATAGGTTAGGGAGGTAAATATTTTAAAATTATACATAATTTGTTTTTTTGTTTTCAATTAAACCTTTTGATTGGCTGATCCCATGTGCACAAATTTCTTAATGTGAAATTGGATGACCACACCCCTTGCTTATATAGTGTTCAAAATAGGGATGCAAAACAAAGAACATGCGAAAAATTATGATGTTGCAATTTCCTCACAAATTAAATTATAACTCCAAAACTTTTTTCATGTCTTATTTTTTTAGTTTTTTGAAATTCTAAACAATTCAAGTACATGGTTTAATAGATCATTAAATAATCATTTAATTGATAATGATTAAATTTACATATATTTAAACTATAAATTATACACTACAAATATTAACTATTCATTATCAATTACTTGAATAAGTAATAACTTGTGAATATTTATCAAACTAGCTATCTAGTTACTCACAAGTTCTTAATACAAAACCCATATATAATTAGATAACAAAAAATATTTACAAATATTTTATTACTTTTTAGAATCTGGATGAATTATAAATAATACAATTAATGTAAAACTAATTTAATTACCATATTTTAAAATTAAAGAAATTATTTTCATAAATATAAATAGTAGACTAACAATTGTTATAAGAAAGCAAATTTTTACACATTTAAAAAACAAACTAATTACATCAATTACATTAATAAATTTATTTTATTATAAGGATATTATATAATGTGAAAATCTATGTTATAACAATAATTACTTAATGTAACTTATAATTCATAAAAATAATCATTTAAATTTATTTATAAAAACAATTTATTATGGATAACATTAGCAGAAAAAGCAATTAAAATTCAATCAATAAGTTTCTGAATTACAAAATAATAATTGGACTCCAAAATATTAATTCAGAATTAAAATTTCAATTCTTAAATCAATTTTTTCTTAAAAGTTAAATAACAAATTCTGAGTTGAAATACTGATTTCAAGAATCTAAAGACATAAACTTTCAAGTCAAATATTGTTTTAAAATTTAAAATTTAAGAAGTTCAGAATTTAATTATCAAATATCAAATTAAAATAAAAATATTTATAATCAAAATGTTGATTTTTAGGCTCAAATTATAGTTTTTTAAATTGAAATACCAATTTTCATATTCGAAAAATTTTAGATTTAGAATTCAAATCTCAGTTTTTCGTCAAATACATTTTTTGAATTCAAATAAAACATTTCTTGATTGAAATGTCAATTTTCAGATTCAAATTAAAATAGTTTAAATTGAAATGTCCATTTTTAGACTAAATTAATAATTTTCTGAATTGAAGTATTAATTTCAGGAACCCAAAATAATAATTCAAAATTGTCATTTCAAGGTTCAAATCAAATGAGTATTTAAAATTAAAATGAGAAATTTCCAGAGATGAAATATAAAAAATCATATTCAAATAAAAAATTCAAAATTAGAATGTCCATTTTTTATATTCAATTAATAATTTTCTGAATTGAAATACTGGTTTTTGGATTAGAAAATAATAACTTAGAATTCAAATATCAAATTTTAAATCAACTAAGTTTTTTTAATTAAATAGTAAATTTCATATTCAAATTAAAATTTCAAGTTCAAATAACGTTTTAAACAATTGAAATAACAATTTTCAGATTCAAATATTAAGTTTCAAATTCAAATAATGTTTTTATAGATTTAAAATATCAGTTTTCAGAGTTGAAATATCATTTTTGAGATTTAAATAGTTTTTATCTAAATCCAAATAATAATAAAACAATTCCAGTAACTAAATTTAAATTTAAAATATTAAATTTTAGATTGAAGTTTATTTCTCAAATTCAACACTTTGAGAAAAAATTCCAATAGCAATTTTCAAATTGAAACATCGATTATAATTTTTAAATAATATTTTTATAACTGGAATTATAGTTTTAGATTTAAACATATATTTTTTAATCAACAACAATTTCAAGAGTACATATTTAAAGCTTTAAATTCAAACATCATTTTCAAAATTGAAATGACAATTTTCAAATGCAAATATTAATTTTGAGGTTCATTATATGAACAATATACATACATATAATATGGGTATTTAATGTACACACACACACACACACATATAACATACATTAAAATACACCCCTATGTCGTTGTAAAATATCTTTAGGATGTAATCAATTTGATGATTATTGAGATTAATGGGACATATCAACCTATTAATGGATGAAAATAGAGCTAAAATTCATTCAACCAATAGGATCATGTTTTTCCAATAGTTGCATCATAGTTGTGAAAATGACAAAAATAGTTGAAATTTTGTATTGTAATTACAAATATTCACAAATCTAGTTGCAAATGATTACAAGTCACATGTAGTCGTAAACGGAGGGGTTACATTTTGGTTGATTTCTAGTGTAATGAGACTATTAGTGTATAATTATTATTTTTAATTATATTCTCTATTTTTTAATTGCAACTTGGTTGTTTTTTAGTTCGAAAAAATAATATTGTTGTTATTGAAATTTGTTTATGTTTATTTTCAATATGTTGACGATGTCATATTAATATGAACTTATGTCGTGTGGTAGTAATCTAACTTGCAAGCTTTCATGATTTTATATTATTTGGTATATAATGATGACTTGGTGCCGATTAGCCATTTAAACCTTCTTATTTTACTAATTCCAAATTACATTATTTGTTAATGTTTTCATAAATTAAAGTTTTTCCAAATTCTGTTATCTATTAGAGTTTTGATAAATTGAAACTTTTACAAATTGTACCATGTGCACATTAGGTATTCACATGAGATGTATAAAAATTGTTTTGAAATGTCAAGTTATAAAAGTAACAAAGTTTTGGTCATTAATTGTGTATTTGGTTTCTTATTGCATATGAATATTCATGTTAGACCATGATTGTATACTAATGACTTTTTTGTTAAATATTTTATATCGTGGTTGGCAAAAACATATACACTTCCAATCCTTAAACTTATCCAAATGTAACACATAACATTATAAGCAAATCTAATAAAGGGCAATATTTTTGCAAGTTTTATTCAAAATTGTTTGAATCTAGTGGCCATTAGGTGGCCTTCTTTGCACTCACGATGTTGAGTTAAATATGAAATCAACATTTTAGTCCGAAACTAATTAAATACATTTCTAATTAGTTTGAAATTAAAATGTGACTAATTGTTTATTTGAGTGCATCCTTTCAAAAGCCTTTGTGCTCATCACCTTTTATTACTACCCAAGATGTTGATTATTTGGGTATGACAATAAAAGATTTTTTATGACACATGGAAATGTAATTACACTTTTGACTTCATTGAACCACAATGACAATCATGGTTCATTGAATCACAACTAATTTAACCATGGTTAATTTAGTTTTAGTTAATATAACAACAGTTTTAACTAGTTCAGTTTAACCATATTTCACTTTACCATAATTAATTTAGCCATGGTTCATTTAGCCAAAATTAATTCAAATATGTTTAATTTAATCATAATTAGTTTGACCATTATTAGCTTAACCATAAATATTTACTTCTAATTAATTTACTTATAATTAGTTTAGCCATGATTGGTTTAACCATGGTTATTTTAACCATAATTATTTAAAGCATGATCATTTAACCAAAATTTAAAAATTAACTATGGTTAATTTAACAATAATAATGTTGTTAACCATAATTTATTTAGCCACAAATAATTTATTCATAATTAGTTTATAAGTTATGGCTCATTAAACCACAATTAGTTTACTCATTATTAATTTTGCCATGGATAATTAATTTAGCCATTGCCAATTTAGCTATCAAAATTTTAAGCATTGTAAATTTTGTAATAATTTGTTTAACCATAATCAATTTGACCATGGTTAGTTTGATTAGGTTTAAGCTTGGTTAACCTAGGCTTGCCCTAGGTTTTGCCAAGGCTAGGCTTAGTTGAATTTGAATAATGTAAGTTAAATTAAATTAGCCTAATTTAAAAGTAGGTAGCTAGATTTAGGTTAATAATGTACCCATGAAAAAAAAAAAAAATTGTTCAAAGAATAAAAGTTTTATTGAATGGTGTAAATATAGCTTCAAAATGTGAGGGTTTTGTCAAGATGTAATATTTAACCATGAAGTAGAATGGTTTTGGCAAAAAGTAAAAGTTTAAAGAAAATGAGATAGTTGTTTTGCAAAAAAATAAAGGTTCAATAAACTTTTATTAAAAAATGTTTAGCCAAGAAAATATAGAGGTTTTGTTAAAAGGTAAAAAATTTAACCAAGAAAATCATTAAAGTTTTGGCAAAAAAAAAAGGTTTACCCATGAAATTGTGAGGTTTTGCAAAAAGGTAGACTTTTCACGAAAATTTATAAAAGTTTTACCAAAAGATAGGGGTGTAGCCATGAAGTAAAATGTCTTCCGTAGAGGTCAAAGTTTAGTTAAGGATTGAAAAGGTTTTGTGAAAAGGTAGAAGTCTAGCCATGAAGTTTAACAAGGAATATATAAAGGTTTTGCCCAAGAGTTAAGGGTTTAGCCAAAAAATAAAAAGGTTTTGCAAAGAAGTAGAGGTTTAACCATGAAATAGAAAGATTTTGCCAAAATGTCAATGTTTAGTTAATAAATTTTTAAAAATTACCAAGAGGTAGAAGTTTAATTAAGAATTAAAGAGGCTTTGTCAAGAAGTAAAAGTTTAGCCATGAAGTAAAGAAGTTTTGCTAAAATGTGGAGGTTTAGCCAAGAAATATAAAGGTTTGCCAAGAGGCAGAATTTTAACCATTAAGTAAAAGTGTTTTGTTAAGAGGTAGAAGTTTAACCATTAAATAGAAAGTTTTTGTCAAGAGGTAAAGGTTTAACCATGAAAGGAAGAAGTTTTGTGAAGATGTAAAGGTCTAATAAAAAATAATAAAGTTTTACCAAGAAGTAGATGTTTAACCATGAAGTACAAAGGTTTTGCCAATGTGTAAAGGTTTAACTAGGAATAAAAAGGTTTTCTCAAGAGGAAAATGTTTAGCCAACAAATAAAAATGTTTAGCCATGAAGTAAAGAGGTTTTGTCAAGAGATCAAAGTTTAGCCATGAAGTAGTGAGGTTTTGTTAAAAGACAAAGGTTGAGCCATGAAGTAAAGAGGTTGTGCTAAAAGATAAATGTTTAGCCATGAAGTAAAAAGGTTTTGTCAATAGGTAAAGGTTTAGCAATCAAAGAAAGAGGTTTTGTGAAGATTTAAAGGTATAATGAAAAAAATAAAGTTTTTGCCAAGAAGTAGAAAAGCTTATCCATGAAGTAGAGAGGTGTTGCCAATAGGTAAAGGTTCAACTAAGAAACTTAATGGTGTTTGCCAAGAGGTAGAAGTCTTGCCATGAAATAAACAAATGTTGCCAATAGGTAAAGGTTCAACTAAGAAAATTAGTGGTTTTGCCAAAAGGTAGAGGTTTTGCCATGAAATAAACAAGTGTTGCCAATAGGGAAAGGTTCAACTAAAAACTTTAATGGTTTTACCAAAAGGTAGAAGTTTTTCCATGAAATAGAAAGGTGTTGCTAAAAAGTAAAGGTTTTGCCACGAGATAGAGGTTTAACTATGAAATAGAGATTTTTTGCTAAAAGATAAAGGTTTAGCCATGAAATAAAAAGGATTTGCCAAGAAATAGAAAGGTTTTGCCAAGAGATAAAAATTTAGCCATGAAATATAGAGGTTTAACCATGAAGGAAAAAGGTTTTATGAAGAAAATAAAAAGGTTTTTCCAAAAGATAAAGGTTTAGCTATGAAGTAGAAAGTTGTTGTCAAGAGATAAATGTTTAACCAAGAACTTGATTTAGAGGTGCCAACAACTTGTTGGTTGGGTGGGTGAACCATTGCGTTTTTTTTATATAAAAAAATTGAAGTTAAATTAGGTGGCTTTGATTAAGCAACCAAAAATTTGAAGATTCCATTTTTTAGCATTAGTTTTTATTGATTAGCATATGTTCCATTTGTTATGTGATAATATTCATTTGTCAAATTATCTTTTCATGTGACTAAACTTATTATGTGATTCATTTTATGTTTTGAAATAAAACTAACAAGCCCCACAAATGCAAATATACATGGAATGAAAAGTTAAATTTAAATGGTGTTGCAAGCTGAATTTCATATTTTCAAATTCATAGATTATTGTTTTGTTGTTCTTCGTACTTTCCATTAACTACATTTTTTTTTCAAATATTGTGATTGTACTTCATTAACCATGCATTTCTTTGATTATATATATACTATTCAAATTATTTTCAAAACATTTTTGACAATTCTTGTTGATATTTGCTTTTCTTTCTCCTTTGTAGAAATATCCGATGCATGATTTAAATCCAAATTACACTTCAAAGAACCCAAATTTGACCATCATTTTTTTTCATGGGATTTCTTTTGGGATAAATGACGAATGGAAGGAAACATGGACAACACGCCCCACCAATGATAGAAAAAAGTGCACATGTTGGCCACAAGTATGGCTCCCTGAGGACTTGAATGACAATGTTCGAGTTTTGTCACTCTCATATGATCCTATTGTTGTGGCAAGTGTCCACAATGATGTGACAAAAATTGGCAAGAACCTTGTTCAAAGCTTGGTTAACAATTCAAGGTGATAATCTCCATGTTTATGCATATTGTATTCCTTGTTGTATATTTCAATTAAAAATATTGTGTGCATTTTGAAATCTTTGAATAAATTGTTCATGCGGGGCATTATTGTGGTACACACCAAAAGTTGAACACTTTGGAACTTTCAAATTCACTAAAGAAAACATGATGTGGGGTTTTGATGATAATTCTCATGGTGAAGGTAAATTAATTTCACCTATATGTTCACATTATCAATTCATGACAAACCAATTTGTTTGAGTGGCAATTTGCAATTGGAGTTATTTAAAATTTCGTCTTTGGCAATGCAAGTAAATTCTATCACATATATAATTTATAGAATTTAAGACATTTTTGTAGCTAGATTTAATTTTGAGAAATATATATCTTCTTTCCAATTTTGTACATTCTATTATTTGAATAAAATTTTCAATGTAACACATAAAAGATGATTTGCACATAAACACATGAAAGTAAATGCTTGCATGCTTATGCAAAATGATTTATTTACCTAGAAATGGTTAGAATGCTTTACATGTAGATTAGGGGAAAGAAAAAACCTACAAACAAGTTTGTTATGGTCTCATGGCTTAGGTTGTGTTGATTGACAAATTGCACCAAATACAATATATGATGTTGTGACTTTTTGAACATGTGTACATTATCATTAAAAATGTTGTTGATGCATTTTGAAATATTTTGTAGCTATCAAACCCTTTGGGAGAAACTGGTGGTGATGGTTGCTTATAGTTTTGGAGGTCTCCTATTCAAAAACTTGGTAGTTGAAGCCCACAAACATGTGTATTGACGACCAATGAATCATTTGGATGATGAAGTACAAAAATGCTGCAAGAAATTTTTGAACAATCTTAAAGTTGTGGTGTTTTATAGTGTACCACATGTGGATGGTACCCAAGGTCTATCAAAATATTTCAAGTGGCAATGTCAACAAATCAACAAGGATACAACCCAATTAGGTCTTTTGAAGCACATGGAATCTTTCAACCCACAAATGGAGCAACTTTCAATGGATTTAATAAAGTTATTCGCAAAGATTTCAACGTCTATGCATTTGATGAAGGATTACCTATTGATGATAATTGGGTAAGATTTTCATGGTTTATGCATATTCACTATCCACTTATATTCCATAGTTGAACATTTTTTATGTTGGAGAAAATTGTGTTGGTTTATTAATAAATTTTGAAACTAATAACATTAATCGTGTGGTCATGTGTGGTTTTAATGACCCATAATTGGTAGAAGGAAAAATTGAATTGTTTGAAATGTCACAGTGAAATTAGTTTAAAATTTTCCCAAGTTCTTTGTCCATTAATCCATTATGGTATAAATCCATAATGGAAATTATAAATTCATTATGTATAGGATGAAAATTGGAACAAACACCTCTAATTTTATTTTTTATGATTCATTTGTTATAAAAATGTTAAATGAGGTATTGATACAATTCAAATATTATAAAAATTAAGTTATTGTTATAATCATCGTTTGACTACTACATTACATTTGATAACTTGTAGATTAATATAAGTCCAATCAAATCAAAGAGATTCAACTAAAATAACTTTTGCACATGCAGGGAATTTTAGTGCTAATTGCTTCAACTACTCAATGTCAAACATTAACAACTACAAAATTGAGGATGTTAATCAGTTGACAATTAACAAGCCACCAACAAAAAACCATCCAAGCTATTCTTTATTGTTGGATTGTTTGAAATTTTGTATGAAGGTAAATCAAAATTTGGAATTTGGTTGTTCACGTGATTTGACTGACATTCTAAATCATAACATTTAAATTGTTTACCATATTTGTAACAATATGTATATTGGCACTTTTTATCCCAAAGGGGGACATTAATAAAATAAAATAAAAAATACATGAGTAAAAATATATGGTGTAATATATTGGTTGTCGAGGTGCAATTATAAGTTAATTAGTTAAAAATAGGGTACATTTTATATAAATAATCAATTTAATTATGATATAATATATGTAATGATATGAAATAAACTGAAATAATGGATTATAATTAATATAGGGTGATTTTAATATGTATGTCTTAAAAAATTATATAATAATAGGGTGATAAAAAATAGGTTGGACAATTATCAAATACCCCCCCTAAAAGTGGTCCTTTGACACACATAAATCCCAAACTTTACACTAAGTGTCTCCCTTTAAATTTTTTATCCATTATTAAAATAACATAATTTATTTTTTTGTGAATTTTGATAGAAAAATACATTTTTTGCACCTTTACTTTAAATTGAGGTGGCATTAAAATATAAAGCAAATGCCATAAACATTTTGTTACAAAAGGATCCTATTATCACTTTGGTTGGAATGGGTGGGATTAGGAAAACCGCTTTGAGCAAGAAAATGTATCATTTGTTTCACAACTTCTTGGAACATGTGAAATCAAAAGATATCAATGAAGTGAAAAAACAACCTCTACATGACTTGTGTGATAGAAAGTTATGCAACGATGAAGATGTGAACAAAGAAGACATTGATGAAATTAAACAATGTTTGATATCAAAGAAAATATTGGTTGTTGTGGATGATGTTGGTAAAGTGGATAATCTTGAAGCCTTACAACTTCTTATTGACAACGATGTCACTAGTGTAAATTGTAAGAGCAAAGTACTTGTAAATTGTCGAAATTGGAAAATCTTGAAATATCATGTAAGCGAGTTAGTAAAAAGGGCAATGAGATTGTTGGAGGAGGAACAAACAAGAAAACTTCTTATGTTCCATGCATTCAAACATGCAAATCATAGGATAAATGATTTTGAAAACATTTCTATGGAGATTATAAAAGTGGTGGGCTCCTTTTAAGCCTTGAAATATTGGGTTATTATTTGTGTGATATTCATATTTGGACATATGGAAAGATGCATTTCACAAATTGAAAGGTGGGAAAAATATAATAGGGGGCTTTGACTTTAAAGTGCTTTGAAAAATATTGCAAATTTCTTATGACAACTTGGATAAAAAAACATCAAGACATGTTTTTGGATATTGTTTGGTTTTTCAGTGGCTTCAAGAAAGATACATTTTGTTGAGTGTGGAGTGGAGATTATTCATCCATTGTGTTTGGATTACAAAATTTGAGAAATAATTTTTTTTAATCAGATGGGAAAAAGATGGAGTCTTGTACATGCACGAACAATTGCAAGACATGGGTCGAAATATTGCAGTGGAAGTTCTAATGAGCCAATTCATATGGAAACCAAAAAAGGAAAATTTCATTTTGCAAAAGAATGAAGTTTGCAACATGTGCTAATTCAATCCTTTATATTATTGTTATTTTGGTCAAAATTCCAAATGAAACCATAAGTTTTAGCTTTAAAATATTATGTAACAAATTTTATTTCATGAAAAATGTGACATTAAAATGAAATGTTATTTTTATTCATTTTTTGATAATAATATGCATTTTTTGGTTGGCATAGGTGATGGAGAATTTAAAAGGCGTTTGAGTAAAAAAAAATGTAAAGATTTTCCTTCATTGTGCCAAATTAATTCAAATGATTTCATAATTTTAAATGTTTTGAGCTAATAGAAATGTCACCAATTATTGTGGAAAATTTCAAGGTGTTGCTAAAGAGTAAAGGTTTTGCCAAAAAGATTTAAAAGTTTTGACACAAGATAGAGGTTTAACTATGAAAATAGAGATTTTTTGTTAAGAGATAAATGTTTAGCCATGAAATAAAGAGGATTTGCTAAGATGTAAAGGTTTTGCCAAGAAATGAAAAGGTTTAACCATGAAATATAGAGGTTTTGCCAAAAGATAGAGATTTAGCCATGAAATAGAGAGGTATTGTCAAGAGATAAAAGGTTAGCCAAGATGATTTAAAGGTTTTGGCAAGAGATAAAAACTTAGTCAAAAAATAGAAAAGTTTTATGAACAGGTAAATCTTGGTTAATAAATAGAGAGGTTTTGCCATGAGATAAAAATTTAGCCACAAAATAAAGAGGTTGTGTGAAAAGGTGAAGAGTTAGCCAATAAGTATCGAAGTTTTGCCAAGAGAGGGAGGTTTAGCCATGAAGTATAGAGGTTTCACCAACATGTAAAGGTTTAACCATCACAAGATAGAGTGAAGGAAGGTAAAAATAGTAGGGGGAAAAAATGTGAAATGTAATTTATATGGAGTTGGGCGAAAAAGGTGGGTAATGTGTTCTTGACCACTCAAGCCATGTTTAGGGCTCTTTCCTAAGTGGACTAGGCTTTCAAATAGGCTACAAAGGTTTTTTTTAGGTTACCTATACATTAGGTTTTAAACTATTTGGGCTTTTTCCGAGGTTGTGTAGGCTTTCTTTTAGGATGCTTAGGCTTTTTCATAGACTACTAACTTTTTCATAAGTTGTGCAAGTTTTTTGGTACATTGGTTGCCTAGGCTTTTTCATAGGCATCATGGGCTTTTTTTCTAGGTTATTTAAGCTTTTAACAAGTTATTTGAATTTTTTTCTAATTACTAAGGTTTTTTCACAAGGTGCTTAGGTTTTCCTTAGGGTGATGAGGTTTTTTCAAATGTTATTTAAGCTTTTCCATAAGTTGCTTAGGCTCTTTCCTAGGATGTTTAAACTTTTTTAAAAACAACCTCAAGCTTCTTTACATGTTGCTAGAGTTTTTTCCTAGGATACCTAAGCTTTTTCAAAGGTTCCTTAGGCCTTTTCATAGGATGCTTGGGCTTTTTAATAGGTTGATTAGGCCCACATTAGGGTGCCTAGGGCTTTTCACAGGCTTCATGAGCATTTCCATGAGTTGCTTGGGTGAGTTTCTACATTACATTTTGCTATTGGGAGGTTGGGGTTTTTTCCCCTAGGTTACATAAAGGCTTTGGACATAACATGTATGGAATACCAAAATAGTCATGCAACGTCCTGAGAATTTTTAAGTAAAATGCTTAAATAGCTGGGGGTCTTAAAACTGTAAGTTTATGTAGCTTAGGCATCTTAAAATAAAAAACCCTTAGATAGCCTAAAAATCCAAGATAAAAAGCCTAAGTAAACCAAGAATATTAGAATGGAAGGCTTAGGTAGCCTAGGGTAAAAAGCCTAAATAAGTCAGGAATTTTAAAATAAAAAAACTTAAGTAGCCTAGGGTAAAAGGCTTAGATGACCTATGAATCTTAAAATAATATGTTTAGGTAGGCTAGGAATTTTAAGGTAGGAAAGCCTAGGTGACTTAAGAGTCCAAAAGACAAAAAAAAACCTAGGTTTCCCAATACTAAAATTTGGTGCCTATGGCTAAACTACACCTATCAAAAAAATATTAATCAAGAATTTACACAAACTCCTCAACTTCCAACAGTTTTTCCCCCCAGACTGAATCTTTCACAACAAGTACCCTCCTAACTCCTAGTTACTTCATGAAAATCTCAGAATAAAAGGGGTTTGGTTTCCCCCTTCCCCTCATGGAGTTTTCCCTTTCACAACGAGTACGCAATAGCACAAGAACAATCGCAAAAAGAATGGAATGTTTCAGGTAGTTAGGGTTTGGAAAAACCTTTAATCACTTCCGTTAATTAATTTTGAATTAATAATTTTTTATGATGGGCAGTTTAGCAACGGGCATCAAATTTTGGTACCAAGAAACCTAGGATTTGTTTTGGTTTTCGACCCCTAGGTTTTTTTACTTTAGAATTCCTAGTCTACTTAAATGTTTTTATTTGAAGATTCATAGGTTCCCTAAGCTTTTTACCTTAGGCTACCTAGGCTTTTTATTTTAAAATTCTTGATTTATTCCTAATTTTTTAAACTTAGAATTCTTACGCTATTTAAGGTTTTTTACTTTAAGATGCCTAGGCTACTTATATTTTTTATATTTTTGGACCCTAGGCTACCTAAGCATCTTCCTTAAAGATTTTTAAGATGTGGCATAGCCATTTTGGTACTTTATATGCAAGACCTTTTTGCTTTTTAAGGCCTTGGGCTTTCTTAACATATGTAGGTGGTTTAGGCCTCTTGGGCATGGGCTTAGTTTTTTGCATTAAGGATGGGTTAGTTTTGGTCTTTTAAAGGAGGTCATAGGTTTCTTGGACATTAGGTCAATGATTTTCATGCCTCTTGGGCATGGGATTGAGTTTCTTGGACTAAGGATGGGTCAGTTTTGGTCTTTTAAGTCAGGTCATTGTTTTCTTCGACATAAGGTCAAGGTATTTCATGCCTCTTGGGCATGGGCTTGTTTAGGTCTTTCCAGTGAAGTCCTAATATTTGTGGACATACAGGCCGATACTTAATGTAAATTTTCAAGACCATGTGCGTCACTTAACCATTTTGAAAAGGGCTATTAGCTTTTCCCCACCCTATTATTCTCTAAGTTTTTAATATGCATATATTTTAGTCACCTTATATTTATTTATGTTTTTTTTCCAATCAATTTTAATACCTTTTATTAATTTACATTTTTAAAATTAAAAATTTTGTGTTCGAAAAGTGCATGTATGTATGTATAGCAATCTATGAATTGTATGTATGCAAAAATAACAAACCAAGTATATGGGGTGTGTGTATGTATGTATATAAAAATGAAAATGCAATTTACAAATCTTTATTGATACACATACCCTATATTAATTATAACTTGGTTTTAAAAATATCATTAATCTTATATTTGAACCAATAAACTTATAATTTTTATCCCACAAGGAATACATTACACCTTGTATTTTTACTCAGATATTTTCTAATTTCTGTGAGTAGTCTGCCCCCACAGGGTTCAAGGTGATTCTTCCTTTTTGGGCATGGGCTTCAGCTTCTTGGATGGGGAATGGACTTGTTTAAGACTTTTTGGCAATGTCCTCGGCTTTTTTAACATAAGGTGAAAACAATTCGGGGCTGTTTGGGTGTGGGCTTGCGCTTCTTGAATTGAGGAAGGGCTTGTCCAAGTCTTTTGGTGAGGTCTCAAGCTTCTTGGACATGGGCTTAGGCTTTTGAACATAAACCTAAACATTGTCCCCAGGCTCTTGGATAAGAGGATGGTCAATGATAAATCTCTTGAACTCAAGATGGTCGTTGCTTTTTGGTAAGAGGCTATGTCAATTCTAGCACTCTATGATTGGGTTGGATCTTTCTAAACATATGCATCGAGGTGGCCCAAGCCTCTTGGGTATGGGCTCAAGCTTCTTGAATATTAGCATGGGCTACTCCAAGTCTAATCAAAACTAAAGCCTTATTCTAATCGTAAGTTTGGCCTTTTTAGATAGGGGCCTAGGCTCCTTGAACACATGCCATTTTCAACACACCACAAAGTTAGGCCATAGCTTTATAGTTAGATGAAAACCCCCCATATGGATGAAGACGTATGAAACATATTTTAAGGAATACATAAATATGATATATATAATTGTGAACAACCCAAGGCCGAATATGCATAGATTTTTAGACCTGAGGCCACATATACGTGGACTTTAAAACCCAGGGTCAATATTCATGGACTTTAATACCAAGGGCAAGTATTGCATGGATTGTTAGACCCTGGGTCTGTTGGGGCAGCTGAAAAGCCCTTATGGAACAACACGTTTGAGATCACCTAGCATATTGTTATGTATGCTCCTAGGATTTTGGGAATATTTTGAGATCCAAACATTAAAGAAAGATATTTCACTCTGATTGGACGAAAATCATGGGCCAAGGCTGACAACAACCATGGTCTTTCTACTATTCCACACTACAGCAAAGCTGGCATGTATGGGCAAGGCTTCACTAAAATAAATAAAAAGGCGACGGTAATAATGCAGGGCCAGTTCACCATAGCCGTATTGGCAATTGGTCTGACAAGGAAAATTAAGTATGTAGCCTGACAGCTATACATAATTTGACTGCTGTAGCCAT
>Ga0116227_10008657_pt1 | contig 19014 bp, 20 predicted proteins | sample S1TSphgellanicum_FD_89693 | JGI IMG/M metagenome (GOLD analysis project Ga0116227, IMG submission 89693) | Host-associated microbial communities from peat moss isolated from Minnesota, USA - S1T2_Fb - Sphagnum magellanicum MG | ecosystem: Host-associated > Plants > Peat moss > Unclassified... | reverse complement strand
GCCGTGACATATTCCAGGGCCTGCCAGCGGGTGATCAGATTGAGCCGGTTGCCCACCAGGGCGTTGCCAGCCACAGCGCCCACCTGGGGGTCGGCGAACCACCGCGCCAGGCGCCCGAGGGTGTCCGGCGGAAAGAGGGTATCGGCGTCCAGGGCCACGATGATCTCGCCCTGCGTCACCGCCAGGCCGCGATTGAGCGCGCGGGCCTTGCCGCCGTTGTCGAATGACAGAAGCGTCACGCGGGGCTCATCGCCGAAGACCTCGCGCACCACCCTGGCGGTGCCATCGCCCGAACCATCGTCAAGGACCAGAACCTCAAGATGCTTCCAGTCCGAGGCGAGGATGCGGCTCACCGACTGAACGATGACCTTTTCCTCATTGAAGCACGGAATGAGCACGCTGATCATGGGTCCGGTTTGGGGATCCAAGAGGGGCGGCTCGCGGCCCGGCTCGCGGATGCGATGCCAGAGGGAGAGAATGGCCAAAAACGCCAGGCGCATGAGCCCTAATACGATGGCCACCACGAAGAGGTCCTGCATGGCGCTGTTCAAGGAGCGGAAGAAGCCGAAGCCGATCCGATCCAGAAAGAGGGAGATGCTGGAGCGGGAGGTCGGCGGCAGAGCGTCGGCGCGGCTCATGCCCGCGAGCTGGTCGATGGTGACGAGACGATAACCCTCGGCGCGCAAACTATCGATCAGGGTCGGCAGGGCCTCGACGGTGCGGCTGCGGTCGCCGCCGGCGTCGTGCAGGAGCACCACCTGCCCGGCGTGCTCGCCCGTGATTTTGAGATCATCCAGGGTTCGTTGCACGATCAGCGTGGGATCAGGCTTCTTCCAGTCATCGGGATCGATGCGCAGGCCGACGATCAGGTAGCCCAGACGCTGGGCGAGGATCAGCGGATCGACTTCGCCGGGAGTCGAAGGCTCCGCGTCCCCGAAATAGGGCGGCCGGAAGAGCCGCATCGACCGTCCCGTGAGAACCTGAAACAGCCTCTGGGTCGTGTTGATCTCGAGATCGGTCTGGGCGAGCGGGGTCAGACCGATATTGGGGTGGGTCCAGGTGTGGTTGCCCACCATGTCGCCATCCCGCACCTCCCGCTGAACGATGTCGGGCCGAGCCTGCATGTTCTGGCCGATGACGAAGAAGGTCGCGTGGGCGTTCTTCTGTTCAAGGATGCTGAGGATTTTGGGCGTCCAGCGGCCGTCGGGACCATCGTCAAAAGTCAGGGCCACCCATCCCGGATGGGCGCCGTAGCGGTCGATCACATAGGATGTCGGCATGACCTGATAGGTCTCGCCAGAGATCAGGCCCGTCTCGGGGTCGGTCTCCAGGGTTCGCCGGCCCGCTTTGGGCGAGGCGTCCACGTGCAGGATTTCTCCCGTGCCATCGAAATCCACGCCAACGCTGGGGTCGATGGTCTCCAGGCCGGTGGGCTGAGCGGTCCCGTAGGGCTCATGCAGATAGTTCCATACCGACGGGTCCTCCGCCCCCATGCGCCAAAGCGCGTAGCCCTGAGGCCGGTAGAGGTCCGCCACCCTCAGCTCGTTGAAGAAGGTGGCCACATCTTGAAACCAGACCTCATGCTTGCGTCCGTCGTCGCCCACATAGGCGAAGTTGGGATTAAGAGAGTCGTCGTCGAGCTTGACCTGAGCGCCGGCGTCATGGGCGGTCTGGGTGGCGTCGTAGAAGGTCACGGCGTGAGCCGCTCCTGGTCCCTTCGGGCCAGGGCCTTTCGTATTTGGCAGGGTCCAGTCATAGCCGTGGGCGCCGAGGGCGACGATGGTGTGCGCCGCATCAAGCTGGCCCATGTCATAGGCGAGGGTCTTTTCGTACCAGTCCTGGCCGGTCACCGGGCCAGGAACACCGCCGCCCCAATGCTCGTCATAGGCCATCAACACCACCGAGTCGGCGACGCTGCGGAACCGTCGCAGAGGCCAGGAGTCGTCGCCAAAGGGCACCGCCACCCACACCTCGCGCCCCAGGGGTTTCAAGGCCGCCCGCGCGGCGGCGAGGAAGGCCGGATATCTCGCCAGGGCCGGCCGGGAGAGGTTCTCCAGGTCGAACACATAGCCCGCCCAGCCGCGTTGCTTGGCCAGGGTGACGAGATTGGCGATGAGCGCCCTCTCGCCGGCGGTATTCATCAGGAGGCCGCTTGCCAGTTCCTCATCCGAGGCGCCGTTGATGCCGTTGTGAACCATGGGCAGGACCGAGGGCGGGGTCTTCGCGGCGGCGATCAGGCCTTCGGCCACGGGGTCCGATGTGACGCTCACCGCCCCCGCCGTGCCATTGAGCAGCACCCACTGGGGCGAGACCACATCCAACTTTTCCACATGGCGACGCAAGGACACCCGCGAGCTTTCGTCCCAGCTCACATAAAAGCCCACCGACAGGGGCCGGGCTGGAGCGCCGGCCTCCGCCTTGGACGGCCGGGGGACGTGGCGCCATTGCACGGGCCGATTGAACCGGCGGCTCGTCTCGGGCTGCAGGGCCTGCAGAACCCGCGGATCCTTCAGTGTGAGTCCGGGCAGTTGCGGGGCGAAGGCAAGGGTGGCGAAAAAGGCCGCCACCACCAGGGCCGCGGCCGAAATGATCAGTCCGACACCCAGATTGGCGCGTTTGGCGCGCCGACCCGTCGGGTCGTGAAAGATGAACTCGTCCATGCCGTGAAACGTCACCCCGTCGTCGCGCGGCGGCCCCCGCCGCGCGCGCTAGGCGACAATGGCCCAAGGGCCTGGGGAATCAAAGCGGTCCCTCGGCTCAAGGGTCGCAGGCGATCCAGCGCGGGGAGATTTACGGGCGCTCAGGCCAGGGACGGCTCAATATCCTTGCAGGCGGCGATCAGGCCACGGACCGAGTCCACCGATTTGGCGAACATGGCGGTCTCGCTCTCGTCCATGGGGAATTCGAGGATGCGCTCCGCGCCGCCCGCCCCGATGACCGTGGGCACGCCCACATAGATATCCTTCAGGCTATATTGACCGGAAAGCAGGGTGGCGCAGGGGAGCACCCGCTTCTCATCCTGGAGATAGGATTTCGCCATGGCGATGGCGCTCTCGGCGGGCGCGTAGAAGGCCGAGCCGGTCTTCAGCAGGGCGACAATCTCGCCGCCGCCGCCGCGGGTTCGTTTCACGATGGCGTCAAGTTGATCCTGGCTGATCAGGCCTTGGCGAACGAGTTCTGGCAAAGGCAGGCCGCCCACCGTGGAGTGCCGCACCATGGGCACCATGTCATCGCCGTGACCGCCCAAGGTCCAGGCGTGAATGTCGCGCACCGAAACGCCGAGGGCTTCGGACAGGAAATAGCGGAAACGGGCCGAGTCCAGCACGCCCGCCATGCCCACCACCTTGGCCGCCGGCAGACCGGAAAATTCCCGTAAGGCCCAGACCATGGCGTCCAGGGGATTGGTGATGCAGATCACGAAGGCGTCTGGCGCGTGGGCCTTCACGCCCTCGCCCACGGCCTTCATCACCTTCAGATTGATGCCCAGAAGGTCATCGCGGCTCATGCCAGGCTTTCGCGGCACCCCGGCGGTGACGATCACCACATCCGCCCCGGCGATCTCCGCATAGTCGCTGGCGCCCTTCAGGCTGACGCTGGATTCGAAAACGGGGGTGGCCTCATCCAGGTCAAGGGCCTTGCCCTGAGGCACGCCATCGACGATGTCGAACAGCACGACGTCCCCCAGGGCCTCCCGGGCGGCGATATGAGCAAGGGTGCCGCCGATCATTCCGGCGCCCACCAGGGCGATCTTGGCGCGGGCCATCAAGTCCTCGATTTTGAATGAAGGGGGAAGTTTCGCGGCGGCGGTCTAGACCCGGCGGCGATGGGCCGCAAGGCTGGGCGCGAGTCTTGCGGCGCGCGCGGCAATGCCTCAGCTTCGAGACTTGGAGATCGCGGTGAGGGGACCATGGCCATTCGACCTCTGGCGCACGCCCATCTTCGCGAGGTTCTGGGTTGGACGCCAGCCACCCCGCTGAACTCGCGCACCATCGCCATCGCGGCGCTCGGCATGGCCGTTCCGGTCATTGTCGGAATTTCCCTGGGCAAGCCACATCTGGGCTTCACCATTGGCCTGGGCGCCATGCTGCTAGCCGATCAGACCAGCACGGGGGCCCCGGCAGGCCAGGAGCGGCCCTCCGTGGTCGCGGCCCTGATCCCGGCCGCCCTGGCGGTCACCCTCGCCACCCTGATCGCCGGCGGCGCCTGGACCGACCCCGCGATGATCGTTCTTGCGGCGATGGCGGCGACTATCAGCGGCTACAGCCGGCCCGTGGCCGTCACGGCGATCCGCTTCATCGTCTATCTGGTCCTCAGCGTCAGCCTCCTCGACAGCGCCGGCGGACATCGCACCGCCGTCGCCCTGGTATTTGGTCTGGGCGCCCTATGGAACATGGCCATCCGGATGATGCTGCGGGGCCCAGTCCAGCAAAACGCGGCGCCGGTGCGCAAGCCCACGCCCGCCCAGCTTCGCGCGCACTTTCGCAAGACCATGGGAAAGCTGGCCGGTTGGCAGTTCCCCATCCGCGTCCTCGCGGGCCTCAGCGTGGCCAGCCTGCTGCGCCATCTCTGGCCCAGCCATCACTTCTTCTGGATCGTGCTCACCGTGGCCCTGCTCACCCAGCGGCCCTTGGAACATTTTCCGGTGAAGATCACACAGCGGGCCGTGGGCTCGCTCTTGGGGGTCGGCCTGACATGGGCGATTCTGGGGGCGATCCTGGGGACGACTCCGGCCGGCGTGGCCGCGCCTCTCGGCCTTGCGGCGATCATCTGCGTTCTGGGCGCCGCCGCGCCCCTGGCCAGATCGCGCAGCTATCTCCTCTATTCGGTGATCTCGACCCCGGTCATCCTGCTGGTCATGGACCTCGGCAAGCCGGTGGCCACCGCGCTCCTCACCGATCGTCTGGCGGCGACACTCATGGGCGCGGTCATCGTCGTGGCGCTGAACATCATGCTGGAGCGCGTCACCACGCGGCCAAGCCCACCCACGCCCAACGCCGTCAGAGCTTGATGGGCCGGGAAGCCTTCACCGCGGACAGCGCCTTCGCGCGCGGCGCCGCGCCCTTGATCCAACTGCCACTCTGCGAGGCGAGGCTGCAGCGGGATCAACGGTTTCCCTGGCTGGTCCTGATCCCCCGGCGGGCGGGCTTGAGCGAGCTGGAGGACCTGACGGCGGATGATCGCGCGACCTTCCTGGCCGAGATGGTCCTGGCCGGCGCGGCGGTGCGGGCCATGGGCGCGGCGATGGGCCGACCGGTGGAAAAGCTGAATATCGGCCTGCTCGGCAATATCACGCCGCAGCTTCACGCCCATGTGGTGGGTCGGCGGGCGGATGATTCCGCCTGGCCCGGTCCCGTCTGGGGCCAGGGAGAGGCTCTGCCCTATGACCCGGCGACCGAAGCGAGCGTTCGCGACGCGGCGCTGAGTGTCTTACGGACGAGCCAACCGAACGGACCGCCGGGCGCGCGCTGAGGTCGCCCAACCCGCCCAGATACCGCCCCTTTGGCGGCGCAGGGCCACGCGAAGCGTCTTGCCATCCAGACCCGGGGCGAAAACAAGGGTCAGGCGGTCGCCGACGCGGCTGATGGCGTCCACGCCGCCCAGGGCGCCGGTGCGGGGGTCGCTCCAGGCCGCGGTGAGAGGGCCTACGGCCTGGGCCGGATCGGCGATCTGCAGAAGATAGAGGGTATGGCCCTTGGCGTCTCTCATCGCCCAACGGCCATCCAGGGGGCCCTGCAGAGCCTGGGCCGCGGCGGCCGAGTCCCGCATGCGCTGCTCGAAGACCTTATCCGGGGTCTGATCGGGCGACATGGCCGAGGTCATCAATATGGCCAGCAGGGCGGGTATCACCCGGCGGCCTCTATGGCCTCGGCGACCGCGACCAGCCGCTCGGCCTGGGCGCAATGCAGCCGCTCGGCGAGGCGCCCCTCGACCCGGAGCGCGCCCTTGCCGGCGTTCTCCGGCGCGGCGAAGGCGGCGATCACGGCCCGGGCCCAGGCCACCTCCTCCAGCGGCGGGGTGAAGGCGTCATTACAAATGGCCAGGTGGCTGGGATGGATCAGACTCTTCCCGTCGAAACCGAAATCCGCGCCCTGGCGGCAAACGCTCGTCAGGGCGTCCAGATCATCGATCTCGTTATGCACCCCGTCCAATATCGCGAGCCCATTCGCTCGGGCCGCCGCCACGCAGAGGCTCAAGGCCGCATGGAACGGCGCGCGGTCCGGCGTCTGACGGGCCAGGGTCTCCTTGGCCAGGTCATTGATGCCCATGACGAGAGCAGCCAGCCGCCCGCCGCTCCCGGCGATCGCGGCGAGATCAAGGATCGCCTGAGGCGTCTCGATCATGATCCACAGCGTGGTCGCTGGCGGCGCACGGCTGAGATGGCGCTCATAGTCCCGCACATCGGCCGGACGCCGTATTTTCGGGGCGAGCACCGCGTCGGGTCCGGCTGCGGCCACGGCCGCGAGGTCGGCCGGGCCCCAGGGAGTGTCCAGGGCGTTGATCCGGATCACCACTTCCCGCCGGCCAAAGCCCCCCGTCCTCACCGCCGCCACCGCGGCCTCCCGCGCGGCCTCTTTTATCTCCGGAAGGACAGCATCCTCCAGGTCCAGGATCACCACATCGCAATCCAGGGATCGGGCCTTATCCACCGCGCGCGGGTTGGAGGCTGGCATATAAAGGGCGGATCGGCGCGGGCGGGGCGTCATCATGGTTCCGTCAGAGGTTTTGAGCCGCTAGAACTGAAGCCCATGACCATCCGACACGAGAGCGGCGCGCGCAACGTCCTAGGCGGCGAGCTCGCGCCGTGCTCCCTGGACCCCCTGACCGGCTTCTACCGCAATGGCTGCTGCGAGACGGGGCCCGAGGACACGGGCATGCACACGGTCTGCGCGGTGATGACGGCGGATTTCCTCGTCTTCTCCAAGGCCACCGGTAATGATCTCTCCACACCGCGCCCGGAGTTCCGCTTTCCAGGCCTCAAACCTGGTGATCGCTGGTGCCTCTGCGCGCCGCGCTGGATGGAGGCGCTGGAGGCCGGCGTCGCCCCGCCCGTGGTCCTCGCCGCCACCCATGAGGAGGTCCTGGCCATCACGCCGCTGGGCGTGTTGAAGGATCACGCGTCGGCCTGAATGGCCCGGCCGCCTGAAAGCTTTGCCTTAATCCATCGGCTTCGGTAACGAAGTCGTAATGCGGTTTATCAAGTCCTTCTCCGACGCCGAGGTCGCGACGCTGCGCGCCCGCTTCAAGGCTGCATCCCCCTACTCCCACATCGTCATCGATGATTTCCTGACCCCCGAGGGACAAGAGCTGGTCGCCGCATTTCCGGGTCCGGACTGGCCCCACTGGAGCGGCTTTGGCGATGTCTATCAGCGAGGCAAGCGGGTGTGCCGGGATGTTTCGGTGATGCCCCGCGCCCTCGCCGATCTGATCGCCGAATGCGGCCAGCCCGCCTTCCTCAAGCTTCTTGAGGCCATCACCGGCGAAACCAAGCTGCTGACCGATCCCTATCTCGATGGCGGCGGGCTTCATTGCAGCGGCCCCGGCGGGGTGCTGGCGCCGCACACGGACTTCCATCTCTATGAACGGCTCAGCCTGTTTCGCCGCCTCAATCTCCTGGTCTATCTCAATCCCGGCTGGGGACCGGACGATGGGGGCGACCTCGAATTCTACCGCAAGGGCGAGACATCCCCCGCCCTCTCGGTGGCGCCGGTGCTGGGTCGCGCCATCATCTTCAAGACCGATGACAGCACCGTGCACGGATTCACGCGCCCCGTGGCCGAAGGCAAGGAGCGCCGCTCGGTGGCGCTCTATTATTATAAGAGCCAGGAGGGCGCCGAGTTCGGCGGCGACACCCGAACCTATTGGCAGTTCCACGCGCGGATGAGCGGCGCGCGCCTCGCACTCTATAACAGTTTGATCTTCCTCTCCCGCGCTGTCTCCAAGGCGGCGCATATGATCAATCCCAGCAAGCGCGTGGATTAGGCCCTTCACCAGGGGATGGGAGATCCGTCCCAGGCGAAGAAACCACCGTTATCGGCCGGCGTCAGGCCATCAACCACCTTAAGCAGGTGGGCGGCGGCCACGTCGGCTGTGAACACGCTCGCCGCTCTGTCCCTGAACGGCGCGCTCAGGGGCGTGGCGACCGTGCCAGGATGCAAGGCCACGACGATCCCGTCCGGTCGGGTGCGCGCGTGCTCAATGGCCAGGCCGCGCAGGATCTGATTGAGGGCCGCCTTCGCGGCGCGATAACCGTGCCATCCGCCCAGCCGATTATCGCCGATGCTGCCCACCCGCGCGGAGAGCGCGGCGAAGACGCTGCGCCCGGCGCGGGGCGTCAGGGGGAGGAAATGCTTGGCCAGCAGCGCCGGGCCGATGGCGTTCACGGCGAAGGCTTCGGCGAGAGCGGGGGCGTTCAGAGCACGGTAGGACTTTTCCGGCGTCAGGGTGGGGGAATGGAGCGCCCCGGTGGCCGCGATGACCAGACGCGGCGAGCCCCAGACCGCGCTCCAGGCGGCCACCTCGGCGGCGGCGACGCTCAACTGGCTTTCATCCAGGATGTCGGTGGGAATGAAGCGGCGATCTGGCCCATCGCGCCAGCCGGCGGGAGGTCGCCGCGCGAGGGCCGCGACGGGCTCACCCCGGGCCATCAGGGCCGCGCACAAGGCCTGGCCAATACCGCCAGAGGCCCCGGCCACCACGCAAAGTCCCGCGGCCTGGGTCCCCACGCGCTCAGGCCCGCTCAGCGCGGCCAAGTGAGCGCCGCCAGGGCCGCCATGGGCGCGATGGCCAGGGCGGTGAGGATGATCCTGAGGCCCTTATAATCCCGCGCGAAGTCCGCCGCCCGCAGGTCCCACGCCAGGGACAGGGCGAGGCCAGCGGCCAGAAAAATCAGCTTCGAGGCCGCATCCCCCGTGGGCAGGGCCAGGATGAACAGGCTCATGATGCTGGGGATCATGGAGAGGGCCACCACCGCCCCGCGTCCGGGCCGGTCAAACGCGCGCCCGAAGCGCGCGCCGCCCAGGAACGAGAGGATCACACCGGCATAGATCGCCTGGATCGTGGCCGCGCCCACCGCATTGGGCCGGTCGATCACGCTGAAGCAGAACGGCGTCCAGAACGGGATCAGACCCAGCACGCCAAAAATGATCGGCCAGCGCCCGAGCTTGGCCTCCCGCGCCGCGCCGCTCATGGTTCGCCTCGCCCCTGTTTCCTGATCGCCTGACATATCTAGGTCGAATTGAGGGGTTGGCGACCCCCGAAGCCCGCGATGTCCTGGAGACTTGAGCGCATTGCGGCGCGGCGCGAGCTATTATACCCGAGCGACTGGGAGCGGGGGCGCGCATCTTTGACAAAGGCCACGACCAACGGGAGCACGACGTCGGCCGTCGCCCGCGCGGTCAGGTCCGCCGCCTGGACCGTCCCGGCCAGCAGCCTGCGCGATCTCTGGCTGGCCATTTCCGAGCGCCGTCTGGTGGGCCGCGCGACCCTCGCCGCGACCATCTATGCCGGGGCGGCCCTGGTCGGCCTGGCGATGGTCGTCCTGGCCCGCCGCGCCCTGGCCCCCGAGCCCCTGCGGATCCTTCTCTCCTATCTCGTCATCGTGACCATCTCGGCCGGCCTTGAGCCTGGCACGGCTAAGGCCGCCGCCTTGGCCAAGGGGGGACGCGGGCTTCCCCCCGCGGCGGCGGTTCTCATGGTCAGCGCCCTCAAGGCCATCCTCGCCGCGTTGGTTCTGGCGGCGATCTGGAAAGTGAGCGCCCCTGGCGTCCCCACGCGGATTCTGCTGCTCACCCCCCTGATCGTGATCGCCGGATTCTGCACCACCGACCTTAGGGTGATGATGGATCTGGACGAGCGCCACACCCGCGCCATGGCTTTCAAGCAGGTATCCACCGTCGCCAGCGTGGTGATGGCGACCTTGATGATGCTGGCGGGCCTGTCGGCCTTCTGGGCCATTCTGGCGGCGAGCCTGTTCCGCCTGGCGATGCTGGTCCCGCCGATGCTCCGGTCTCCTCCCCTGCGGGAGGCGCTCGCCGGCGCCCGCGCGATTCTGAAGGATCGCCGGTGGCTGGAATTGGCCGGCGCCTCCGCGCTCAGCTCCATGGCGGGCTCCATCGACCGCCTCTTCGCCCTTCACGATCTGCCGGCGGCGGCGCTTGGCGGCTACTATGTGACTTTCGAGATTCTGAGCCGCTTCTGGCTTCTGCCCTATCTGCTCGTCCCCATCCTGTTCGCGCGCCGCGTCAGGGGCGAGGTATCGGGCGGTTTTCTACGGGCGGCATGGGTCATCACGGCGGTCACCGGCGCGGCGTTCATCAGCGGGCTCATCCTCATCGCGCTGATCAGGCCCGCCTTCGTCGTCGCGCTCACGGGGCGACAGCTGGACAGCGCCAGCGTGGCCCTGGCCGCGGCGATCCTGATCTCCAGCTTAAGCCAGCTTCGCGTCGCCGAACTCCAGGCCGCGGGACAGGGCCTTGTCGTGATCTGCGTCCTGTCCCTGAGCCTTGCCGCGTCCTTCGCCATCTTCGGAATCCTGACCCCCTATTATGGCGTCGCGGGATTGATGTGGGGCTGGACCCTGAGAACATCGCTCGAATTTCTGGGCATGCGGTTCGCGCCCCTGGTGCTGCGGGTCGCCACATCCAGAACCTGAACAGATTCGCGACGCCGGGGGGCATGATGGCAAGGCAGCAGACGCGATCCGTCACGCTGGGCGAGCGCCTTGGGGCTTTGGGCGGTCGCCCCACGGGATTCGACTATCTGCGGCTTTTGCTGGCTGTCATGGTCATGGCCCGGCACGCCCTCGATGTGTCCTATGGCCTCGGGACCACCGACCGGATGTGGCCCATCTGGTCCGCGCCCGTCGTCGCCCTGATCCTGCCCATGTTCTTTGCCCTCAGCGGCTTCCTCGTGGCCGGAAGCCTGGAGCGCACGCCCTCCCTGGTGAACTTCGCCGCCTTGCGCGCCCTTCGGATCATGCCGGCCCTGGCGGTGGAGGTGGCGCTCTCGGCCCTGGTCATCGGCCCGCTGCTCACCACCACACCCCTGGGCGACTATTTCCGCGACCCGAAGTTCTGGTCCTATCTCCTTAACATGCTGGGCGATGTCCACTTCCATCTGCCGGGGGTGTTCCTTGCCAATCCCTTGCCGGACCGGGTCAACGGCCAGCTTTGGACAGTTCCCTGGGAGCTTGCCTGCTATGTCACCCTGATGGGCCTCGCCGTGGTTGGACTGGTTCGGCGCCGCAGCCTGTTCCTGGGAGTCATCATTGGCGCCTGCCTGGGCCTCTGGGTCACGCAGCAGATCCGGGGTCAGTCACCCATCGTCGGCGCATACACCGTCCACAGCCCGGTGCTTGTCGCCAGTTTCCTCTCCGGCGTGGCGATCTTCGCCTTCCGCGAGCGGCTGGCCTGGAACGGCGTCCTGGCGGCGCTCGCGGCCATGGTCACCTGGGCCCTGATGGAGGCGCCTGGCGGGCAGTTCATCGCGCCGCTGCCCATCGCCTATCTCACCGTGTGGCTGGGCCTCTGCAATCCGCGCAAACTCTTCCTTCTGCGCGGCGCCGACTACAGCTACGGGATCTACCTCTATGGCTATGTGATCCAGCAGACCGTGGCCGGGCTCGGCCCCTGGACCCACAATGGGTGGATCAACATGGCCCTTTCGCTCCCCGCCGCCGCCCTGTTCGCGGCCCTCTCCTGGACCTTGGTGGAGAAACCGGCCCTTGCGCTCAGAAGCCGGCTGCCAGATCCCGCGCGGCTCAAGGCGGCGCTGCGTTTCCCATGGGCTCAGGGGCGCCCGCGATCCCGGCCCCGATTATCCGGGCCTGGTCGATGATCCCGTCCAGGGCCTCGTCCGTGGGGTCAAAAGCCGCGAGGGCCGCGGGCGGCGCGCCCCGGGCGATCAGGGCCGGCGCCAGGTGGGCCAGAATGCGGGGTCTCTGGGCATAGGGATAGGCGCGCAGGCCGGTTCCCAGACTGGCGAGGAGATCGGCCTGTTCCGCCGCCCGGGCCCGGCCGGGGGCGTCGAGACTGGCAATATGGGTGGCCATGTCCTCGGGCGAGGTCGGGGCCGGCGGCGCGGGCGCCGCGGCGGGGCCCGTCGTGAAAGCGTTCACCGAAGCGGGGACCGGCGGTCGCGCCTGCGCCATCTGCCGCCCCACGGCGAACGCGTTTGCGTAATCCCCGACATAATTCGGCTGCTTGATCAGCCCCCAGTCGATATTCACCCCGTCCATCGCTTATCCTCCAATCGCGCCAAGTGCATTGGCGATCGCGCCCTGGCTCGACCCGCCGCTCGCCCCGCCAAAGCTGCTCAGGCCCGCCTGGGTCCCATAGGCGCTGAGCGCATTGCCGATGAGGCTGTTGACGTTGCTGGCCCCGCTGAGGGCCGCGTTCCCCGTCGCCGTGGCCGCGCTGTTGTTGTTGCTGGTCACGGCATTGGCGTAACTCTGGCCTTGGCCGGCCAGGGCGTTGGCGGCGCCCTCGCCCGTGCTCACCACGCCTTGCAGATCGCCCTCGTATTGCTGGCCATATTGGTTCGCCAGGCCCGTGCCGTACTGATCCAGCGCCTTGAGCGTCGCGCCGCTGTCCAGCTGGCCCGAGGCCGCGGCGTTCTGCTCCGCCGCCTGTTCACCCTGTTGGAGGGTAAACTGATACCCCGTCGAATTGAGGTAGTTGTTCAGCGCCGCCTGGCTGGCGGCCGGATCGCCGCCCAGGCCCAGGAACCCTTGCAGCGCCGTATTGGCCGTGTCGCCGGCCTGGATATAGGGCTGCTCATTGGCGCTGTTCTGGGTGTAGATCTGGCTCTGCAGCGCGTCATTCGCTTGCGCCGCGCTGGTGGCGGCATTGGCCGCGCTGCTGGTGGCGCCAGCCGTGATGGCCGCGCCGGTCACGGCGCCCGCCCCGATCACCAGGGCTGGAATCAATGCAGGCATCGCGCCCTCCTTCGTCTTGCGGCCGGAGAAACCTCCCACCCGGCCTTGGTCAGTATCCACATCCGCGCCTCGCCATGGGGCGTCACGCGCCAGTCCCCGGCTTGCTGAAACCCGAAGCTTAGCGGCGGCTGGCTGCGTTCGTTGGCCCGCATCTCCAGTGTGGTGATGAGCTGATAGTTCAGCAGCCACACGGCCCCGAGCGCCGCGATCCCCGCCGCCCAGGCCTCCCGGCCCCAGCCCTCGGGGGTAAAGAGGGTGTGCAGCTCACAGACCATGCCCAGAATGTCCTGGCGGATGAACAGAAAACCGCCATGCGTCGCCGCCAGGGGCATGACGCGATCCGACAGGGCCAAGCGCCCGATGCTCGCCGGATCAGCCCCGCCCATCATGCCGCTCAGCGCCGGATGCGCCGCCACCGCCGTCCAGAACGCCGGATCGCGCTCAATTCGGATCATGGGGGCCTGTCCTGCGAAGCTTTGGCGAAGGAGGACTCACGAAAACTCCCCATCGCGCGGATCGCGGATCACATAGGTGAAGGCGTCCAGCTCTCCGCTGGGCCCGCTCACCGTCACGGTCCCCGTCCCCGGGCCGATCAGGTACCAGCTCAGCGCCTGGCCATTGGGCCAGGCGAAGGCGCCGGTGTAGGTCTGATTGACGCCGTTCAGGGTGTAGCCCAGCGTCGAATCCCCGGTGATCGTGGCGCTGATTGTGAGCGCCCCCGTGATGCCGCTGAGCGTCTGGCTGTTGGTCGCGCCGCCCGCCAGGGACGAGATATTGCTCCAGCTGATCGCCCCCGGCGTTCCCGAACCGCCGCCCGAGGTCGCCGCGCCGGTCAGGGCCAGCACCGCCCCGCTCACGAAATCCCCGTGCCGCTGATGACCCAGTTATTGGCGGTTTCCTGGATCAGGGTCGCCATGCCCCACTGGGCGAGCGCCACGTCCTTGGAGGTCGACCCGCCGGCGAGAAGCTGGGTCACGCCAGAGCCCCGCGTGACCGTGATCGTCCCCGCCCCGACATTGCGCACCACGATGGCCGTCCCGACCGGGAAGGCCACGGCGCTGTTCGGCGGGATCGTCCAGGCCATGGGGCTGGCGTTATTGCCCCGCACCATCTTGCCGGCGTCGGTGAGCACGAAGGTATAGGCCGCGTCCTCCTCGTTCACCGGCGCGCCCAGATATCCCGCGCTCGTGGTCGAAAGGGCGCTGTTGACGATCAGCAGATTCGTCGCCGTGTCGCCGGCCTTGTTCAGGGGCGTGTAGCCGAGGTTCCCCGCCGCCGCCCCGCTGGCCAGCATCGCCGCCGTGATCGACCCGGCCGCCGGCGTCTGGCTGCCATTGATCGGGTCCATGTCCGCGATCAGGGTCCCCGCGGAATTGAGCAGCTGCGCCCGATAGGTCTCCGCCGGGTTCAGGAAGATCGAAACGAACAGGCCCCCGGAATCGGCCACCACGGGGTTCGCCAGCGGCGTCTCCAGCGTCTCGTCGGCATAGACCGCCTGGGGCGTCGTCGTCCCCGTGGCGTAGAACTGCAGCTGCGCGCCACTGAGAGGCGAGCCGTTGTCGTCCACGGCCCGGATCACCGGATCATGCAAAAGGGTGCCGGTCATGTCGGGCGCCTCGTCTCAAGAAAGGAAATCTCACGCGAAGGCGCGAAGGCGCGAAGAAGGGCCGCGCGCCGACGCTGAAGGCGAAGCCAAAGGTCCTTTTTTCGCTTCGCGCCTTCGCGCCTTCGCGTGAGTCCAAAAAGGGGCGCCTAAGCGCTCACCACGGCCCCGCTATCCACCGCGTACCAGGCGGTCCGCGACCACCAGACGGGAACCCCGGTCCCCAATCCGCTCGCCTCGCCAACCTTGCAGCCGTCGAGCGCATAGGCCCAGTCGCCGACATTCACCCCCGTGGTGGGCAAACTGGCCACGTCCGTCATGGCCACATACAGCTCGACCGCCACATTGCCGGCGAGCTGGCCGCCCTGCTGCAGCCCCGCCCCCGCGACCACTTCCGTCGTCGCCGGCGCGGCCGCGCTGGCCGCGCTATAGGCCGCCTCGACCTTGTCGGTCTGGCCGCCCAGGCGATTCCACACCGCCAGAAACCAGGTCTGCCACTTCAGCGAGACCACGCCCCCGGTGAGCAACGGCGTCGCGAAAGGCGGCCTGGGAACCTGGGTCTCCGCCATGTCATTCCCCCAAGACTCATCCCTCGCCGTCATCCCGGCCAAGCGAAGCGCGAGCTAAGGACCCAGGGGACCGGACGCAATTTTCAGGTTCGCGAACCTTAAGCCCGCACCGGGTCTTCTGGGTCCCGCATCTCCGCTCCGCTTCGTGCGGGATGACGGCGAGGGGGTTTGGTCACCTCAATACGCCGGCCGCACGGCGTTCAGCTCCAGGTGGCTGAACACGATGTTCACCGGGTCCGAGCACCGCACCTGGACCAGGCGGCCGGGCGCGCGCAGAAGTCCCAGGCGCTGCCAGAACGCCCGCGTGCGATAGGCGCCCATCCTGCCCAGGGACGCCGCCTTCCAGCCTGAGAAGGTCCGGCCCTGATCGTCGCTGAAGCGCATCTCCACGGTCGGATCGCTCCCCGCCCCCGTGGCGGTCCCCTGCCCCACCACGCCGTGCAGCACGATGTTCAGGCAGCGCGGCGTGCCCTCCTCGATCTTGATAAAGGCGCTCGCCTGGCGCTTGAGGGGGCCGCCGGCGTCGGCATAGGCGCCCACCTGCATGATCCACAGATCGGCCGTGGTCATGTCCCCCACATAGGCGACGCCGCTGACCATCTGGGCCACCTGGCCGCGAAAGGTGTCGAACCCCGCGCTCTGCCATTCCTGCCACTCGCCGCGCTCATAGCTGTCGCCATAGGCCTGGGCCTGCACCCCGATCCGGCTGATGTCATAGGCGTAGGAACCGACGCCCGGCACATTCAGCACATAGATTTCGTGGCCCTCGAACTGCACCACGATGGCCGTCAAAGTCGTCGGGTCGGCGCACTGGCGAATCTTGTCCTCGATGCTCGAGCTGCTGATCCGCTGGGGCACGGCGCCGGCGCGATAGACCACCAGGTCGTCGCCGACCCAGAAGAGGGCGTTATCGGCGAACTGAACCGTGTCCCTGGCGATGCAGCCGCGCTGATAGCCCTTGCCCTCCACCGGCGCGAAGGGGCCCGTGGCGCTGCTCGTCACCTGCCAGAACTCCACGCTCTGACTGCCAAAGATCACCAGCTCGTCATTGAGCACCGCGCAGGCGACATTCGGGTCCGGGGCGCTCTCGGCCGTGGCGAAATCCAGCCCCGTCTCATTGCCGGCGTCGGAAATCTCCGAATACCACCAGGTGTCGCTCCCCGTGGCCATGAAGGCGAACCGGTCGCCCAGCCAGGCCACGTCGCACACGGGCGGCAGGACGCCATTGCTGATCGGGTCGAAATTGGCCCCATCGTAGAGATAGGCGACCCCATCCGCCACCAGCACCATCTGCTGTTCGCTGGCCGCCCAGCGCGCCCGGTCGGCGCCCGGAATCGTCCCGCAGGCCGCCCCCGTCGTGACGTTGTAGGCCGTGGTCCCGCAGACCACGAACAGCCCGGCGCCATAGCTGAACGGCGCCCGGAAAACCCCGCGTAGGGGACCTGTCCCATAGTTCTTGTAGGCGACCAGCCCGGGGCGCGAATAATGGACCTCCCGCAGCCCCACATAGGCCGCATAGGGCCGCTCTTCCCTTAAGGGCGTCTCCTCGATCAGCATGTTCACCGGGATGACATCCGGAAACCCAAAGGCCCGGCTGAAGGCGTCCGTGAAGAACGGAATCCGCAGGCCCGTCGCCGCCGTGATCCCGTCGCTGCGGAATTGGGCGATCTGGTCCGGCGGCGCCGAACCCTGGCCGACATTGGGCATGAGGGCCTCCCGAGGTCTGCGGTCGGTCTATGACCTTGCCGTGAGCAAGCGCATTTGACATTAGTTGATCGGCAAGACGCACGGCCCATGCAACCGTCTTTCCAAGCCGTTATGGGGTGATCAAAGGTGGACATGACCGCAACGGCGGTGCGGCTCTGGCTGCTCGCCTCGCAAATCCTTCTCGCCTCGGGCGCCCTGGCCGTGGTGCTGGGCGCCGCGGGGACCCTCTATTTCGGCGCCGCCCGGGAAAAGACCCTGGTCTCCGCGCCCCACCCCGTGGTCATCGCCGCCGCCGCCCACGAGAAAGGCGTCAGCGCCCATGAGGCGGAACAGGATCGCCTGGAGATCGCGGCCCTGACGGCGGAGAACCTCGGCCTCAAAAGCCGGCTCACCGCGACAGAGCGCGACCTCGCCGCCGCCCAGGCCGCCGCCAAGGCCGAGCAGAGCAAACAGACCCTGAACGCCCCGCGCGCCTTGAGCGAGGCGCAGAAGACCAAGCTCCTGGCCGCCCTCAAGGCCATTCCCGGGCCGCCCCAGGTCCGCATCCAGACCCTGTCGGACCCGGAAGCCTCCATCTATGCCAGCGAGATCGTCAAGATCATCGAGAGCGCCAACTATCTCGGCCAGCTCCAGAACATGGGAAATCCCACCCCCGCGCCGAAGGGCCTGCGCATCATCGTCAAACCCGGTGATACCCGCGGCGCCGCGATCCGCTACGCCTTCGAAGCCGTGAAAATTCCCATCATCGCCTCCGAAGCCGACATCGGCGCCTTCGACGCCCAGATCACGATTGGGACCAAGGTGAAATAAGCGTTTGGGTCCACGGATGGTTTATAAAACCGCCGCTCGGCACGACCGCCTCGTGGACGGCGTTCGCGCCGTCAGAACGCCTTGGGCAGTCCCGCGTCTTTGAGCGTGCCATTCGCGGTGTGTCGTGACTCGATGCTGCCATCGACGGTGAATCTCTTGCCGTTGATGGGGCTTTCCCAAATCTCATGATCGCCGCGTCCCTGTCGGACGAACCAGCAACCCCCGTCTCGGAGCTTCTCCTTGACGAGCCGCGTATAATTCAAGCGGCCGCCAGACGTCTCACGCGGGTGGTGGCGTTGGCGATGACTTCAACGGGGATGTCGAAAGCCCCCTCGCCATCGCTATCCGATCCGAGTTCAAGCAGGTCCTGAATGGCGCCCGGAATACGATCCACCAAGGTCTCAAGTCTCGGGTCTTCAAGTCGAAGACCGTGGATGTCGCTGGATTCGGTATACCAAACGCGGGCTTCGGGATCGAAAATCGCTTTCACGATGATCATGCGATCCATAGGTCACCCTCCTTGAGGTGAGAGGCATATGTGCGCCGCCCTGACTCTGTGTCAACGCCGCGTTGACAGAACTTGGATTTGGAGTCGCGCGGCACGAAATCGCGACTCAAGTCCTTTTCGACGCATGCGCCGCCTCCGGGCGCCTTCGTGACTCCTTCGCGCTCTTCGTGAACTTTGTGGTGAAAGCCTTACGCGGCCGCGCCTACCCCCTCGCCGGCTGACTCTGATCGCCGCCCGGCGCCATCAGCCCGATCGGCGGATCAAGTTGGTTTCTGCCCCGCCGGTAATAGCTCCGCGCGAAGGCCTGGCGACCCTCCAGGGCCCCGGCCGCCACGTCCGGCCGAACCTCCGCGCCATATTCGGCGGCGATCACCACGGCGAGCATATTGGGCAGGTAGTCGATCAGCGGATCGGGGAACTCGATCGCGCTGTCCAGCGCCGCGAAGTCCGCCTCGATGATCCAATTGCCCGTGTCGCCGCGAAACCAGAAGCGCGTGTTCTGCCCGGCGGTGTTGATGACATAATTGGTCGCCGCGCCGTTGATGAGCTGGCCGTTGCGATTGATCGTGAGGGCGTAGGTCCCCCAGGCGAGGTTCGCGTCCACCACGCCGAACCGGGCGCCCGACCGGGGGTTCAGCGGCGCGGTCAGGGTAAAGGCCGCCCCGCCCGGGATCTGGTACTCCCCGCCGTTCTCCGCCTGGCCCGTGGTCCCGGACAGCGAGATCGGTCCCAGGCGCGGCCCGATCAGGGTGCCGAACATGGACCGCTTGAGGCTGTTGATCGCGACGAGCGCATCCGCCGCCTCATCGGCCGTGGGATCGTCCCCCGAGGCCCAGCAGCCATGCAGCCGCCCCGACCGCTGAATCACCTGGCGCACGTTCAG
>Ga0116227_10008655_pt1 | contig 19017 bp, 18 predicted proteins | sample S1TSphgellanicum_FD_89693 | JGI IMG/M metagenome (GOLD analysis project Ga0116227, IMG submission 89693) | Host-associated microbial communities from peat moss isolated from Minnesota, USA - S1T2_Fb - Sphagnum magellanicum MG | ecosystem: Host-associated > Plants > Peat moss > Unclassified... | reverse complement strand
CCTTGGGTGAGCACCTAATAGCAATTTAATTCAGTTTCCATGGCCACAAGGCATTTCACTCCTTCAAAATGGTCCATTCTGTGAAGCAGAAGGCCCCATGCCAGATTTTGCTGGACTCCACAGGAGGGTGTAACCCCAAGGTAAGTGGGTAACTGAAGCACCTAGGTGGCATCCTAGGTAGCACACACCTGTGCATTAGGCACAGGGTTCACACTAGTAGTAGCTTAAGAGATTTTGGCTCCTAAGTAACAACAGGTCTATTTTGAAATGAGGATTTTTGAAAGATGATATTTTGGCTTGTGTTTGAAACTTGAGATTATTTATAGAGTTATAATATCTTGAAGGATTTTGGTTTCTTTTAGAGGATTTTTTTGAAGATTATATTTTTGCATGGTGAAATATTTGAGTTCCCATAATTCTTCTTTTGCTTTAAGATACGTTTTAATGTGAGTGGCAAGGCCACAATGTGACACACCCCTTGTTGTCTTATTTTTTAACAACCTCCTTGGCACCATGCAAGTTGTGCAAGTTGCACAATCATTCACCTTTTTTTTCCCTTTTTTAAAAATAAAATAAAATAAAATCTTTAAAATAATTTTTATCCACAAATCCCAATCAGGGTTTTATCTTTTCACTTTTGTGATATAAAAAAAATTGTCAAAATTTTCAAAAAAATTACCAAAATTACATAAATTTACAATAGTAAAAAAAAAAACCCTAATTTATTTGTCAAAATTGCAACAAAATTCACAAGAAAAAAGGTGCCAAAAAAAAGCCAATCACCCAAGAGCCAGTTTGTTGTCCAGCTGCTATAAAAACCACTTCTGGTTTTGTGCATAATATGATATTATATTATATCATACCATACCATTGCATTTGCTTGTTCGCACTCATCTAATTAAATCCTGGGCACCTGCAGCAACTCCTGAGCTTGATGATTCTGCCAAATTGATTTCAGTGGTGTTCTTAACTGTTATGTGTGATTGTGCAGCTGCTAATTTAATACAAGCATTGAATTAGTACCTCTGCAAGTATGCAAGCTTTTTTCTAGTCAGCAGCACCAGCACCAACATCTGCAACTAGTAGCAGAAGTGTCAACTGAAGTGTTGGAAGTTTTTCAAGGAGTCTTTTTGGTTGTGATTTTAGTGCACTGAGGAATTCTTCTATCTTTCTTTCTTTCTCTTTGTATGAACATTTGGGAAATAGCATCTTGGAATAGCAGTCTGCAGTGCTGTGCTGCCGCAATAGCAACTGTCTCTGGAGGGTTGGGATCACTAGGGTTGCAGTTGTTGCACAGCAGTTGAAGAGGATTGCTGAACAGTTCTCCTGTGGCTGTCTTGCAAGTGCCCAGTTTGATGATGGGTGGTAGTAGTCAGTCTAGTCAAGGTCGTGTAGCTTGCTGCTGTGGTGGCGGTGCTTCAATGCACTGTGAAGCTGCTGGTGATAATAATACTGGGTTCAGCAGATTGAAGGAAGCTGCAGACTGGTTGACCAAGAAGGAGATCACCAAGGCAGCAATCCTCAGGAATCAGGAGACAACTGAGTCTGAGAAGCAATCTGTGTTTGGTGCTGTTCCTAAGTTGGGATTGTTTTACCCTCATCCCTAGATTGAGACGAGACCTGAGACTGGCGAGAAATCTTTCACTACCTTGTTTGCTTTCGATGGTGCTAATCCTGAGACTATCAACGGCCACCTTGTAAGACAACATTTTGAGAGTTCTAAGATTCAACACAAGAGCAGCTCTGCTCTTGAGCTGCTCTCAATATAGCTAGCCACGCAGTTCTCATCTTTTTGCTAGTTTTGATCTTCTTCATGCATGAAGTCTTAAGATGAATGTTTGTGCTTTGGAGTCAAGCTTGCAGTACTGTGACAGTTGGTGCCACAATTGATATATGTGCTATTGGATGTTGTTGCAGGCAATGCTGGGCAGTGAGGGCTGACAGTAATGGAGCAGCTGTTAAACCCGACCACAAGTGGACTGGTGTTCTTTGTGGGGGCAGTCCAGCTCTTCATATATGCATCACTGATACCCATCATGAATGGGGAGTCCACTCACGCTCATAGCTTTGGCCCCTTCACAGCTGTGACAGAGAGGTGGAATGGGAGATTGGTGATGTTGGGCTTCTTCTCACTCATTGTCACTGAGACGTTCCATTAACACCCCTGTTTTCCGCTAAATGACACACCACAGGCAAAAATTCCACCACATCAGATAGATCACCCAATGCTCACTAATTACACTAATGCACCAAGAATTACATCACAGCTCCACTTCTGAAGCTGGTCCCATGGCACAGATCACACTAGACGTTGTGATGGTAAAAAATGTGCACGTGATAAACTTCCTGCAAGATGGAAGCTGGAATCGCTGAGTGACTTGAGAGCTGCAATGTACTCTAGTTGAAAGTGTAAAGACTAGTGCTAATCAAGAATTTCTAGCAAATTTTGCACATTGGGTCTGACAAAATTTGTAATTTTCTGTGTAACTATTCTCATGTGTATGACAATGGATCGAAAAGATTGTACCTGACATCAACTCAATTGTTGTTGCATGACAGCTGCCAGTAGTTATTGCTGCACTCCTTGTCTCTTTAGCTTATTCCGAATCTCTGTATCACCGTGCACTGTGATCCACATGAAAGAAAAGAACTTCCTCAAAAGAAATTTCCATGAGATGTAAGTCTTAAAATAGTGGTCAAATATTCTTGCTATCAAATCAACCCCTTCTTGGAATAATACTTCACAGAATCCTCCAAGAATGCTAACAGCTATCATTTAGTATAGCCTGCTCACTCTCAAATTGAATCACTTGTGTTCCAACTTTGGTTAGTCCAGATCATTCAACTTTGTGCTGTTTTTTTCATAAAGAAATAAGCTACTGGGCTATGGTGATAAAACACATATGTACAGTGAAGCAAAGCTTGAATTGCACCGAAGATTGGGCTTTATTTTTCACACCATAAAAATACGAGAGACAGTAAGGAGAAGAAATTGCACAAGTTTTCAAATATATTCCACTTCTTGCTTCAAACAGCAATGAACTTAAGAATTGAAAAATCTTAGCAAAAACTGGAGCAAGAATTTAAAACTTTATTCAAACTTGATTTAAATTTTCAGTATCACCATTAAGCACAGATTTCTGGCATGATACAACTGTAAATTTAAAAATCAAACTCATATGTTGAGGTAAAGATTAACCATTAAGACTGTACAGTTTTAAAGAGAGATGAATTGACTGCTTAAAAACTGACTGACCCAATGATAGCACAGACTACAATAGAACAAGTCAAAACGAATGATTATCCTCTGGATACCACGTCATTGCATGCATGCTAAGTGCCTTTCATCTTTTTCCAAGAACAGTATCTTCATGTCCCTGCAATTCTTTTGCCTCTTCTTGTTGAGAAGGACAGAGGCAATTGGTGAAGTATATCAGTGAAGCTCAGATGTACTCCATCACAATGCCTTTGTACAAAATGTCCATATTGAACAATCTCAACTTAAAACCTCATTTCCCTCTTCAAAGATGTCATGCAGTAGGAGTTAGGATGAGTGACCATAAACACCTAGTTCAAGTCCGCACAAGCCTCAATGGGAGATTTTCATATGCCATCTGGAAAAAGCACCACCCAAGCTGAAGTTGTGTAAAAATCTCTGAACGAGGTACTTTCAATCTACACATTGAATATTGGCATGCTTTTGATGCCTTGAATTATGTACAGAAGAACAGAATCTCATGACCTGAATGGAATTTTTCTTTTGAAAAAAAAAATTTACTCTTTGTGCCAGTATTATTATTCCTTGCCTTAAAAGACATTACATACCGCTTGTTTGGAAGCATTAGCCTCAGTGTGTACTGCATGCTTTGACAGTCCTATGTCAAAGGTGACAACAATACACAGCTCAAACTCCAAGGAGAATGCTCTGCACACACCATGGACAGCAAACTGCCATTAAAATAGCACAATAAATTTGACAACAGTTCATCTGGAAGGGTAGGAAACACATGCTTTGATGTACCTGAGACTTCATAAAAACCAACTTCTAGGCATGTGCAAATCAGGATTCAATGTCTTAACCAACTGGTTCACAACCTAAATTGCAACTCAGATTTTTCCACACTTGACATAATGATGCCTATTGCAGACCATTACTTGAGCAACTGCTGAATCCATCATTTCACTCACATACCCAGCAGAAAGAGTAGGACATGTGAAAAGGCGTGGAAGAACCATGTAGATAGGCATTGTAAGTCCCCTGCAAATATCACCATCTGCAACCTAACAAAATCACAAGTGACATAGGAATGAGGAGCACTAGATTTGGAAGTTCTTATGATACAAGAGAGGGTTCAAGTAGTTGTCAGCTAGGTTAAGCCAGCCGTGGCTTCATGACTGCAATGTCCAGGAGGACAATAGAGTCTCAAAAGACAAGCAAAAATTGTGTGTGTCCGAGAGTAAACAACAGCAATTTCCACTCTCATTAAGATCCAATGGCAAAGTTCAGAGCCACCCATATATGCCAATATCAGCTATCTTGCCAAGAGCAATGAAATAAGATTCAAGGGACAAGGGTATGAATATCTTGCCTGTGTGCTCTGAATTTCAGAAGTTTCTGTTGCCATTTTCTCACCAGCATTAACAGATTCCACTCGCAAAAGCTGAAGGTCAATTGAGCGTATGGGAACAGTAGAACTATCAACAGTTAACTCCCCAGTTATAGGTTCTGATAGTGCACACCGGGTTGCAACTCGGCCAGTGATCCGAAAACCTCCTGCTTTCCCCCAAGCACAGTACATAATAATTCAACCATGAAATTAACAATAAGACCACTGAAGACACATGATACGCCCAACAGCCTCATACTAGATGTCTTCAAACAGGCCTAAGGTGGGACTGCTAACCCTCTTGTTCCAGATTTATGGGAATTATGAGGGAACACCCCATGCTGCTGGAACTCACCTGAGCGAAGAACTGGAGCAAGAATGTGCTTTTGTGTGTCCTGCGTGATGTAGAAATTAACTGCTTCTGGTGCCACACGAGCTCGAGGTACTCGATCTGCATTAGTACCTAAAGAATCATCAATACTAAGCAAATATGACATTCCTCTTTTGGGTTTCTTGTTGTTCATTATCAAAGACATCTGGAAGCAGAAAAGCTTGAGGTCATCCTCTCAAGTCTGAAATATGAATCACAAGGAGGAATGCTGCTCCACACCTCTTTGACCCTCCACAATAAATTCAGCTGTAGAGGAAATGGGTCGCATCAAATACCCTCTTGATATCTCAACCCCTACTGAGTACTGCAACCCAGTATGAAAAAGAAATATCAGTCTCTTTCCTTGCAAGAAACATGGCTAAAGGCAGGGACAAAAGAATTGATGACATCTTACTGTACCTCTCTGCACTACCATATTTGGCATCAGGAGGCATCACAGACAGATCTAATGTTCTCAAGATTGATTCAAGAAATATTTTCTGATGAGGACATGCTATGGGCCTGTCTAGAGATATGGAAGGAGACTATGAGGACAATCTTACACTTTGTACAATCTACTGCTTACAATAAGTACACTGCAGATGCCAGGGACTTGATATACACCAGCAACTTTCCTTCAGCAACACTAGAAGAAAGACACAAGCTTTCCACCAGGAGAGAAGAGGTAAGAGGGGGAAGAGTAGGCAGTACACAAGAAGGGAAAAGTGGAATATCCATAAAGATTGAAAGAAACGCATCCTCAAGCAGACCATTAGGAAACCAAAAAATAGATAAACAAGGAACCTGGATGTTGACATAGGCACCATGATAGGATTCATACAGGCTATCAACCAGTCCTCCCTTGGGTGGCTCCAGGGCAATGTGGAAGGGAAACTGCCACAAACCACTGTACATGAGTGAGAAGAATTGCATAACCTCACAGTTCTCTTGGACTGTCTATGACATCTGAGAGTCACAAGGACAGTCCATCAATGGCTACCACATCTGCCAATCAAGAGTCCCAATATCTTCTCACACCATACAACAATAAAGGTCCAAAAACAGTTGCCACTGTTCATGACTCTTAGTGTCAAGAGTAACAGAAATCTCTCCCACCTATGACGTTGCAACCAAAACCAATTCAAACAAACATTCAGGACAAAAATGGAAAAACTCACCTCTGTTTTTCCCGATGAAATCTTCCCAGCTGGACTGATGTCAATAGTCTTGTTCCTACATTTGGAGAGCCTCCCAACTTGATCACACTCTAACCCAACTTCATAATGGTAGCAGTTCAAGACCAACAAGAGACTGTAAACTTAACTTGAAAGACAACAGCCAGTTCCAGGAGGTGAAGCATTGTCAAAGCAAAAGCCACAAGTGTTTTACATGCAGGGTCATATACTCACATAAGCTGAATAGGTTTGACAGAGCTGTAGAGTGCCTCAAAGACTCCCACTTGTCTGGCACTCAACTATCCACAAGCAATTGCACGATTGTTAGGTTGGAAGTTCAGGAACCAACAAAATTATATACAAGAACAGCCCGAAATGTTGAACCTCAACTCATGCCAGGAACTCAACACTGCATACTTTCTCTATGATCTTATCCAGGATATCTCATGTCAAAGCTTTGAATTTCCAAGCAATGGAAAGAAAGAGATTCAAAGGAAATCTCTGTCCTAAATTGCAGACACAACCACTTCAACTGCCAGCATTTGAAGAGCACCAGCATTAGATTCAAAGAAATCTGTCATAAGTTGTAGACACAAGCTCTCGGAGTTGCAAGCTCGCATTTGAAGAACACCATGATTTGTCATGATCTTCACAAACACAATTGTTACACAGAAAAAATTACACGACAAGAGTGTAAAATGGAAAGAAAGAAGGAAGCATCTGCGACAAAAGACACAAGTACACAGAGAGTAACCCACCTGTAGCATGATGGTGCCAGTGGCAATGAGTCGGACACCTTGATGTGTTATACTTGTAGGAGTGATGATCAAAACTGTCCCTTCCACAACATCCTGCAAAACGTTGATTCCAAGGAGGATACCAACAACTTGAATCAAATCCACAATGCCCAACCCTGATATGACAGAACCTCCAAGTGTTCAAAGATGCTTGACAACGACTATGTGTCACAGTTTTTGATTGAAGTCTTGTCCTAAAAGACTTGATCTCTTTTGGCAATGGCTTCTTATCATGGCAGTCATGCAGAAACCTCGGGTTGATCTGCTTGGAAATGGCTTCTTATCATGGCAGTAATGCAGAAACCTACCTCGGATTGATCTCTGTACAAGAGAAAGTGGAGAGCAGAAACATTGCAATGGTATATGGAATTGAAGTAGCCTGGAAGGATTTGAGCTTGAAGCCATTGACAAAGGTAGGCTTTCGGTTCTCAAGAGAGAGAAACAAGCAAAGATCCCAAGGCCTGAGCAGGGGGTGGGGGGGTGGGGATTTGAATTCTTTACCGGTGGCCGATATACTCGATCCACTCTGGAGAACTTGAGCTCCACTGCCATCGCTTCGATCCTACTTCATGGCACTCGATTTATTCAAAATCTCACCGCAGCAACAACCTGTTGTATATCTTCCGACTGGGGGAAAAGAACAAAAAAAACCGTCAGAAAATCTCTCACTCGCCGCATGCATATCACCAAAACTAACAAGACAAGAATAGGACGACGAGGAGATGCTAGGGTTTCAAACGCTAAGGTTTCAGATACTAGGGTTGATTGGTTGCCAGAGTGCTAGGGTTTTGGAATGGGTGAAGCTGTTTTGTAGCAGCAGTTTGAAGTCATCATGGCCTAAACCCTAAACCCTAAACTATTGATTGTTGAATCATTTTTTCAATGAAAACTAAGTAAAATCAAACTGAAAACTGTATTGGAATTTGGGGGCGTTATTGGTATTGTTGGTAAGCCCTCAACAATTCAGATTTAATAGAGTTTATTTCACTATTTTTAGAGCTAAAGTGTGGAAGATATTGATTTTGGAGTGGATTTTGTTGCAGAAAATTCAAACAAATTACCAAAATTGGGTTTGGAAGGAAAAATCAGTTGAACCCTCAATGTGTTCACACTTTGCCCAACAACACAGGTTACACTAGTTCTTCTTGATAAGGAAAGAAGGGAAAATGATGCAACCTTGCAAAACTTTATTTACAAATACATCTTAAATTTGGAAAATGTACAAAATAAATACATCTTAGATTTGGAAAATGTACAAAGAATTTACAAGACATCAAATGAGTTCAAATTGAATGTCAAAATTTCTCCAAATCAAAAATTGATCACCTAGAGCAAGTCAATTGTATTTCTCCATGTCAAAAATCGACTACTTGTAGTAGGTCGGCTATGGTGATGGGAGGTGTTTCTTGAAGGGGTAGAAATCGAAAAGTGGTTAGGTTTATAACAATCGTTCGACTTTAAAATGGAGGATGTTTGCATTTTTTGCAATGTGATTGAAATGTTTTGATGAAAAAAAGTAACCAAGAGAAAAAGAAAAGGACCTTTTGGCACTTTCAAACTCCAAATGGCATTGGCACAATCATGTAAAAACACATCAACTTGTTTGTGTAAACATCCAAATTTTCAATCGCTAAAGGGAGGAATTTATCAGTTGGGTGTCGATCGTGATAACTCATTTCTTTGGTTTGAATCGCATCAAAGGTAGCAAATCTTTGAGTTGCGTAAGATCAAAGAAATAAATTTGTTTGCATTGGGTCAATAATGACAATGTCAACTAAAATGCAAATGCCATCTTTAATAAATATAATGTCAACTTGTTGACAAAAGGAATTGAACATGGTTGAAGGAAATGCATGTAATTGTTTTCATCCCACGTGGAAGCCATCATCTCACACAATAACAATAAAGGTGTCATGAATTACATCATGGATTCCTTTGCGTTCATTGCCATGACTGCAACGTAAAAAATGAATACTCATAAGGTCAATAAGATGTGTGCACATGCATCGAAAGATATTACAATTGAAGGATGAGGTAGTCCAAGTCCTGTTCAAAACGTTGTGAAAAAAATTAGGGAAGATAATCAAAATGTTGGGAAAATTGGTTGAACTGTAAACCAAACACCCATCCCTAAACTATAACATAATAAAATTCAAACATGATGTGCCTTAAATATCCCATCGAAGAGCATGTTGGAAAGGGTATGATGGTGGAGATGTTCCGAGATAGAATTTTGAAGTTGAACCATTTGTTACTTAATGAGTTATTCAAATGGAAGAAGACACACACAAACTAGGGGTAATAGAAGATGAAATGTAACCTTGAGGTGTCGTTAAATCGTGTTAATGTTTCAAAAAAGAAGAGATGTTAATCAATCATAAACCTAACAATTATGATTGAAGTTACAATGGCCCAACTTTTTGAATAGGCTACTTGGGGATGGTGATTGTCGATATGAACTCAATGCCACCAAAAGTTATTAAGAGAAAGGTTTGTTTACAAGTAAAAGTTCTTTTCAACTATCAAAAGATCCTAGACCCAAAAAACAACTAAACATTTGAAAGAAGGAAGAGTCAAAAGAAATAAAAGACTTTATGAAGGTGGACGAAAAAGGTGTGTATCGTAAAAGATATGATGGTTGTTGCACAAAACAATGAATTAAAATTCCAAAGGTTATTTAAACATCATTCATTCAAAAAAAAGTTGAATATGTTGAATATTCTATAACATGACATCTTTAATGAAGGATGATGTGAATGATGAGGTGCCCAATGGAACCCCCAAAATTTTAATACCTTTTAATGGGGGTGGTAAACTAAGATGGGATGTTGAAACATTAAAAAAAAAATTATCCTTTACAACCAAAAAATTAATGACTAGATGTCTTGAATGACTACAAAATTGACTATAGTCATAGGATATTACTTTAAATCTTATGTGGAAAAAGTTATAATCATATATTAATGGTGCATTTGATTAATAGATGATAATGTGGTAATAAGAAATGACATCACTTTTTCATTACAAATTTTCATCCATACAACATCCATGATTGATGACAAAATGACATGGATGTCAAGGATATTATTTGAAAATGCGACTAAAATAAATTCATTTCAAATATGATTAAAGAATAACTATGAAATTGATGTGGACAAAATGATGTGCCATTATAAAAACAATGTGATCATACAATTATTTTACAATGATTCAAAAATGACTATTAGTAATTTAATATGAGTATAAATGGACATTATAAACTACATGTAAAAAATTGATTTTGATTAATATTATACATATAGGTAATATAAAAACCTTTATTATATATATATATATATATATATATATACTTGATATATCATCCATTTTAAATATTCAATGTGATTAAATTAAATATCATACATTGAAATAAATTTTAATGGTAAAAATATGCTAATTCATGATAATTTATTTCAATTTTAAAAAAAAAATGTAAGATGTGGGAAATATATAATTTATTTATACATTAAAATTTTATCATAAATTTAACTAAACATTTATATAATATATGTATATAAATAAATAAATCTACTTTACATGTGTAAAAATATATTACTACACAATTATATTAAAATATATGTGTAAAAATGAATAAAATTTAAAATTTCCAGAAAATTAGTTAATATTTTAATATAAATTGATTATTATTAAAAATATAAATACAAATATTTAGATTAAATTTATACCTCATATTTAATATGATTAATATTTTACGATTACATGTATAGATATAATTGATTTATGATCCATTAATAAATATTTTATTTGGATAAATTATATGGATTCATGTGTTTAAATTGAAAATTATTAGTAAAATTATGATATATTGGAAGCAAAATTTTATAATATAAATTTCTAAACCAAATGAAGGTTTATAAAAGATATATTTTATTTATTCATGTATTAACCATAAAGGTTTTTCCATTTACAAATCATGTGTTTGAATTTAATTTTTCCAAAATATTGTCACTGAAATGTTATTCAATAAAAAAATTCAAATAATTTTTTTTGAATTAAATTTACATATATATATATATATAATATTGTGTACATTATTGAAGGAAATTCATGAATAAATTTTCGATTTGTTCATTTCAACAAATTATCAATAAGATACGAATTATTAAATTTGAAATTTTCTGTAATGTTTAAATGAAATATGGTTTTAGTAGGATAAACATTAGATTATTTACACAACAAGTGGGGTGACTTGGTAGTAAAAAAATTGAATTCCATCCTTGGGGTCCAAAAAATCAAACTTCACAAATGACATGCATTGTGGTCAACATTGAAATATTGACTGAATAATAATTCATACCTACCCAAACTACTTAAGTTAAATGGTTACTTAAATGAGCTTAAGTAAGTAAATTAGGTAGTCTACTTATCCATTATATTAGGTTTTTAACTTAGTTCAGGTGGTGACACATGTCAACAATTGATAAGATGGGAAATAATGAAATTAAAAATATTGAATTAAAAATATATTTCATTATTTATATTATATACAATAAATATATAGTAATAAATATTATAAATTTAAAAATAATTTTCCCTAAGTTTTTGGGTCCAATTTATGATAATAATAAATAATTAAACTACCATTAATGATTTCATATATGTTTTTAATGACTAATGGGTGATATTTGCCACATCATGTCCTAAATGACTATTATCCTAAACAACTTGTTCGTAGACTTTAGGGTTATTAGTCTTTTTTTTTTTATATGATTGAAATATTAGTCATAAATTCAATCATATATTTGAAATTTTCTACTAATGAAATCAGGTCGTAGGCCAAAAGGTGACCCTAGTCCACGTTTCTAAAGTTGGATAAAAAGACTTATTGCATGGAATTTGGTTTTAAAATGTTCATATGCAGGGTTTATAATTGGAGGGGGACCTATGATGTGAATATCATTTGCAATGCATGGAAATAAACAAGAAGGGAAACAACTAATAGTTGTAAAACATAAAGCCTTAAAGTGGGCTAAAATGAATAATGCCCTTCCCAAAGGATCACTTTGTCAGGTTCCCATGGCAGATGGGATGGCTATGACATCACTTTCACAATTACAATGATTATAAAACAAGGAGGGCTCAAATGCATAAAATGCATGAACAAAAGGGATGAGTTGTATGATGTCTCCACTTATTACACAAAGTTTTTGAAATATGACCTTTTTTGACACCAAATTGAAGGCATTGGCCACATCCAACTAAATAACCCAATTGGGGTGAAGGTGCAAGGTGCATTTGATGCCATAAATTATTATTTCACAATTGCCTTTAGTTGTAATTTTGAATTAATGCGAGGAAAAATGTGTTGCAAAGGCATTGTGGAATTGAAGGCACAAATAATGACTTGTGAATTAATATAATGTTTCCCTCATTGTAATGGGACAAACTCCACGTAAAGGCTTGGTCATGGCTAAGGCGGGCTACTCTAAGGACATGTGCAATTCAAGGTGGAATGTGACCCTATGAGATATGATAATGAAGTTGAAACAATTGAAATAATCCATTCACTGAATCGTTTGGGTGAAAATAATTTTGAAGGTGTTAAAAAACCATCCACTTGCCAATAGATGCAGCATGTCTTAGAATGCTAATTTGAAAGAATAAAAAAAAAGTTCGAAGTCTCGGTTTGGTTCATAATCTTTTAAGAAAACCAAGAAATAGCCATTTGATTCAAGGTGTAATGCAATGAAAGTTTAGGTCGTGTTGGAGGACATGGGTGCAAAGGACAATGGTGCCAAAGGGCAAGTAATTTAAAAATATTCTTTTGCACGTCCAAGAATTAAACTACGAAGAAAATGTTTTTAAACTTGACGATCATGTTGGGGAATAGGCATTACATTCAAACCTGTCGCCAAAACTTGGGCTCGCAAAAAAAACTCCTACAATTTTTCCTAGTTGTTTACTAGAAAGTGTTTAAGTCGAATATGTGTTACCCTATGCCATGTTGCTCTTACATGAAGGGACGAAACGAGACATCATTGGGGTAACAAGAAAAGTAAGTGCCAAATTGCCATATCATAGGGGTTCTATGTCAGCTTATCTAATGAAAAACAAAACACCATTTGTATATCACATTGAAAGCAATAGGGATGCAATTGTATAATCGAAAAAAACAAAAGCCTAAATGAAAGGATTTGAGGACATCTAATGACGAAATCCAAGTTTAAGTTTATGCATGCGGGGTGGGAGCAAGGGAAGGTATTGATCTGGGATGGTCACAAGGGTTTGGCTTAGATTAATTAAATGGTTAGCAAAAACATTAATGACGAGTTAACCTTGGGCCTTGATTGGAGAATTAGTGCCCACAAGTGGGGCAAAAGATTTTAGGTGAAGGTCACAAACGTGTTAAAGAAATAAGGGTAGGTTGGGAGGTTTAATCACGGGCAACTCTAGGGGCCGATAGAGTGAAAAGGGGGGAAGGTCTTACTTGCGCAAGATTAAGGGGGTTTGGGAAAGTGTAAGGTTGGGGGCCCATATTCACACAAAGTGTTAGGGGCTAGTAAAGGGAATTAAAGGGAGGGGGATCTAATGGGTGGTTCATGGTTTGCATGGGAGATGGGGTGGAAAATAAGTTTGTGGTGGTGCATGGTAAAGCAAATGGATGATGGGAGCTACGAGGTTTCATAAGACAAGATGAAATAGGGGACATGGGACATTTTGTGCCCATGAAGAAAGATGTTTACTAAGAGTAGATGCCCCACTTTCTAAAGGTTTCTTATTGTTACGTGGTAATCTTCAATTTACAAAACCAAACATACAAGACTAAATGAATTGGAAGAAAAAAGATAGGATACCTCCTAGGGAATCATAAAACTAAAAAACCAACCACAAAAGTTTTTTAAATAACAATTATAGTGGACTAGATACCCTCTTCATAAAGATCCCAATCTATTTCAGAAATTATGTACAACAAAGTTTCAAATGATACTTAACTTTGAAGTGGAAAACATGCCTTCACACATTCGCAAGATGCACTACAACGCTTTTGGTTAGTTGGTTGGTTAGGTGATTCAACAAGGTATGTATTTAATGTTACAATGGCTTTTATTTGTTTTATAAGGAACCTTTAATATGAGGTGTTGTTATTCCCAATTGCTTTCCCTTGTGGCTTGGGTCCCACAATCCACCTATGTCATAGACCAGATTCAAAAGAAAAAAAAACAAAACGTAAAAAAAACCCCCTAATTCAACCTTTTAATGGAATAATTACCCAAACATAGTGGTTTGTAAAGGAAAACACAATCCATTTTTGTGGTTTTTTGTTTTTAAAAAAAAAAAGTATGCATGTTTTTAACCTTTTCGAAACCCTAAGGTCCACACAAGTCAATCATAACCCTACTTTTTTTTACACAAATCTGCATGGTTATCCACAAACATTGAAGAGAGAATATCACAATGTATTTCCATCGTAACCAAAATTTTTTGTTGACCATTAAAGAAAATTGGCCTCTGATTGTCACTATTGAACTACAAGAGGACTTTTTTCCCCCCTACTACTTACCAAAGATTAAAAACACCTAAACCACCAAAGACCAAATATGTTTTTGCTACCTATTTCAAAGGACAAGTTGCTTCTAGAAAACTCAACATGGCAAGCGCAATCTTGCTGAAGGGAGTTGCTTTCAAAAGAGTCAATTGGAAATTGTGATCTATGATCTTGTGCCACTACGATGGATTAAAGATTTTTGAAGCGTAAAGGTTAAAAATTCTCTCTAGTTGAGGGAGGCTTTTGAAAACTAGTTCGTTTGAATTTTAGAAAATAATTCTGGTCTTGAAAAGCTTCTTTAAAAGCTCTACTTGTAAAAGTGGGAAAAAAAAACATATCATTTCATCTTCATTTCTATAACAATTCCTTTCCCCAAAAACAAAAGACCAAAGAAGAACACATAGTTTTTTTTCTTTGGTTTTTACTAACCAAAATTCCATTAAACATTGCTTTTGCCACTTGTTTAAACAATTGGTGCAGTCCTGTAGTTGCTTTTGAAGTTCTATTTGGTATTAAATTTATCATTTAATGTTGATTGTGTTTTTGCTTTTGAGGATCTCTATGATATTAAATTTATAGTTTAGAATTGTTGGCGTGTAGCTTTCCACCATGAAGGATGAAAATTTGAAGAAGTTGCAACTTTGAATTTATCAAAAGATAATTGGATAAAAAACCAAAGTGCACACATTGAAGATCTCCACTAAATTTTACTTACAATTTTACTTACACGTAACTTTCATCATGAAGGACAAATGGAGGAAGCGAAAGTCCTTGACTATGAATCTATGCACAAGGTATGACATGAACAAAGTTGCAACGTTATAACTTAACTTTAAACTGTAAGTACAACTTCCAAATCCTCTCACAATAATGAATTTTTTTGGCACTTTGATGGGAAGTAAACAACTAAATGGTATGATAATGTAGCAAGGTGGAGGTTGTGAACTCCTCATGTGATCATTTAAATGATTTATTAGAGATTTTAAAAAGCAAGGTGGTCGATAAATGAAACTTATAAGGATAGATGTTAAAATATATGTTGTAGTAGACTTCATTTGTTTATAATGGAATAATCATTATGAGTGCATAAGGTATTACATGTTCTTATCACCATTTCCATGTTCATTGTTTCTTTCACCTTTTTTTCTTCAATGCATCATCCATAATTAATAAACTTCCTATGGACCTTTTTTTAATGTACAATTACCAATTTGGTTGTAAAGTGTTCCTAGCCATCACATTTGGGTAGTTGCAAACAAAATAAATAAATCTATGATTTGATTTTTCCTTTTCGTCCTCATTTCACTCTTACCCCAATTTCAACTTTAAACATTGTTATTCGCAAAGTGTTTCTTTTATTATTGAATCAAGGGTTAAATCCAACACCATAGGATCAAATGCATGAAATTTGAAATAGTTATGGTAGCAATTTAAGCATAGTAGTAATGAAGGTACACAAGAAAAAAAAGATTCAAACTTAGATTACCACAAATTTCAATGTAATTTGAATTTCATCATGTTTTCATCCCTCATTTGAATGCAATGCATTTTTTTACAATTTTTAAAAATCTTAACCCCTTTAGTGACCAAACTTAAAATATCAATATTGTGTTTCTTTTATTTTACAAATATCTTTAATGTCAATAAAATCTTTGAACGGGGGTTTCTTTACACGTCTACAAATTAAAATGTATGGTGCATGCATTTTTTATAATAAATATATCAAAGGGAATCAACATAATGATTTCAATTACATTTTCTTTTTGAAAGAAATAAAAACCAAATCTAAACAATCTAAACATTTCAAATGGGGAACTTTTCAATTTTATGGCATGCAGTGTAATAATACACAAAAAATGCCTTTATGGATTCACAATTTTCAAAATTTGTAATGATGGACTCATTTATTGATCTCAAAAAAATTAAGCAATTCAAAATAAGGGTTTCCAAACCATTTTCAACATTGCATATTGAAATATAAAGACTTATTACAGGTAATTTTATGAAAAATATTATTTAGTCATTTGGACATTGTTTTTGTGAAAATCACATAATTTTATTTTCAAAAAATCTTATATTTTAGGACGTTTATGATGTGCCAACATAGTTAATTTTTGAGGAAAGAATGATTATTTTTCCCTACACATAGATTTCCAATAATATAACTTTTTTAGCACTAACAAAATACATTACAATAACGTATTATTGAAAAATCCTCATGTGTTGTTTTTGGTCCACCTTAAAAAAATTTACCCATTTGAACTATGAGGGCAAAAAAAACTAGATTTGAAATAGGTACATGTGCTAAATGGGTGCAGGTACACGCAAAGGAGCCAACGAGACTACTTTACAAAAGGACTATGAGTTTTTTTTAGTCTTTTTTACACTTTTTCATATGAAAGATTTTGAATGAAAGATTTTGTAATTATTAAAAATAAATATATTTGCCCCAAAAGATCACATGTTTTGTGTTAATCATTGTTGAATAAATATGAATTTTTCAAAGTGTGTAAATTTTGCTAGATTATGCGCTTCTACTTGAAATTTTATCATAATTTTGAATCATACCAAAATATGTTAATTACTTCAGGCTTTTGTTTCTTCTATCATAAACTACAACTTTGTTTATTTATGTCATGCACATTACACTACATTTACATGTAGTAAAGGACATTTGAAAATTCAAAAATTTGAAAAATATTTTGAATTTTTAAAATTTTAAAATTTCATATCTTTGAAATTGTGAATGTTTTTTTGAATGTGGGTAGTAGGTTGCTATCATCTAAATTTTTTAATCATCAAAATTATGTTATTACAATAGTCATTCACCTAGTCCTTTGTAAAATTAACCACAATCCAACACAACACCTATTCAAGTTCAAAAGTCTTTTACTAAATCCAAAACCCAAAATTTAATTTCATGAATTTTTAATTTGAATTTTCCAACATTCACATTAATCATTTATCACAACTTGGAATGATTAACATAATTTTAAAATGTCAAGAAAAAACATATGTAAAAAAACTCACAATTTTCACCACTATCCAACATGGTTCTTGGCTCCTATGTGTGTACCCGCACCCAAATGGAAGGACCACAAGGGTCCCAATAATGCAATTGTGAAGATATCAAATTCAAAAATGAAAGGGTGCATGTATTCATTTAATATAAAATAATTATACACACAATTAAAGATTGTAGAAATATGTTTTGTTTAAAAAATATATGTTAACAAAAATGGCCTTGTTATGTATAATAATAATTGAAGTAACAACCTTTGTATTTGAAGACATGTTTTAAATCAAACAAAAGTTTAATCATGAAACAATTTTGTTAAATGGCTTTTCCATGTTCCTTATAATGGTTAAACATAAGCATCATATGAAGAACATGGAGAAAATAAAAGTGGTTTTTAAAGTTTGGTTCCTTTTGTGAATAAACATTTGAAAGACTTGGTAAGAAGACTACCAATAGAAACCTAGAAGAAACATGAAAACCATGTGCTTGGGAAATGTTTTTTGAATTGGAAAATTATGTGAGTGAAAGCATAGTATGGTCCCATATATTGGTGGTTGGGTAAAAATTATAATTAAATTGGTTTAAAAATAATATCAAGTTTATTATCAAAACTAATATATAATTAATATAGGCATTCTTTTTTGTGTGAAAATTCACCAAAATGTGAATTTTTTAAAGGGTTGTGTCCTTTACAAATGTACTTTTTTAATTGTAAAAAGGGCAAGATTTTAAAAACAAAATTGCCAAAATTTAAAACACCTACTTTTGCAAGTCACCAAACAACAACAAGATTAATTTTTTTCTATTGTCCTACATGTCTTGTAGCCAAATTTGGCTAAACTTTCTTAAACCTCATGTGGATGGATGCTAGTGTGGCTATAGCAAAAAAATGAAAAAAAACCTTGATATAAGGTATATTGCATTAATCCCAAATATTAAAACAAATTAGGGTAAATATAACATATTATGTACAAAGACCCTATCTTGACTTACATATTACATATACGATTGTTGTTGTTGATTATGTTTTTGTTTATTATTTATTTGCTTGATATATACAAACATGTCAAAAAATTGTGAATCCTTTGTCTCTCCTTATTACAAGTTCAATTTTTAAAAAATTCAAAAAAATATTTGGTATCAAAATTCAATGCGAACATAAAATTTAAATTAAATATAAATTGTTTCAAATATTTGTATATTAAAACTTGAGTAATAATCATGTAAAAAAAAAGTGCTCCTTCACATAATACCATGCAAACAATAGTTTTTTTCATTATTAATAGTGTTAAATTTTAAAACAAAATGTCCCCCTCGAAACAAATCCTTCATTTTAAAAAAATCTTTTAAAAACTTAAAAGCATGTTGCCCAAAGACTTTATCACATGTATTTATGATGATTTAATAATGTGACTAGGTTATATATATATATATATATATATATATATATATATATATATATATATATTATACAAAAAATATATATATGTATATTATATGTGT
>Ga0116227_10008654_pt1 | contig 19020 bp, 17 predicted proteins | sample S1TSphgellanicum_FD_89693 | JGI IMG/M metagenome (GOLD analysis project Ga0116227, IMG submission 89693) | Host-associated microbial communities from peat moss isolated from Minnesota, USA - S1T2_Fb - Sphagnum magellanicum MG | ecosystem: Host-associated > Plants > Peat moss > Unclassified... | reverse complement strand
CAAGAACCAATACACTCTGTACTTTTGGCAATAGGTACTTTACCCGCTTAAATGCGGCCACAAGTGGTCTGTACCTCTTGCCATCAGAGTATAGGGCATCGCTGGTAGCCAATTGCCATTCACCGCAATACAGGTATATTTCCAATACATCATTTACGGTGCCACGCGCACGTTGTATACGAACTGGTTGTAGGTAGCTAAACAGCTTTTTATAAAGCGGGACATGGGGTGCCGGCATAGAAGTGGCTTATTTGTTATCACCGCTCATTTCACACACTTCAAACAAGATGCGGATATATAGAACAGTACATCAAAACTACAGGAATTAACTAAACAACTATAGAAGAGAAAAAGGACATTCCTGCATTGATCTAATCGCGCCTCCACATACTCTTCTTACGAAAGATGGGCACCTTGCTCTCGTTGCCATTCAACAATCTGCCAATGTTCTTATGGTGTGTAAGTACCACAAGCAACGCGGTAGAAATAGCGAACACTTTGTAGCTGAGCTCCGGTGCGTTGAAGATAAAAACGATCAATACAGGAAACGCTATACTGGCGCAGATAGAACTTAAAGAAACATAACGTGTAAGGAACAACATAAGTATGAAGACACCTACCAGGCTTACAGCCACCAGGGGTTGTATGGAAAGTATCATTCCGAATAATGTAGCAATGCCCTTGCCACCTCTGAACTCTGCCCAAATGGGAAAGATATGGCCTGTAACGGCAGCTATACCTAACACTATCTGCAGATTAGTGAACTGTGCACTGCTGAGTGTAAATACAGATATCAATCCTAATTTCACTGCGATGTATGCCAATTCCACAGCCAGGTATCCCTTCATCATATCCACGAACATAACCACAGAGCCTGCCTTAGTACCTAATATCCTGAATGTATTGGTTGCCCCCGCATTCCCGCTGCCATGCTCCCTGATATCTATGCCATATACCTTTCTGCTGATCAATACTGCCGTTGGCAAAGATCCTATCAGGTAAGCCAGCACAATTAACATTGCAATTACCATCCTAATGTATTATTAAAGTGGACAAATTTATACTTTACTTATCGAATATCCTAATACCCCATTCACCAAAGACTATTAGTCACCACTTGAAAATAGCATATGAAATGCATTATAACCTATTGAAAACCAACAACAACCAATCTCCCAATTTTTCAGCCACATGGAACACGAAACCCCTTCCGGTAGCCGACTCAACTATAATATCCTGATCGGCATGCAGCAATCCACTCATAACTATTGTTCCACCCGGTATAGTATGTTTATAGAGTAACTCCATGTTCTCGAGTAGTATATGCCTGTTGATGTTGGCCAGTACTACGTCGTATTGTACACCATCTTCTTCCAATATACCTTGTCTAACAACTATGCTCTTACAATGATTCTGCTCTATATTCTCTTTAGCATTCTCATAAGACCATTCATCAGTATCTATAGCCACTACACTGGCAGCACCCAATTGCTCTGCCATTATAGCCAATATACCCGTGCCGGTACCAAGATCCAGCACTTTCTTGTTCTTAATATCCACATTGCGCATCTGCATCATCATCAATTGCGTAGTAGCGTGGTGCCCAGTACCAAAAGACATTTTGGGTGTTATCAGTATCTCGTGAGGTGTTTTTGTTTCCAGTGTATGGAAATGAGCACGTACGGTGCAAAAGCCTTCTATCACTACAGGCTGAAAATTCTCCTCCCATTGAGCATTCCAGTTTTGGGGCGCAATAGTAGTAGCGTCATACTTCAATCTATATTTCTTAGCTATCGGTTCGACTTCTGCATCTTTATACTCAGCCTCATCTATATACGCTATCAGCCCGTCGTTGGTTTCTTCAAAACCATCAAAGCCAATTTCTATGAGCTTTGCCATTACAAGCTCCGTTGTCTTAGTATCGGTCTCCTCAAATTTAATACTGATATGTGCCATATTGATGGAAGAAAGTTAATGTAAAGAACGCTAATAAAAAGCTAAAGCCTTTTATGTAAAAAGAAAGGCTATACAGTTGTACAGCCTTTCTTGACATTCAAAAATATTATGGGATCCTATTCTGCGGCGTGCTTGCCTTTACCAGCTTTAGGTTCTTTTTCATCTTTAGTATCATCATCATACATATTCTCGTTGATCTGCAGGTTTTTCTCCTGTTGGTCAAGTGAACCTGGTTTTGCACTGTTATAGATAACACGACGCGTAGGTACGTCAGATACAATGCGGAACTCTGTACGACGGTTCAATTGACGACCCTGTGGATCATCTTTACCGTGAATAGTGTTTGGTGCAGCAGGCATCCTTTTACCGAAACCTTTAGCTATCATACGGCTTTTGTCAATTTGAGCCTTTTCCAGGTAGTCAAGCACTGATTGTGCACGACGCTGAGAAAGATCGTTGTTGTACTCATCAGTTCCTTTACCATCGGTGAAAGAATAGATCTCAACAGTAAGTGATGGATTATCTTTCATAAAGCTGGTCAGAGAATCTAATGAAGGGCCAGACTCAGGACGTAGTGTTGCTTTATCGAAATCGTAGTATACGTTGCTTACAGCAAAGCCACTTTCATTTTGATCAAGGTAGATGATAACACTAACCGTATCATCCGGATCAGAACGTTTTACATCCATAGTATTTACTACCTGGTGTGTAGAAGAGTAACCTTGTTTGTCACCTGTCAATACATATGAATGACCACGTGCCAGGTTGAAAGCAAAAGTACCGTCAGTAGAATTGTAAGTGCTCAGGTCACCTTTCTGATCGAGCATTTTCACTGTTACAGCTTCTGCGTTTTGCTGTGTTTTGCGGTAAACCACTTTACCTATCACTATCAGTTTAGGCTCTGCTTGTATGCGCCAGATATCATCGCAACATGTTGGATTTTTCAGTGCGATAGAACCAACACGGTTAGATACAACATAACCATCATCAGCCTTGCCATAAGTGTCCTTTATATAATACAGCTCATCAGCACAAGTGTTGATTGGATATCCCATGTTGTGCAGGTTAGTGTAACGTGAAGGACCGCCGTCTGCAGAGAATATATCATATCCACCCATTGATACCCAGCCGTTAGAAGCGAAGTACAATTTATTGACACGAGAATCGTAGTAAGGAGTTACTTCATTGTATTCTGTATTGATCTGCTTACCAGCATTCTGAGGACGACGATAAGTACCGTTACGTGGATCGATCACAGAGTACCAGATATCAAATCCACCGCGACTTTGTAGTTTACGGTTAGAAGAGAAGAACAATATTTCTTTTTTACCGATCTTAGCAACAAAAGGCTGTGTATTAGAGCCTTCTTCATTGATACCTTCTCCTAATACTTCAGGACGGGTCCATTTTTCTTTTTCGAACTTAGACACATATATCTTACAAACGACCTGATTAGAATCGGCTTCAGAGCAACGTGTGAAGTAAAAACGCTCACCACCCGGGCTGAAGCAACCGTTACCGGTGTTCTCTTCCCTGTCGTTGAAGTTTCCTTCATTAAAAGTTAAAGGCCATTGGAAAGAATCTACAGTAGCAACATTGCGTTGTTTCTTTGCGGTCATGAAACGAGCCACGTACTCATCGCGCCTTCTTTTATTCACTTCCACTTCCTGGTTCTGACGTTGGCTTGAGAAAAGCAATTCGCTATCGCCCAATGGATATGGAGAGAACTCTGTATAAGCACTGTTCACGTTAGGACCAGCATTGATAACACTTACAGGCTGAGGATCTTTTACAGAATTCATACCAAGTGTACAACCCTGGATCTCGATCTGAGCGTTCTTCTTTAACTTCTTATAAGTCTTAGGATTATCAGCTATGAACTTATTAAATGCATCGATAGCAGCGGCGTATTCGCCCTGTTGTTTCAACATTTGCGCTTCGCTGAACTTAGCTGTAGGATACAGTTTAGGTGCCGTAGCATACAACTCGCCAAAATAATGCGCCGCAGGCACATAGTCGCGAGTATACCTATAACACTCTGCCAGTTGACTGGTAAGGTACGGGTTGCGCTCATCTTCCTGCTTTAATTGTTGGTAGTAATCCAAAGCATTAAAATAGCTACCATCGCGGTAAAGACCATCGGCCCAGCGTATTTTTTTGTAGTACGGGAGCTTAGATACCGGATCATTGGCTTTGTTCCTGTATTTTTCTTTGTTACGCTGTTGGGCGTTGGCATCAAATTGGATAGTAACGAGAATCGTTGCCAAGATTAAAAGCAGCCAATTTTTTCTCATGTGCGTGAGCGTGTTAATGGATATAAAAGTATAAATTGATTTAAATAAAAGAAAGGGCTTTCAAAAAAAAGTTTTTTGCCCTTTCCCTATTACTTAATATTATAATACTAGAAACGTGCGCAAGGATAGACCAGCTTACGTGCAAAATCGATAGGATTAGGTGCTATGTAGCGAATTGACAATTCGAAACCACCATCACCATTTGAAGCAGTATTGAGGTTAGACACGTTGTAATCGTAGCTAAGACCTACACGGAAACCTTTAAATTCAACACCAGCGGTCATCATAACAGCATCGCCTGTACGGTAGTAACCACCCAGGAAAACTGCTGTTGAGTAGGTTGGGAACTCAGGATTACCTACCAAGTAGTGAAATTCGTTACCGGCTATGAATTCGTTCGCGGATGCCTGATTCTGGAACAGAACACCTGGACGCAGGCTGAAACGCTCGCTGGTATTCCAGATAGCACCTACCTGGCCAGTATACCGCATTGTGAGACCTACTTCGCTATTTTGTTTCTTTTCAAAAGATTCGTTCGGCTGATTGAGGTTGTTTGCGCCAGCGGCTATTACATAGCTGAATTTACCCATTTCGCCGACACTCTGCGCGTAGCTAACACCAGCGTTCACTGTGTAATAAGTAACAGAGTTACCCAAGCCAAGGTGATACTCCTGGCTAAGACCCGGATTGAAAGTACCATTAACGTACTCATCACCAAAATATAACTTAGAAAGGTCTATACTTTTTTGAGTATAGCCACCTTGCAGACCTACAGAAAGCACCTTGTTAAGGCTGGCTCCCAATACTTTATGGTATGCAACAGATACAAGGCCAGTGAAGTTGGTAAGGTTAGCATCGCCCGCCTGATCCTTATACAACTGTAAACCAACTGCAAGCGCATCATCATGTGTCAGATCATGCACTACCGGCAGATCTATTGCAGCGCCATATGTAACATAGGGCACGGTAACACTCTGCCATTGGTTACGGTATATTGCCGAAGCACGGAACTGGCCGTTGAAGCCACCCGTGAATGCAGGGTTTACCACCAGTGGTACTGCATCGAACTGTGTAAAGTGTATGTCCTGGGCTATAGCGGACCCATTAGAAAGTGCAAGTGTTGCTATTAGCCCTGCACATACAAGTGTATTTTTCCTGATCATGATATACTACCTTATTAAAGTTTCTTAAAAATTTGTTTGTTGTTTGTTAAAGTTTTTCGCTTGTAACCCTTACTCCTCCTGCGTTATACCTATAAACACCAAGCTATTGGGAGGTAAAGTTGCCTATTTCTTATCACCCATCTTCTACGTGTGTGACTGAAAATACCTCTACTCCCCAACGGTTGAAAATACGGAAATAATTTAAAGATGCAATGGTCAGCATAATTATTTTTAATAAACCAGCAAGGCTTATATCCGGTGCAAAGGCGTTGGGCAAGGCTATCAGCGTTTCCGAGTTTGTATGAACTGTTGCCTGATATGTGCTGGGCTCGTAGCTTTTTTTAGTACCCGGAACAGCATATAGCAGGGTTAAAGGCGTGTTGATAGCCGGGTTTATTGCATTAATGCCGAAAAGCCCCCAAGATGGGGCCCGGGGGTGCAAGGAATAATTGCCTGCTGCTCTTTGAAGGTGATAAAAATAACTCATGATATGCATATACTACTTTAATGGTAAGACAGGGGAAAGCAGTGAAATGGTTTGTTAGGGAACGAAATTAGCCGCAAGACCATGTATCGATATTAAAAAGGGTCAATATTGATAATTAAAACAGGCGTTTTATTATTATTGTATCTTCGCGCTCACCCATATGGCTGCTACAAAAAAAAATAAGAAAACCGTTCCCGAACACGTAAATGAGGTGGCTCCCGCTGCTGTAATGACCAGAAAACAGCAGGTCAGGCTGGGCTTTGGTACCTTTTTCCTGCTTACGGGCATATTTGTATGTTTTGCTATCATCAGCTATTTCTTTACATGGAAGACCGATCAGGATAAATTCTTTTCTTCGGACGGTTTAATGCATTTTCTGCTGCATGGCCCCGTGGTAGCCAACTGGGTGGGACGCCTTGGTGCAGCCACTGCACATATATTAGTATACAAGGGCGCAGGAATAGCATCTATGGCGGTAGGCATTGTGCTTGCATCCATTGGCTTGAGTATGGTATATGGCAAAAAAGTGCTGCCACTGCTTCGCTATCTGCGCTGGTTATCTATTTTCCTGCTTATAGTTGCGCCTATACTTACTTTTTTGATGCCAACCTCAGCATTCCCTTTTGGTGGTGCGTGGGGCAATGAAAGCATACACTACCTGAATGGCTTTTTAGGCGTGGCAGGCACGGGTATGTGCTTGCTGGCTGTAGCCATGTTCTTTGTCTTTGTCATTTTTGCCCTCGATGTAAAACCTGTACTCAAAAAATTAAAGAAAAGGGCTGAGTTAATGGCTGCCTCCATGAGACCAGAACCAGTGAAGAAAGAGGCAGAAGGAGATAAAGCGCAAGAAAAAGATGATGTAGTAGTGCCAATTAACAACACACCTGTTGAGAACCCCACACCGGCAAGTGCAGCAGCAGAAAATACTCCACTACCCCTATTTCTCAACAACAATACCCTTAGTGTACCCGAGGTTGAGGATACTAATAGCGGCTTTGAACAGGATGAGGAAGAAAATGATGGTGACGGAGAACTGGAACTTGTAGAAAGCGCTACACCTATCGTAGAAAAGGAGCTTTCCTTTGAAGTGATACAACAGGTAGAACAACCGGCTATAAAAGATGGTCACCACATAAGTATTGCCAGCAATGAACCTTATGCTCCTGAGCTGGACCTGCCCAATTACAAATACCCTACCCTGGACCTGCTTGAAGACCGCACCCAGGAGACCATACCACTGGACAAGGAAGAGCTGGAAAAGAACAAGAACCAGATCATACAAACGCTGCGCAGTTTTGGCATAGAGATACAACGCATCAGTGCTACAGTAGGCCCTACAGTGACACTGTACGAGATAGTGCCGGCAGAAGGGGTGCGGATATCTAAGATACGCAACCTTGAGGATGATATAGCGCTGAACCTTGCGGCTCTGGGCATACGTATTGTAGCTCCCATACCGGGCAGAGGCACTATAGGTATAGAAGTGCCTAATGCCAATAAGCAGATAGTGAGTATGCGTGCCTTATTGTCGTCAGACAAGTTTGTGAACAACAAAATGAGCTTGCCGATAGCACTGGGTAAGAAAATTGACAATGACAACTATATAGTAGACCTTGCTACCATGCCCCACTTGCTGATGGCAGGTGCCACAGGGCAGGGGAAATCTGTTGGTATCAATGCTATACTGGTATCGCTGCTGTATAAGAAACATCCATCGCAATTGAAATTTGTGATGGTCGATCCTAAGAAAGTAGAGTTGTCTATCTACAAAGTGATAGAGAAACACTTTCTGGCCAAGCTACCCAATGAAGAGGAAGCTATCATTACAGATACCAAGAAGGTGGTATACACGCTGAATGCGTTGTGTATAGAAATGGATAACCGTTACGAATTGCTCAAGGAAGCAGGCGCGCGTAACCTAAAAGAATATAATGAGAAATTCATAGCCCGCAGGTTGAACCCGGAAAAAGGGCATAAATTCCTGCCGTTCATAGTATTGGTGATAGATGAGTTTGCCGACCTGATAATGACCGCAGGCAAGGAAGTAGAGATGCCGATAGCGCGACTGGCACAGCTGGCCCGTGCGGTAGGTATACACCTAATAATAGCCACACAGCGCCCGTCTGTGAACGTGATAACAGGCACCATAAAGGCAAACTTCCCAGGGCGTATCGCTTTCAAGGTGTCTGCCAAAGTGGATTCGCGTACCATACTTGATGCAGGCGGTGCAGAGCAACTGATAGGCCGCGGAGATATGCTGGTATCGCATGGCAGTGAATTGCTGAGGTTGCAGTGCGCGTTCGTAGATACCCCTGAAGTGGAACGAATAGTAGAATTCATAGGCCAACAAAGAGGTTACTCATCTGCGTTCGAATTGCCGGAATATGAAGGTGAAGAAGAGAGCAACGGTAAAGTAGTAGACCTTGTGAACCGCGATAAACTATTTGAAGATTGTGCAAAAGCTGTGGTGCAAACACAGAACGGATCCACATCTAACCTGCAACGCAGGTTCAACCTTGGCTACAACCGTGCGGGCCGTATCATGGACCAGCTAGAGGCCGCCGGCATTGTAGGCCCCGCGGTAGGCAGCAAGCCCCGCGATGTATACTACCAGACCGACAGTGAGTTGGAACAGTTTTTGAGTACTATGTAAAACCAATTCTTATTATAATACAGAAGCTAAAAATGAACATGAAAAAACTATTTTTATCCGTGTGTGTGATGTGTGCTGTAACAGTACCTGCGTTTGCACAAAATGATGCTAAAGCACAAACTATTTTACAAAACGTAAGCAAGAAGATCAATGGTCTGAAATCTTTGAAAGCTAATTTTGCACTGCACCTGACCGGAGGGAACGGGAAGGTAAATGACACTAAGAAAGGCACCTTTGCAATGAAGGGACAGAAATACCATGTATCGCTGAGCGGACAAGAAATAATATGCGACACCAAAACTATATGGACCTACACCAAGGATGCAAATGAAGTGCAGGTAAGCACTTTTGACCCTAATGCACAAACCATATCGCCAGCCAAGCTGTTCACCAATTTTTACGATAAAGAATATAAGTACAAGTATATAGGTGAACAAAAGATCAATGGCAAGGCCTGCGATGTGATAGAAATGACCCCAATAGCCAAAAGCAAACAATTCACGAAAATCGAACTGCATATTGACAAGGCTACTACCACAATAGTATCGGGCAATGTGTGGGAGAAAAGTGGTAATAAATACCAGTACGATATTAGCGGTTTTACCCCTAACGCACCATTGGCAGATACTTACTTCAGCTTCGATGCTAAAGCCCATCCGGGCGTAGAGGTAGTGGACCTTCGCTAATAAAGATCATCCCATGAAAGAAGAAAGCATCCTGTATGTACAGGATGCTTTCTTCTTTCATGCTATGCTTAAAAGGTTCTTACTTACCTTGCCTGTGATCCTCTATGCAATATATCTTTTGCAGGCAGGCCTGGGTTGCTATTCTTTTTGCGACCTCCTGATCTGGGTAGTAATATGGTGTGGTAAGGAGTGCACTTCTCATGTTGTCGAAAACCAACTTGTTGTGATTAACATTCATGTTGTAACCTACCATCAGCATTACAATGTAAGGTAAGGTCACCAACCCTTTAAATAGCCTATTTTTGAGCCGATACACGATGAAAACAAATAGTAGCGCAACTACAAAGTTTGAATAAATGAGATACCTGCTGGAATTGGCAGGGATGCCTGGCACGTTGCACCTAAAAATAGCAGTTACCACCATAGAAGATACAAGAAAACCCAACACGCATAATAAAGGCAGTGTACCATCTTTGATCTTAAGCTTTTTAGTAACAGGCTGAAAGAAGATCAATGCCACTACTAATATGAAACCAACGATCATCTGCAATTTATCGTTGTTGAATATAACATGGCTACCAAACAGGTCAAGGAAGTAAGGTATTATCTTACCCATATCTGTTGCAGGATGGCCGGATGCAGGACTGTTATAATGGAGGAAGTATAATGGAGCCGAAACAAGAAAAGTAAGCGTTCCACAAATAGCTTTCACCCGGTTTTTGCTCAGTATAGTAAAAGCCGCAACGAATGCTGAAGCAACAATGCCATTACCGCTTGAGAACATACAGATAGCCTGACAGAGCACAGCCAGCGCTATAAAAGCTTTTTTATACTTAGTATACAACCAGATAGAGAGACAACATAAAAATATAACCCCGTAATTTTGCATGCCCGCCATTGCAAAATTTGCATTCTCCCAGTTATTGATATCAAATAAACACATACTGGCTGCTAATGATGGAAGAAACCAATTGTCAGGCAAAAGTTTTTTAATAAGCGATACTATAATAAGAAAAATAAACGCGACCTGAGAGTCCGCAATGAATATCAAATGTCGGAAATTGATGTAACCGAAAAGAAAGTTGTAAACCACGTATACTAACCGTGATGAAAATATGCGGTGTTCGTTATGCTGCAGGAATAATAGCGATAACTTATCGGAGAATGAAGCAGCCTTATAGTCAGTAAGGAATCGCAACACAGCATCATAATCATCTTGCCACGGTATATTTACAGCATCTTTATTTACATAATGAAAATAAATAAAGGCTGGTATGAACAGCAGCACATATTTGAGAACTGTGAAACCCGTGAGTGGCTTGTGGCCAGTTATTTGATCCATTTATTGCTATAAGGGTGCTGCAAATATAATGAACCTGCCCTACCTATCTTACTGTTACTTAAGTATGCTCGCAAGTTGCTGTTCCAACTGGTCGCCACGCAGGTCGCGGGCTATTATTTTGCCGGATGGGTCTATTAAAAAATTGGAAGGAATAGATTCAATATTGTAGGTCTTAGCTGCGCTTGACCCCCAGCCTACCAGGTCGCTTACTTGCGTGGGCCATACCAGGTTATCATCTTTCACTGCTTTTTGCCAGCTATCTTTATTATTATCGAGCGATACACTGTATACAGTGAAGTTCTTGTCTTTGTACTTATTATATGCTGCAACTACATTAGGATTCTCCGCACGACAAGGACCGCACCAGGATGCCCAAAAATCGAGCAACACGTACTTGCCGCGCAACGAAGATAAGCCTACCACCTGTCCGTTGACAGTGGGTAGCTTTAGCTCTGGAGCAATACCGCCTATAGCACCGCCACCACCCTGCATAGCAGCAGGCTTTTGCTTGGCACCGCCGAGCGATTGAGCATAGAAAGTTTCAAAATCCCTGGCATTAGCCGAGTTGGGAAACCTACGATCCAGTCCCTGAATGAAACCAACTAGAAAGTTCTTCTCTACTCTTGGATTAAGTATACGTGCGGCAAATATGGCATTAGGAAGGAACGCTGTTGTATCTGCATAGTTCTCAATGAAGATAACAAAGCTGTCCTGCATAGACTTAAAATGTCTTTTTGCAGTGGAGAGTATGCTATCATTCCCCCTTGCCTGCAGGGTATCTAGCACTATACCCATTGTGGCATAATCGCGCTGAAAATTGCGGATGTTGGTAAGGAATTGTTGTATGCTGGCAGTACCTGCGGAGCCGCTCACCTGGCTGCGCTCCATGCTATTGAAATCGCCTTTAACGGTTATTACCCCTTTATCTACAGAAAGAAGAATAAATTTGTTGCCTGTAAAATGCAAGCGGTATACGCCCGGTTCGGGCGCGTTGCCCGCTACGCTGAACTCGCCTTTATCATTGAGCTTGTCTGAGTCAAGTTCTGTGATCACATCAGTTACTCCAAGTTCTTCCAGCACTACAGTGCTACCGGCGGGGATGTTGAGTATAGTACCGTTAACGGTAAACTTACTACCCCTGCCACTTTTACAAGCCTGAATAAAACAAAACGCAATAAATAATAAGAGTAAAAGTTTTGACCTCATCTACAGACTTTATTGTTTTTTGCAAACGTAATTAATAATTACGGTTATAGATGCCAACAAAAGCACACGTTTTATGCTGGTCATAAATTTTAACAAAACGGATGGATCAGATATAAACACTAATAAAATGCGTGATCTGTCTATAAAAGAATTGATGTTGTAAGTACCTGACCCATATAGACATTACCAAGAAACTATTATATGTTCTCAATGATTTCCTTTGCATTTTGCAACCATATCCTTACATTTGCGCAAAATTTCAGGGATCTTAATAATATCATATAACTAAGCAGTATGCCAAACGTTGGTAAAATAAAACAAATCATCGGTCCGGTTGTGGACGTGCATTTTAGCGGTGAGAACAAGTTGCCGAAAATTTACAGTGCGCTTGAACTGACACGCGAAAATGGTGAAAAACTGGTATTGGAAGTGCAGCAGCACCTGGGCGAAGATAGCGTACGCGCTGTAGCTATGGACGGTACTGAAGGCCTGGTGCGCGGTACGGAAGTACGTGATACTGGTATACCAATAGCAATGCCTATTGGAGACCAGATCAACGGCCGCCTGTTCAACGTTACCGGCGATGCGATTGACGGTTTGGCAGCTCCTGATAAAACAAATGGCCGTCCGATACATGCAAAGCCTCCTAAATTTGAGAACCTGAGTACAGCTTCTGAGATCCTGTTCACTGGTATCAAAGTTATCGACCTTATCGAGCCTTATGCAAAAGGTGGTAAGATAGGTTTGTTTGGTGGTGCAGGTGTGGGCAAAACAGTATTGATACAAGAACTTATTAATAATATAGCCAAGGCATATGCTGGTAACTCGGTATTTGCAGGTGTGGGTGAGCGTACACGTGAGGGTAATGACCTGATGCGTGAAATGATCGAGGCCGGCATCGTAAAATATGGTGACAAGTTCAAGCATAGCATGGAAGAAGGTGGCTGGGACCTGGCCTCTGTAGACATGAATGAGTTGAAGAAATCTCAGGCTACGTTCGTGTTCGGACAGATGAACGAACCACCGGGAGCACGTGCACGTGTGGCTTTGTCTGGTCTTACTATCGCTGAGTACTTCCGCGATGGTGATGGTACAGGCAAGGGTAAGGATATCCTTTTCTTCGTAGATAACATATTCCGTTTCACACAGGCAGGTTCTGAGGTATCGGCGCTTTTGGGCCGTATGCCATCGGCTGTGGGTTACCAACCTACACTGGCTACAGAAATGGGATTGATGCAAGAGCGTATCACATCTACTAAAAATGGTTCTATCACTTCCGTACAGGCGGTTTATGTACCTGCAGATGACCTTACCGATCCGGCGCCGGCAACAACATTTGCCCACCTGGATGCTACAACGGTATTGAGCCGTAAAATTGCGGATCTGGGTATCTATCCTGCGGTGGATCCATTGGATTCTACATCACGTATCCTTACTCCAGCTATCGTTGGTAATCAACACTACGATTGCGCTAACAGGGTGAAACTGATACTGCAACGCTACAAGGAACTACAAGATATCATTGCCATCCTGGGTATGGATGAGTTGAGCGAAGAAGATAAACAGACCGTGAGCCGTGCGCGCCGCGTTCAACGTTTCCTTTCTCAGCCATTCCACGTAGCAGAGCAGTTCACCGGTCTTAAAGGCGTACTGGTACCTATCGAAGAAACGATCCGTGGTTTCAACATGATCATGGATGGTGAAGTAGACCAGTATCCAGAGGCAGCGTTTAACCTGGTAGGAAGCATTGATGATGCTATAGCTAAGGGCAAGAAACTGATGGAGCAGGCTAAGAACTAACGACTAAAGAAAAAACAATGCATTTAGAAATACTGACACCGGAGCATAATATATACAGTGGTAATGTACGTGGTGTGCAATTACCGGGTATCGAGGGTTCTTTCGAGATACTTGAAAACCACGCACCCATGATAGCATCGCTGGGCAACGGTAAAATGAAAATAATAAAAGACAAGAACGAGAGTGAGATATTTGAGATCTCCTCAGGTTTTGTTGAAGTGCTAAATAACAAGACCAGTGTGCTGATAGAAGGCGCTACTGTTGTTAATTAGTTAGCAAACGCTATATTAAAGAGCCGGATACGTAAATGTATCCGGCTTTTATATTTTGGGGATCATGCTATTGCGCTCTACTTAGTTATCATCAAATATTGACACTTATGTACCAACTACACTCGTTAGTGTAAAAGGTATATATTTATCGAAAACAAGCCAACAATATGAGAAAGAATGCCCTGCTGAAGTTGGTTGTTGGCTGGGGTCTGTTCTTATTGATGATCGGCTATTCCATTTACCTCTATTCCTATAAAGCTAAACGATATACCTATACGCTACCCTACCCATATGGCCACCCTACCGGAACGTTGCCATGGATACCATTTAAATGGATAGGCAATGAGATCAAGAGAAAGCAGGTAGAGAAAAATGCATTGTGTGTACCTGTGAAGATCGACAATATACCACATGACTTTTACTTCCAGTTCGACATGGGATCTACCTACACCATGCTGTACGAAAACTCCCTGCAGCCCTACCTGGATAAATATCCACAGCTGAGCAACAAGCTGGAACGAAAAAGACCCGAACTTATGTTTTGGGACGACAGTAAAGACTTTGCCGATCTGCAACTAGCATTGGGTAGTGTGCCCTTTACGGGTAGCCATGTGTATATCAAACGATCTTATGGTCGTGTGCTTAATCACGATTCTATTACCAACAACTCACAAAAGATAATAGGCACCATAGGTGTCGATATGTTGCAAACCCATGTGGTCATCATAGATTACCCCAACCAGCGGATATGTATCTTAGATACACTGCCGGTAGCCTACAATGCTACCTTTAGCCCGTTTCACCTGAGCAGGCACGGAAAAGTATTATTGCAGATGAAGTACAATGGGCTGGTATATGATGTGATATTCGATACCGGAAGCAGCATTTTTTCCCTCCTCACTTCCGGGGAACGCTTATACCTGTTCTCTGGAGAAAACAATAACGATACTATTCCCATAGTATCGTGGGGCGAGGTGCATCGACTAATAGGCAGACATATGCCAGGTACTGTTTTACTGAACAATATCCCATTCTCCAACGTTGAAGTGTATGGTGACTATCGCCTGAATGACGAATTGCTAAAGGAAGAAAAAGCCGATGCGGTAACGGGTAATGCCTTGTTCTGGAACAAAACAGTGGTGATAGACTTTAAGCGGAAATTGTTTGGGGTGTTGTAGTTAGTTTTTATAGCAGCATCAGTCAATAGTATATATGTTGTGGCTAAACAAGGTTATTGTTGCATGCTGTACATAAAAATGCAGCCACAACATGAAACTATTAGAACCAATAAAAGTAGGCGACCTACAATTGCAAAAACGCATGGCAATGGCGCCTATGACACGCAGCCGGGCCATTGGCAATATACCGAATGAGCTGATAGCTGAATATTACAAACAACGTAGCAGTGCCGGGCTTATTATTACAGAAGGCACTTCCCCATCGCTAAACGGCCTTGGCTACGCCAGGATTCCAGGCATTTATTCAAAAGAACAGATCGCAGGCTGGAAACTGGTAACTGAAGCCATACATAAAGACAATGGCCACATCTTTATGCAGTTGATGCATACTGGCCGCATTGCTGCTGTGCAAAATCTTCCTGAAGGTGGCGTTATACTGGCACCAAGTGCTATACCCGCAGCAGGCCAGATGTGGACAGATGCCTCTGGCATGGTACCTAATGGCACACCTAAGGAAATGACAAAAGACGATATTGCCAGTACGATAGCAGAATACAAACAGGCTGCAATAAATGCCATTGAAGCCGGTTTTGATGGAGTGGAACTACACTCTGCCAGTGGTTATCTGCCCAACCAGTTCTTAAGCACCAATGCAAATCAACGGACTGACGAGTATGGCGGCGGAATAGAGAACCGCAGCCGGTTTATCATAGAAGCACTGAAAGCAATGAGCGATGCCATTGGTAGTCATAAAGTGGGTATCAAGCTGAGCCCTGGAATGGCCTTCAACGACATTGAGATAGATGACGCAGCGCAACTATTCCCTTACCTGCTGGAACAACTGAACAAGCTGGACCTGGCATATGTACATGTGATGCGTGTACCGAACTGGGAAGTAACACCCAATAGCTTTGAAGTTGTAAAAACATTCAGGGAAACGTACAAAGGCACGTTGCTGGTGGGCTGTGCTTTTGATAAAGAAAGCGGGGAGCAGTTGCTACAAGCTGGCCAGGCCGATGTTTTGGTATATGGCAGTTTGTTCATCAGCAATCCAGATCTTCCGGCACGTTTTGAGCAGGACGCGGCATTAGCAGCACCAGACCAAAGCACTTTTTACACACCAGGCGCACAAGGTTATACCGATTACCCGGCGTTGAAAAATTAACATGTTAGCTATTTATAACACAAGGGCATCCTTTGCAAAGGATGCCCTTGTTCATTATTTTATAATATACAAAATCGTAATAAATCATTAAGTTTACTGTCCACAACAAAGATCAAATATCATGGACAAGTCAACAAATGCACTGAATTGGTTCGAAATACCAGCTACTGACATTACCCGTGCCAAGACATTTTACGAAACTGTTTTTGATGTACAAATGGAAAGTGCCGAAATGATGGGTATGAAAATGGCAATGTTCCCCGGCGAACCCGGCAGTGGCAAAGCATCAGGCGGGGTAGCTGAAAGCCCTATGCACAAGCCATCGCAGGACGGCAGCGTAATATACCTGAACGCAAACCCGTCTATAGACACCGTAGTGGGGAAAATAGAAACCGCAGGTGGCAAAGTATTGATGCCCAAAACAAAGATCAGCGATGATATAGGATACAGGGCGTTCTTTCTGGATACAGAAGGAAACAAAATGGGGCTTCACGCCAGCAATTGATATTACTGATCATTTTAAAAAGAGCCGGCAACGTTACCGGCTTTTTTCGTTGGTTATAAAGTGTTGCATTATAGGGCAACCACCGGCTGAAATTTGCTTAAACCATCAAAAAGGTCTATTTTTCGGACATTCTAAAAGGTTACAAATTAAATTATGATCATAGGCGTACTTAAAGAGCATGCTCCTGAAACACGTGTGTCGCTGGTACCTGACGTTGTAGCTGCACTGGTAAAAATGAAAGTTACCGTGTGGATAGAACATGATGCAGGTGTGACTGCTTTTTTTACCGACGATGCTTACACAGCAGTTGGGGCAGAAATAAAAGATGCAGAAGCAATAAAGGGTGGTGTGGACCTGTTACTGGCTATCAATCCGGCAGCGGTTATTGGTAATATAAAACCAAGCTCATGCCTGCTGGGCGTATACCAACCCCTATTTAATGCAGGGCTAATGGAAACATGGGCCAATGGCGGCTATACGGTGTTCAGTATGGATACTATACCCCGTACTACCCGTGCACAATCTATGGATGTATTGAGCTCACAGGCCAACATAGCGGGATACAAGGCGGTTCTCCTGGCTGCCATGCAGTTCAGCAGGTACTTCCCCATGTTCATGACTGCGGCAGGGAGCATACCACCAGCCAAAATGCTGATACTAGGTGCAGGTGTTGCGGGCCTCCAGGCTGTAGCTACAGGCCGTCGCCTGGGCGCGGTGGTAGAGGTTTTTGACACACGCCCTGCGGTAAAGGAAGAAGTAATGAGCCTTGGTGCCAAATTTGTAGAAGTGGAAGGCGCAGCCGATGCATCGAAAGCAGGCGGGTACGCTGTGGAACAAGGCGAAGATTTTCAGCGCCGCCAAAGAGAAAAGATACATGAGCACATCCGCAAATCGGACATTGTAATAACTACAGCACAAATACCGGGCAGAAAAGCACCTATACTGGTGACCACAGCCATGATAGAGGATATGAAACCTGGTTCGGTCATCATAGATCTTGCTTCAGTGACCGGTGGCAATACCGACCTGACACAGAACAATCAGACGATACTGCATAAAGGAGTTACCATTATAGGCAACTCTGCACTACCCGGCACCATGCCTGCTGATGCCAGCAAAATGTACAGCAAGAACGTGCTCAACTTCCTGAAACTGGTGATAAATAAGGAAGGTGGCATGGCGCTGAACTTTGAAGATGACATTGTAAAAGGCACCTGCATAGTGCACAATGGACAGGTAGTGAACGACAGGGTTTTAGCATTGCTGCCCGCACAACAAACAACCGCTTAAAAAAATTTAGACATGGATATGTTAACAAACATTTTTACAGACCCGGCTACTTACCGGTTATTAACTATTGTTATTCTCTCTATTTTCCTGGGTATAGAGATCATTTCTCACGTACCATCGGTATTGCACACACCGCTTATGAGTGGTGCAAATGCAATACATGGTGTAGTAATAATAGGTGCCATCATTGTAATGGGACAGGCAGCCACAGATGACTATGTGTCGCTGGCACTGGGCTTCCTGGCCGTGGTACTGGGTACGCTGAACGTGGTAGGTGGCTTTGTGGTTACAGACCGTATGCTGGAAATGTTCAGCAAGAAAAAGAAAAAATAATATAATACATCTGCAAAACTGATCAAAGAACAGAATGGAACAATTGATACTTTCCTTAAGTTACCTGGTAGGCTCCATAACATTTATTATGGGGCTTAAAATGCTCTCCCATCCGGAGAAGGCACGTCGCGGTAACCTGATAGCTGCCGTCGGTATGACGATAGCTATATTCGCTACCATATTTTTGTGGGAATCGCCTGAGACACACGAACACCTGCACAATTATGCATGGATATTCGGTGCCCTGGTCATAGGTACTATAGTAGGTACAATGGCCGCCCGCAAGGTGCAAATGACAGCAATGCCAGAGATGGTAAGCCTGTTCAACGGTATGGGTGGCGCGTGCGCCATGCTTATATCTGTAATAGAATTCAACAAACCAGAACCACTGACCACAGAGCGGCTATCTGTTATAGTGCTTGGTATGCTTATAGGTACCGTGTCCTTTGCAGGTAGTGCTATTGCCTGGGGCAAGCTCAACGGGCGTATCAAGGACCGTACTATACCAGGTGGGCAGATCATCAACTTTTTTCTGTTGGGTGGCATGCTGGTGCTCAGCGTGATGCTCATAGGCGGTTTTACGGTCTCTGCTGCAGTTTTCTACACTATTCTAGCGATGGCTGCTATGTACGGTGTGCTGTTCGTAATGCCGATAGGTGGTGCGGATATGCCGGTAGTAATATCGTTACT
>Ga0116227_10008653_pt1 | contig 19020 bp, 10 predicted proteins | sample S1TSphgellanicum_FD_89693 | JGI IMG/M metagenome (GOLD analysis project Ga0116227, IMG submission 89693) | Host-associated microbial communities from peat moss isolated from Minnesota, USA - S1T2_Fb - Sphagnum magellanicum MG | ecosystem: Host-associated > Plants > Peat moss > Unclassified... | reverse complement strand
GAGCCGGCGAAGCATCGCGAGTGGTCGCGGCAATCCGCGCCGGCCGCCGCGGATGCCTGCCATTCTCTTTCCTGGCGCTGTCGGACTCGGCGGCATTGCAACTGCAGTGCGCCCGCACGTTCGTTGCGGATCGCTGCCCTCCCCTCGCTGCGCTGCGCACTTCTCGCGCACCCGGTCACGGGCGGATACGCGTAGCCTATGTGTCGGGGGATTTCCGAGAACATGCGGTTTCGTATCTGCTGGCCGGGCTGTTCGAGCGCCACGATCAGAGCCGTTTCGAGACGTTCGCGGTCTCGCTGCGCCACGAACAGCCGGGCGCCTTGGGACAACGAGTCAAGGGCGCGTTTTCGCGGTTCATCGATGCCGGCGAACTCAGCGGCCTCGAGATCGCCGAACTGTTGGTTGAACTCGAAGTCGACATCGCGGTGGACCTTACCGGCTATACGGCGGGAATGCGGCCGGAGCTATTCGCGCACCGCGCGGCGCCCCTGCAGGTGAGCTACCTGGGTTTCCCGGGAACGCTCGGGGCCCCGTACATGGATTACTTGATCGCCGATGAGTTCGTCGTGCCGCGCCATTTGCAATCTCAGTACAGCGAACGGATCGTCTACCTGCCGGACTGCTTTCAATGCTATGACGACCGCCGGCAGGCACCGCCGCCTGCCCCATCGCGCGCCGAGGTCGGTTTGCCGGACGGCGCGTTGGTGCTGTGCTCGTTCAACAACAGCTACAAAATCAACCCTTCGATTTTCGACATCTGGATGCGCCTGCTGGCCCAGGTTCCGCACTGCGTGTTGTGGCTGATGGGCGAGGGGGATGCGGTGCGCCGCAATCTGCGGCGCGAAGCGCACTGCCGCGGAGTCGATCCTGAGCGGTTGGTGTTTGCGGGGCGCTGCCCTTACGGCGATCATTTGGCGCGCCTGCCGCTCGCCGACCTGTTTCTGGACTCGCTGCCCTTCAATGCCGGCGCTACTGCGAGCGACGCCCTGTCGATGGGATTGCCGGTCATGACGGCGGCCGGCGAGGCGTTTGCAGCGCGGATGGCCGGCAGTTTGCTGACCCACCTCGGCATGCCCGAGCTGATCGCCGGGAATCTCGGCGATTACGAGACCAAGGCGCTCGGCCTCGCGCGTCGTCCCGAGCAGCTGCAATCGCTCAAGCGCCGGTTGATCGACGCCCGCTCGACGATGCCGGTGTTCGATACCGATCGATTCCGCCGCCATTTGGAATCGGCCTACACCGAGATGTGCGAGCGTGCCCGGCGCGGCGATGCGCCTGCGAGCTTCACGGTGCCTCGCGCAACGAATTGACGCCTGGTGAGTCGAGCCCGGCATACGTATCTTCGGCAGGCAACCCTGCTTGGTACCGCGCATGAATTTGCCGGTATCCCGCTTCGAGCTGCTGCGTAAACTGCCGGGTGTCGAACAGCAACGCCGTCGGTCGGTGCTCGGCCAGCCGCTGCTTGATATCCGCCAGCCGCCCGGGAACTGTCGCGAACTCGACGGCCAATTCCTCATAGCGCGGCTGCGTCGACGCGATCAGCTCCGGCATCCCGATCGCCGTCAATAAGCTCGCCGCCATCCGGCTCGCGAAGGCCTCGCCCCTGCAAGTGAGCACCGGCAGCCCCGCCCAGAGGGCGTCGCTCGCGGTTGCGCCCCCGTTGTAAGGAGAGGTGTCCAGGAACAGATCCATCGCCCGGTAGCGCGCCAAATATTCGGGGTTGGGGAGTGCCTTGCCGAAGATCAGTCGGCCCGGATCCACACCAAGCCGCGCGGCCTCGCGCCGCAAATTGATTTCGATGATCGGCAGATCGGCGCAGAGGTAGAGCACGCCGTTCCGCACCCTCCCGAGTATGCGCATCCAGCCCGCGAACGTCGCCGGAGTGATCTTGTAAGACGTGTTGGTGCAGCAGAAGACGAAACTCGAGTCGGACAATCCCAGCTCCGCCCGGCTAAACACTTTGTCGGCGACCCGTCGCTTCGAGTCGTTGGCCTGATAGCTCGGCAGATACAGGATCTTCTCGGAATAATGCGCGCGGGTTTCCGGTGGCACGGTGATCGCATCCGCGATCAAATAATCGATGCACGAGTTCGCCATGGTCCCGAGATAGCCCAGGTAGCTCACCTGCAGCGGCGCGACCCGCAGCGCAAATATCGTCGGCCTGCAGCCTGCCGTGAAGCCGCCGAGATCGACGGCGATATCGAGCTCCGAGGTCCGGCACAAAAGCGCGATTTCCAGATCGGAGTGCGCGTTGACTTGGATGAACCGGTCAAACGCCTTGCGCAAGCGCGACGCGATCTCGCCGCTGGAGGCCGGTCCGATGGACAGCGCCCACAGCTCGAACGCCGACCGATCATGAGTCTCGATGACGTCCGCCAGCAACAACGACACGGGATGATTGCGAAAGTCCGGGGAGATGTAACCGATGCGAATCTTGCCCCGTCTGGGGCGCCGCGGAATCACCGGCAGAGATGGATCCGGCGGGCATTCTTCACGGACATAAATTCGCGCCGCCGATCTTTGCAGAGCCGCGGAGTCGCTGAGGGCCAGGAGCGGAAACGGCGCGCAAACCGCTGCGCCGCGCTCGATGCCGGCCATGATCTGCTGAACGTCGGTGTCGAAATCGCGCCAATCGCAGAGTCGCATCTTGAGGTGCCGGCGCAGCCCGCGTATGAACTTGAGGTCCGGCTCGAGCGAAAATGCGAGATCCAAGCTCGCGACGGCGGCTTCGAATTCGCCCATGATCCGCAGCGACTCCCCGCGCTGGCAGTAAGCCTGCGCAAGCCGCGGATTGAGCCCGATCGCCGCATCGTAATTGATCAGCGCACGCGCTGATTGGCCGAGTTCGTGCAGCACATTGCCGCGATTCAAATGGGCCTCGGCGAAAACCGGGTGAACCGCGATGGCGCGGTCGTAACTTTGCAGTGCACCCTGATATTGTTTGAGCCCGGCCAGGGCGCTGCCGCGGCCATTATGGGCTTCCGCATAGTCGCGCCGCAGTTCGATCGCGGTGTCGTAACTGTCGATCGCCGCCAGAAACCTGCGCAGGTCGCGCAGTGCATGACCGCGATTATTGTAGGCCTCGGCGTTGGTCGGCTGAATCGCGATGGCCTTCTCATAACAGGCGATGGCAGCGTCATGCCGGCCGAGACGCCACCACGCCAGACCCTGGTTATTGTGCGCGAGAGCATGCTCGGCTTTGAACTCGATGGCGTTGCGGTAGCTCTCGATCGCCTGCTCGTAGCGCGTCAAATCGAACAGCGCATTGCCGCGGTTGTAATGCGCCTCGGCATACTCCGGTTCGAGGGCGATCGAGCGGTCGCAGCACGCGATGGCCGCCTCGCAGCGCCCGAGTGCGAGCAGCGCGCTGCCCAGATGATTATGCGCCGGTGCGCTCCGCGGATTGATCGCAATCGCGCGGCCGATGAGTTCCACGGCGCGCTCGGAGTCCTGCATTTGCAAGGCAATGATGCCGAGCAGATGCAATGGGTCGAAGGCTCCCGGCCGCGAGTTGAGCGCCTGCTCGCACAATGAGCGGGCCTCTTCCACGCGCCCGACTCGATACGCGGAGAGTGCCTGCCGGTACAGCGGGTCGGGCGCTGCCGCAGCGTCAATCATGAGAGCGGCGCCATTCGTCATGATGGGGTCGGTCACTCACTTCGGCGCATCAGCGGACGTGAAAGGACGCGGCCGCTTCGCCTCGCTGCTGACGTTCCCACATGATGGTATAGGCGGCCTCGATGTGCCGGCGGAAGCCATCCGTGTCGAACAGCGGACTCAAGGTGCGGTTTTGAGCGAGCCGCGCGCGCATCGTCGTGAGCACATCGCGGTTGGTCGCGAGCCCAACGGCGATCCGCTGATAATCGACAAAATTGTCGGTGACCAGCTCCGGCAGGCCCACCGCGTGGAGCAGGCTGCCCGACATCCGGCTGGCGAACGCGCCGCCCGTCATGGTGACGACCGGCACCCCGCACCACAGTGCATCGCTGGTGGTGGCGCCGCCGTTGAACGGCCAGGTATCGAGGCACACGTCGGCCAAACCGAGGCGCGCCAGGTGTTGTGGGTACGGGACACGGTGCGCAAACACGAGGCGCCCGGGATCGATGCCCCTGTTAAAGGCCTCGCGGCGCAGGTTGAATTCGGCGGTCACGGTGTTCGACACCAGCCATAAGACGCTGTCCGGCACGGCGTCGAGCAGGCGGCACCACACGTCGAACAGCGGTGGATTGACTTTGGCGCTGGCATGAAACGCGCACCAGACAAAGGCATCGACCGGAAGGCCCACGTCGGGCCGCGTGACCGCGGCGAGGGACTCGACGCGCCGCGCGTCATTGGCCTGAAAGCAGACGGGCAGGTATGCGATGCTCTCGCTGTAAAATTGCGCGGCCTCCGGCGGTATCACGAACGGGTCCGCCAGCAGGTAATCGACGTGCGCGGAACCCATCGTGGCCGGAAACCCGATATAGCTGACCTGAACCGGCGCGGGACGTCTGACCAGGATTCCGGGACGCTCCTCCGCCGTGTAACCCATGAGATCCACGGCGATGTCGACCTCGAGTGTCGCCAGCAAGCGGGCAATCTGCTCGTCCGATTGGCCGGATACATCGATGAATCGATCAAACGCGGTCTCGAGCCTGCGTGCAGTCGGCGATGCGGGGTCGGAGCGCAAGGAGATGGCGATGATCTCGAATCGGCTGCGGTCGTGCGATTCGAACAGCCCCGCCAAGAGGTACGCCATCGGATGCTCGAGGAAATCCGCGGAAACATAGGCTACCCGAATGCGCTCGTGCCGGGTTCGTAAATCACCGTGCAGCCGGGCGCCGGCCCTGGGCAATGCGGCGGCGTAGGCGCGCGCGCAGCGCTGTTGCCGGTGTGGATCGTCGCTGATCGCCAGGAAGGTAAACGGCAGATCCGACCTCTTGCCGGCGTCGACATCGACGATGATCCTGCGTACCGCGCCCCGGTAGTCGCTCCAATCAAACACCTGCAGTTGGGCATGCAGGCACACGCCGCGGTAAAAAGCCCGCTCCGGCGCCACTTTGAGCAAACGCGCAAACAGTGCCGCCGCCTGATCGAAGCGGCGTTCGGCGGTCGCGAGCGTGGCGAGCGCGAGCAGCGCCTCGGGCAGCTTCGGACGCACGTCGAGCACCCGCTGGTACTCGAGCGCCGCCGCCTCGACCCGCCCGAGCCGGCGCAGTGCGTCGCCGCGCAGCATCGACCACTCGGCCTCCAGCGCACCGGCTGCGTGCGCAGCATCGGTCGCGGCAAGCACCTCGTGCACTCGGCCGAGTCCCAGCAGGGCGACGGCGTGCGCGTAGTGTGCCTCGGCAAGATCAGGTCGAATCCGCAGCGCGCGATCGCAATCGGCCAACGCTTCCGCGTAGCGCCACAGCGTGCATAGCGCCAGCGCCCGATTGCCCAGCGCCTCGGGAAAATCCGGCATCAGTTCGAGCGCCCGCTCGAAGCAGGGCAGCGCCTCGTCCGGCCGTTGCAAGGCGACCAGCGCGCTGCCGCGGCCATTGTGTGCTGGCGCGTAATCCGGCCACTGGGCGATCGAGCGGTCATAGCTCGCGAGCGCCTGGCCGGCTCGGTGCAGCGCGAGCTGTGCATGGCCCAGATTGGCGTGCGCGGCGGGTTGCGCCGGATTGATCGCAAGGGACCGGGAGATGAGCTCCGCACCTTGCTCGGCGTCGCCGGATTGGGTCAGCACCACGCCGAGCAATTGCAGTGCATCCGGCTGCACCGGATCCAACTCGACGACCTTCGAATAGATCGCTCCGGCCTGCGAGATCTCGCCTCGTTGGTGAAGCTCGACGGCATGCTGCAAGAGCCCGGCGAGGGTTGCGGCCAGCGTTCGGGGCGGTGTCGCAGCCGATCGCCCGTCACCAGCCCGTTTGTCGCTACCGGGCCCGGCCTCCGCGATCTCGGCCGAAAGGGTCTCGGCCGGCAGGTCTGCCTGATATCGCTCGTAGATCCGGGTGTAGGCCGCTTCGAGGTTGCGGGTAAACAGCCGCGTGTTGAACAGGGCTTTGGTGAGCCGATGGTCGGTAAGCCGCCGCTCGATCCGGCCCAAACGCTCGTCGTCCGTGGCAAGCGCGACCGCGAGGTCCTCGTATTGCGCCTGATCGGCGACAATGAGTTCGGGCAACTCGAGGGCCTCGAGCAGGCTGGCGGCCACTCTACCCGCAAACGTCTCGCCGCGGCAGGTGAGCACGGGAAGGCCGGCCCACAACGCGTCGCTGGCCGTGGCGCCGGCGTTGTACGGCAGCGTATCCAAGAAAAGGTCCGCCGCGCGATAGCGCGCCAGGTATTCGGCGCGCGGCAGCCGCTTGCCAAAGATGAGCCTTTCGCCGTCGACGCCGCGGCGGCGCGCCTCTTTCCTCAGGTTGATTTCGACCGACTCCACGTCCGCATACAGATACAGCACGCTGCCCGGCACCCGCTTCAATATCCGGATCCAGCCATCGAACGTGCCCGGCGTGATCTTGCAACTGTTGTTGAAGCAGCAGAACACGAACCCGGTCGGCGGCAAACCGAGCTCTACACGCGTGAATGCCCGGTCGGCGATCGTGCGCTTTGAGTCATTTGCTTGATAGCTCGGAAGATACAGTATCTTCTCCGAGTAGTGCTCCCGTGCCGCGGGCGGAATGATCGTCGCGTCCGCGAGCAAATAGTCCATATAACTCGCGCCCAGGGTGCCGAGATAGCCCAGGTAGCTGACCTGCACGGGCGCGGCGCGCATGGCAAAGATCCCGGGTCGCGCGTTCTGCGTAAAGCCGCCCAGATCCACGGCGATGTCAATTTCCATCTGCCGAGCCAACAGCGCGATCTCGCGATCGGATTTCTCGTTCACATCGATGAAGTGCTCGAACGCGGGCACCAGCCGCTGTCGCATCGCGTCCTCCACCGGCGCGCCGAATGCGAATGCCGTCGTCTCGAAACGGGCGCGGTCCTGCGTCTCGAACAGTTCGGCCGTGAGGTAGGAAACCGGGTGCTCGCAAAAATCGGCGGAGAAGTAGCCGATTCGTATCCGCTCATGACGTGCCCTCTTGCGGATCTCGGGCAGCTCAGAAGTCGGCGGGCACTTCTCGCGCACCCAGATCTGCGCCGCGGTCCTTTGCAGTCGCGGCGAACCGCAGGCCGCCAACAGACAAAAAGGATTGGCGACGGCGGCGCCGCGCTCGATCTTGGCGGCGAGCTCCGACAGGTCCGCGGTAAAGTGATCCCAGTCGCAGATCTGCAGCCGCGCGTGCTGGCGCATCCCGAAGGCAAACTTGAATTCCGGCTCGAGCGCGATGACCCGATCGTAATCACTGATCGCGGCCTCATACCGTTTGCGGTTCTGCCACGCGTTGGCCCGGTTATTGTAGGCGTCCGCAAAGCCGGGCCGCAGCGCAATGGCCCTGTCGTAGTCCGCAAGCGCCGCCTCCCAGCGGCGAAGTTCTTTCTGCACCACGCCGCGATTGGAATACGCCTCCGCATAGTCCGGTTTGAGCGCGATGGCTTGGGTGAAACTGGCGAGCGCCGCCTCGATTTTGCCGAGTTCCTTGAGCGCCATGCCGCGATTGGAATAGGCCTCGGCGAAATGCGCCCGACATGCGATGGCTCGATCGTAGTCGGCGAGCGCCGCCGCATGATTCTTCAGGCGCGAGAACGCGATGGCACGCTTGAAATAGGCATCGGGGTTGTTTTTGTTCGCCGCGATCGCCCCATCGAAGCTGTCGATGGCGGCGTGGTGGTGCTCGAGGTTGAGATACGCCAGGCCTCGATTGAAATACGCGTCCGCGTAATCCGGCTTGAGAGCGATCGCCCGGTCGTAGCTCTCGACCGCGGCTTGGTAGCGGCGGACGTTGGCGAGTGCATTGCCATAGTTGTTGTAGGCCACGGCGCTGGTTTCATCCAGCGAGATCGATTTGGCCATCAACTCGACCGCCCGTTCGGCTTGGTTGGTTTGGGCCGCAATCACACCGAGGAAATGCAAAGCTCCGAAATGGTCGGCCTGCTCGGTCAGAATTTGCTCATAAATGGCTTGCGCGTTGGCGAGGTTGCCGCGCCGATGCAGCGACTGAGCCTGCTGAAATCGTGCCGGAATCGTCATTGCGGTGTTGGGCGGCATAAATCTGCAACATCCATGACTGGAGTTGCAGGTTCATGACACCCGGATGACTGCATCGGATTCTCGAACCGTAACCCATTTGCAATGTTCATTCATCGACAATCCTGGGCATGGAAGCACCCAGCGCGGACTCGGCGGGCGCTGCGCAGAGCAGAGTCGCCGCCGCGTTCCGACAAGCCGTCACCCTGCACGCCCGAGGCAATGCCGTTCACTCCGAAGCCCTATGCGGCGAAGTGCTGCGCGCCGATCCCAGGCACGCGGGCGCCTGGCATCTGCTCGGGCTGATCGCGCTCGCGCGCGGCGACGCGGACCAGGGTATCGATCGGATCGAACGTTCCTTGTGCATCGATCCCAACCAGCCGGCCGCTCACTTGAATATCGGCAATTCCCTGCTGAATCAAAACAAGCCCGACCTCGCGCTGATTCGGCTCGACCGGGCCTTGGGTCTCAAGGCCGACTACCCGCTGGCGTTGTATAACCGCGGCAATGCGCTGCGCGCGCTGGGCCGGTTCGAGGCTGCCCTCGCGAGCTACGAGGCGGCACTGCGACTGCAGACCGGCGATTGGCGGCTGGAGAACAACCGTGGCCTCATGCTGCTCGAGTTGGCGCGCTCCGAAGAGGCCCTTGCCGCCTTCGAACGCGCTGTGCGGCTCGAGCCGGCTGCCGTGCAGGCACGAAAGAACCTAGCGGTGGCCTTGGCAAGAACCGGCCGGGCGCAGGAGGCGCTCAACGACTACGAGCAACTTTGCCTCATGGCCGCCGAGGATGCCGATGTCTGGTGCGGCCGCGGCAATGTACTCCTGGCGCTGAAGCGTCCCGAGGAAGCCGCCGCGAGCTACTCGCGGGCGTTGCAGCGCAAGCCGGACCTCGCCGAGGCACTGATCAATCGATGCGCTGCGTTGCTCGCCCTGCACCGCCCGATGGAAGGCTTGCTCGACGGCGAGGCGGCCATGCGCCTGGCGCCCCGCGCACCGCTGGCGTTCAACAACGCCGGCAACGCTCTGCTGCAACTTGGCCGACTCGAGGAGGCCCTTGCGCGCTACGAGGCAGCCCTGCAACTCGAACCGGCAGCCACCGACACGATGTACAACCGCGGCGTGGTGCTGCGCAGGCTGCGGCGCTATGGGGAATCGGCGCGCTGCTTCGAGGAACTGCTGCGATTCTCGCCCGACCGGGAATACGCGCTCGGTTACTTGTTTCAACTACGCATGGATGCATGCGACTGGACCGACTACGAGTCCCTGACGCAGCGAATCATTACGGCGCTGGCCGAGCGCAAGCGGGTCATCAACCCGATGTCGCTGCTGTTGCTGGACTCGCCCGCCGAGCAGCGGGCCTGCGCGGAATCGTTTGCCGCGGACCAATGGCCGGAAGAGCGTTCGCTGGGGCCGTCACCCATGTCGATCGACGCCACGCCTAAACTCCGGGTCGCCTATGTGTCGGCGGATTTTCGCGAACACCCCGTGTCCCATCTGCTGGTCGGGGCGCTCGAGCGGCACGACCGTGCGCGTGTCGAGGTGATCGGCGTGTCTCTGGCGACTGTCGAGGATGAACCTTTCGCGCGGCGGGTTCGCGGGGCGTTTGATCGCCACCTCGAGGCCGCAAACCGCACCGATCGGGAGATCGCCATCCTGCTGCGCCAGCTGCGGGTAGACATTGCCGTGGATCTGATGGGATACACCGAGGGCATGCGCCTCGGAATCTTTGCGCACCGGGCGGCGCCGGTGCAGGTCGGTTATCTCGGATATGCCGGAACGCTGGGCGTACCTTATATGGATTACCTGTTGGCCGATGCGGTCGTCATCCCTCAAGGTCTGGAATCGACCGTCACCGAGGCAATCGTACGACTTCCGGGTTGCTACCTGCCGAATGACGATCGGCGCGATAGGGCGGCGCCGGCCACCCGGAGCCAGGCGGGATTGGCGCCGGACGGCTTTGTATTCTGTGCCTTCACGAACGCGTGCAAGATCAACCCGCCCGTGTTTGCGGTGTGGATGCGGTTGTTGCACGAGGTGCCGGGCAGTGTCCTGTGGCTGAGTTCCGTAGGAGCCGAGGCCCGCGATCATTTGCAGCGTGAGGCGAAGCGCGGTGCGATCGATCCAGGGCGGCTGGTATTTGCCCCCCGCGTCGCCGGCATCGCCGAACACCTGGCACGGCTCTCCTGCGCGGATCTGTTCCTCGACACATTGCCGTATAACGCCCATTCGACCGCCTGCGATGCCTTGTGGGCGGGTGTGCCGGTGATCACGTGCGCCGGGCAGAGCTTTGCGAGCCGGGTCGCGGCGAGCGCGCTCACCGCGGCAGGGCTGTCGGACCTGATCACCGGGAACCTGGCGCAGTACGAACTCCGGGCCCTCGAACTCGCGCGGAATCCCGGGCAACTGCAAGTTCTGCGAGCGAGGCTCGCTGCCGGCCGAACGAATGCACCGCTGTTCGATACGGTCCGCTACATACGCCATCTCGAGTCGGCTTACCGGACCATGCACGAGCGCGCCGTGCAGGGCATGCCGCCTCGCGGGTTTTCGGTGAGTTCCTGCACCGTCGCCTAGACCCGCCCGCCTTCCAGGTAAAGGTGCTCCGCCGGCAGGCCCGCGTAATACCTCTGATGAATCTTCGCGTAGGCGGCCTCGATGTGCCTTGCATATGCTTCGATATTGAATAACGGTGTCGTCAGCCGGTTGGCCGCCAAGCGTTGCCTGATGTGCGACAGCCATTGCGGCTGGGTCGCCAGGCGCACCGCCAGGTTCTCGTAGTCCAGGTGAGTGGCGGTAATCAATTCCGGCATGTCGATGGATTCGAGCAGGCTCGCCGCCACCCGCGATGCGAAACTCGCACCGGGGCAGGTCAGTACCGGCAGACCGGCCCAGAGCGCGTCGCTCGCCGTGGTGTGGGCGTTGTAAGGCAGCGTATCGAGGAACAGATCCGCCGCGCGGTGCCGCGCCAGGTGCCGGGACAGATCGATGCGGGCGGCAAATATCAGCCGCTCAGGCCCCACGCCACGCGCGACCGCCTCCCGCCGAAGATTCTCCGCCGCTCGGGGGGTGTCCTCGAGCAGCCACAGCACGCTGCCGTCCACCCGCCGCAGAATCCGCATCCAGCGTTCGAACGTCTCAGGCGTTATCTTGTAGGCATTATTGAAGCAGCAGAAAACAAATCCCTGCGCCGGCAATCCCGCCTCGGCCCGGCTGCAGGTCGCATCCACCGGCGCGCGCCGGCGGTCATTCACCTGATAACTTTGCGGCAGAAAAATGATCTTCTCCGCGTAGTACTGCACAGCCTCGTCGGGCACGACCGTTCGGTCCGCAATCAAGTAATCCATGAACTGCGCGCCCATCGTGCCGGGATAGCCCAAGTAGTTGATCTGCAGGGGCGCCGCGCGCGACGCAAAAATTCCGGTTCGACCGTCCTCGGTATATCCCTTCAAATCAACCGCGATGTCGATCTTGAGGCTTCTGGCCAGTTGTGCCACGTCGGCATCGGATTTCTCGCGCACCTCCAGGAAGGTCTCGCAGGCGGCCCTCAGGCGCCGGCGCATGCCGTCGCGGGAATCGGGGCCATACGAGAATGCGCATACCTGAAAGCGGGATGCGTCGTGTGCTTCAAAGAGTCCCGCGATCAGATGCGCGGTCGCATGGTCATGGTAGTCCGCGGAGAAATACCCGACGCGTATCTTCGGTCCCTCTGCAGCGCGTGGCAGCGTGGGCAGGGCGCCCGTGATCGCGCTCGTGTGGCGCACCCAAATCTGCGCGGCTTTGAGTTGCAAGGCGGGTGACGCCGAGAGGGCGAGAACCACGAAGGGATTGGCAGCGGCCTCATCCCGTTCGATCCGGGTCGTCAATTGCGAAACGCGCGTCGCATGATCGCGCCAATCGCACATCATCATGGCCGTTTGCATGATCTCGCCCGGTAGAAACTCGAGTTCAGCGTCATGCGCCATGGCACAACGATAGCTCTCGAGCGCAGCCTCCCATCGTTTGAGGCTTCGCAGCAGATTGCCGCGATTGAAATGCGCAGACGCATAGCCCGGCCGGCACGCGATGGCCCGCTCGTAATCGGTGAGCGCCGCCTCCGGCCGATGCAGTTCACGGTGCACATTGCCGCGATTGAAGAATGCCTCCGGGTAGTCGGGTCTGATCGAAATCGCGTGATCATAGTCGGCCAGCGCGGCACGCCGTTGTCCGAGAGCCCGGTAGACATTGCCGCGGTTGAACAGCGCCTCGGCAAACCGGCTGCGGATCGCAAGCGCCTGGTGGCAGCTGTCGAGCGCGGCATGCCAGGCCTTCAGTTCCGTCAGCGCCACGCCGCGGTTGCAGTACGCCTCGGCAAATGCGGGCGCGTTCGCGATGGCTTTGTCGTAGCTCGCGAGCGCCGCGTGCCACTGCCTCTGTGCCTGCAGCGCCGTCCCGCGATTGAAATGCGCCACGGCGTTGTGCCCATCGATTTCAAGGGCCTTGTCGATCAGCTCCACCGCCCGCCGTGAGTCCCCGCGGTGCGCCGCAATCACGCCCAACAGATGCAGCGCATCGAAGTGCCCCGGCTGCTCGCTCAAAATTCCCTGGTAGAGGATCTCTGCCTGCAGCCAGTCCCCACGCTGATGGCACTGAACGGCCTGCTGCATTTTCAACTGCAGGGACTTGGGTGGGCTCTTCAAGCGCCCCATTTGCCGAGGTAAGTGTTGTATCCCTTCAGCCACTGCTCGGAAGCAAAGCCGCCCGTGCTTTGATGCGTGAGACAAATCGGCCACGTGCCGAGCTTGAGTCCGATTTGCCTCGCGGACCGGCAGAAATCCATGTCATAGAAATGAAAATCGAAACGCGGATCGAAGAATAATTTATTGTCCATCAGCACCGATTTCTTGGCGGCCAGGAACACGCCGTCGATCAGCTCGCAGGCGGCGGGCGCGGCCCCGAAACAGGTGATTGGCCCGCACGGCTGCTGGCCATGACCGATCGAGCCGGTCAGATTCTCGCGCTGATCCCAGGTGAACTTCGGGTCGACGAACAACCAGGCGGGCTGGCCGGAAATTCGCCGCCGATTGCCGGCCACGCCGATCACATCGAAGCTCTCCAACCCCTCGGCAATGCGCTGACTGAAGAAATGATCGTCGATCCAGACATCGTCATGCATGAACACGACGATGCTGTCGCCGCCCGCCGAATCCAGGCTCTCGTTGTAGACATCGGGTAATCCCCGCGGATTGCCGGTGGCGATTCGCGGGACGAGCTGCCGGTCATGGGCGAGGCGCTGCAAGGAAATGCCTAGCGCCGCATCGTCCCGGAAATCCGCGGCCGATTTCCGGGTTGCGCTGATGATCTCGACTTTCATCTCATCTCCCTTGGCACCGACTGCGCTTGAAAATTAGCATCGCACCGTTGCCGATTCGTTACCGAACTGTCATTCGCATCCGGTACGCTCGGCCAATCAACAACGGATGTCGCGATGGATGCCAACGCCACGGCAGCCGATGCTTGGATTGCAACAGGTCTGGCCCTGCTGGCCGCACGGCGACTGCCGGAGGCCTGCACGGCCTTCGAGCGTGCGATCGAGACTCAGCCGGGCTGCGTGACGGCACACGTCAACCACGCCGGCATACTCCGGCAATTGGGCAGACCTCGCGAGGCCCTCGAGGCGAGCGATAGGGCCATCGCGCTTGCGCCTGACTTTGCGCCCGCACATTGCAACCGCGGTCTCGCCCTCAATGATCTCGACCGGCCCCTGGAGGCCATCCAAAGCTATGACCGCGCCTTGGCGCTCGACCCCGGCTTCGCCGCGGCGCACGGCAACCGCGGCAAGGCCTTGCAGGCATTGGACCGCCCCGACGAGGCCTTGGCCGCCTATCAACGGGTCACCTCCCTGCAACCGGATGCCGCGCAAGCGCACCTCAACGCCAGCCACACGCATTTGCTGCTCGGCGAATTTGAGCGGGGATGGGCGCTGTACGAATGGCGCAAACGTCTGCCGAGCCCGCTCGGCAGTCGCTATTCCGGCAAGCGGCCATGGCTTGGCTCACCCGGAATTGCCGGGAGGACCCTCTTGCTGCACTGGGAACAAGGCCTTGGCGACACGATTCAATTCTCACGCTATGCCAAGCTCGCGAAGGCGCGCGGCGCGAGAGTCATCCTCATGGTGCAAAGGAACCTGACGCGGCTGATGAGTACGTTCGATCCCGACATCGAGGTGTGTGCCGACGCGCTGCCGCCGCACGATGTCGACTACCACTGTCCGCTAATGAGCTTGCCGCTGGCCTTCGCAACGCGGCTCGACAGCATTCCCGCCATGATCCCCTATTTGTTCGCGGAGCCTGTGCGAGTCGCCCGGTGGCGCGAGCGAATCAAGGGTCCAGGGTTCAAGATCGGCATCAACTGGCAGGGCAACCGGCAATCGCCCGCAGACCGTGGCCGCTCGTTTCCGCTCGAGTGGTTTCGGCAAATCGCCGAGCTGCCGCAAGTACGCCTGATATCTCTGCAGGTGGGTCCGGGAGCGGAACAGCTGCGGACGCTACCGCCCGGGATGTCGGTGGAGAGTCTCGGGGAAGACTTCGACACGGGGCCGGATGGCTTTTTGGACTCGGCCGCGGTGATGCAAAACCTCGACCTCATCATCACCTCCGACACCGCCCTCGCGCACCTGGCCGGCGCGCTGGGGTGCCCGACCTGGTTGGTCCTGCAGCATGCTGCGGATTGGCGCTGGCTGCGGGAGCGCGTGGACTGCCCTTGGTATCCGGACATGCGGTTGTTCCGACAGACTCAGAGGGGCCGTTGGCAAGAGCCCTTCGCGGCCATCCATCGGGAACTCGCCTCACGGCTGGGCGGGAAATAAGAGCACGCGGGCGCTATTTACTGGGCGGCGCCGTAACCTGCGGCGCCTTGTCCGGCGTCGCCGATTTCTTGATGCGCAGCTGCTGCGCGCGTTCCCGATACTCATCGACCAGATTCTCGATGCGCGTGCGGGTGAGCTTGGTGAACGGTTCGACGGCGCTCACCCGCGTGAACACCCCCACATGCTCGTAACGGTCCAACAGGTCCGCATTGATTTCGTAGAGCTGAAGATTATCCTCCGCGCATTTATCGAAGGCGGCGCTGCGTTTCGCCGCGTCGTCGCGCAATTTCGCTCGGTCCGCCTCCACGTCCTTCAGATTGCCGGCCATTTCGCGAAAGCGCCCGACCAGCTCCGTCATGCGCTGCTTGGATACCTCCAGACTTCGCTCGGCCGCCTCCTTCGACGCCGTCAACTTTGAGACCGTGGCAGCCGGGACGCCCCCCGCATGGGCCTTCTTCGCGATCTCGAGTTCCTTTTTTACGGCGGCTAGATCCGCCTTCGCCGCATCGAGATCCTTTTGCAGCAGCACGACTTGTCCTTGCAATGCGGTCTTTTCGGCAGCGAGCTGTTGATACTGCTGCATGAACTTCTGCGCTTCGCCGCCGCTGCGCTGAGTCTGCGCGTCCGTCACGCCGCCCAGCGATACCGCGAGCAAGGCCGCGGCAAAAAAGTGATTGTTCACGGTCGCCGCCTTCATGCTGACCCCCCACGTTCTCATGACCGCCGAGTTTTTCATGCCAGCCCCCTTTAGAACCGCGTGTTCAAATCGAGCTGCAGCGTATCGATGCCCAACTCGAATCCCGGCCCGACCACCAGGGGCGGCAGATCGATGGCGTTTGAACTCAGGTAGCGCAACCGCACCCATACGCGGTTCGCCACGCCGTAGTCGCCGACGAAGTAGTATCCCAAGGCGTTGGTGCCGCCGAAATGAAAGTCCGAGTCCGTATAGGCGTCGATGACCGCATCGCTTTGCAGGTACCGGTAGCCGAGCACGGCGCGCCAGGTGCCCGCGGTCAGCACAGCCGGATCGCCGAAGCCCACTTCCGCCTGATAACCCTTGGTGCGCGGAGTCACCGGGTACCCGGTATTCGCCTCCACCGCGGCGCGATTGAAGCCGAAATTCTTGACCGCATCCACCGTCGTGCTGAACGTGTAGCGGCCCACCGGCAGGGTATACGTGACGTTGACATTGCCTAAGCGGAATTTCGATGCCAGCGCGTAAAGATTCGACGCACCCAGACAATTGCAGATGTCGAAATAAGTATTGCCCTGACGCTCGAACGTCGGCGCCGTATAGTTATAGAGTCCCGGTTCGTCGGCCGGGTTGAGCCGCCCGGTGACATTGAAATAATCGAAGAACGCGCCGGAAACCCGTAGATGTTGTCCGTCCCCCCAGCGCAGGTTGGTGCCGAGCTGTGCGCCCGTCAGCCATTTATCCTGGGACGACAAGGCGATTTCCTGCAGCGGATGAGCGCCGACCGTGAAAAATACATGGGACTGATCGGCGCTGCCGTCGCCGAGGCCGAACCGTGCCGTGAGCGCCGCACCCTCGAAGGTCAGATCCTTGTGAAAAATGAGATCGGTGGGGGTGCCGTAGGGATTCAAGAATCGGCCGCCGGCCACCGACAGCCAGGGAAATCTCTGCGCGTTTCTCTCGTCCAGTCGAATGAACAGTTCGTCGACCCCGAAGGTGTAGGGCGCGGTACCGTCCAGCGTCTGCGATTCGGACACGAGGTCGGACGTATTCCCGGTCGCGAGGCGCACGCCGGCCGTGACGGAATCGCTGATGTCGGAATCGACCTCCAGGCGCGCCCGGCCCCGAAACCGGGCGCGATCGACGCTGGTGTTTTCGTACTGATTCGGCGCCGCTTTGGTGATGCTGCCGGCGGTATTGATCGCGTAGTAATTCGGGTAGGCGATCTTGTCGTTGTCCGAGGGGAAGGTGATGTCCTCCTCGCGCAGCGTGATGCTGCCGGAGATCCGGGTGCGCGTCAGCCAATCGGCAAGTGCGCCAGGCACGCCCCATTTTTCGGCCTTGGCTTCGCTCACGACGCCGGCGACCACTTCGGGTTTGACCTGGTCGGCGACCTGTTTGGCAATTTCGTCTTTGACGACTTGCGGCACGTAGGGCACGCGCACCGCGCCCTCGTCGGCCTTCGCGGCCGCGGCGGCATTGGCGGCGGCCTTCTCCTGCGCCGACTTGACCATCTGTTCGGCCTTTTCGCGCGAGATCACGCCCTGGTCGACCAATGCCTGCAGCAGACTGATCACCGTATTGCGCAGCTCCTCGAGCGACTGGCGCTCGTCGTCGGCGACGCTCGCCGCCACCGGCGCGAGCGCGAGTGCGAGCGACGCCAGCGTCGTGCGCAAGATGTTGACCGTAGACATGTTCATCAATCTCCCGGGGGCGAATGCCCTCAAATTCTCGCCACAATTTTGATGTTGACTTGCTCGGGCATGCCGGGTGGGAGCGGGTCGCTCATGCGCGGCATCGCGCTCAACGCCGATTCGATGCATTGATCGGTTTGCCGATTGCCGGTGGTCGTTGCCAATTGCACCTGCTTGAAGCGGCCGTCGGCATCCATCAGCAAATGCAGAGAGAGAGAACCCTTCGCCGATTTCGCGCAGGGCACCGACGACAGCTGGTCGCGGATCGCATCGGTGATGCGGTTCTGGTACCACGCGAAGGGCGCGCCGCCGTTGCCGCCCACCAGATCGCTGCCGCCGCGGCGCGCTGCGAGGCCAAACGCATCCCCGCCCGCCGAGCCGTCGGCATCAATGCCCAGTGGCTGATCCGCCGGAGCGGGGGTGTTGTCCGGCGCAGGTTCCGGCTCGTCCTTGGGCAGCGCCTGTTCGATTTTCTCCGGCGGCGGCGGCGGCGGTGGCTGGTCCGGCGGGGGCGGGGGCGGCGGGCGGATCACCTGCACCACCTGCACCTGGCGCTCCGGCTTGTTGGTCTTTTCCGCCATCATGGTTCGCACGAACCAGACGAAGCCGAGAATCAGCACCAGCCCGAACACACCTCCGACGAGGCGCGAACCCGTGCGACGCACCGTGCGCTTGTCCGCCATGACCCGGCGCTACTTGACGATTCGCTGCGTCACCAGCCCGAGCTGGGTGATCTCGAGCCGTCCCACGACGTCGAGGACATCGACGACACGCTGGTAGGGAATGGTCGAATCCGCCTTTACCACCACGGGCAAACTCGGGTTCGCGGCCTTGGCCTGGCGCAGCAGGTTTTCCAGTTCGGGCAGACTCACCGGGTAGGTGTCCAAGTACATCGTCCCATCGGCCGTGATGGTGATGGCCTTGGTTTGCGGCTTGGCGAGGGACGGCGTATCGCTCGCCTTCGGCAGATTGACCTTGATGCCCTGCACCGACGCGGTGGTCATGATGATGAAAATCACCATGAGCACGTAGGCGAGATCCAGCATGGGCGTGATGTTGATGTCGTCGTAGACATCTTTCTCGCCGCTGTCGATTGAGCCTGACACGACGGGGTCGCCTCAGCTGTACTGTTCGGCGAGACGGGTGACGAACTCGTCCACGAACACGCGATTGTCGGCGCTGATGGACTTGATCCGCGTGTTGAGCCAGTTGTAGCCGAACAGCGCGGGGATGGCGACCGAAAGGCCGGCCACGGTCGCGGCAAGCGCAGCCGCCGTACCCGGCGCAATGGCGTTCACATTCACATCGCCCGAGAGCGCGATCGCTGCGAAGGTGATCATCACGCCGATCACCGTGCCGAGCAATCCTAAGAACGGTCCGCCCGAGATGGCGATGGTGAGCAGCACCATTTGGCTCGACAGACTCTGCTGCAGACGTGTGTTGGTGCCATCCATCGCGGCGCGAATGGCGGCGATCGATTGCGCCGAGAGAACATCCGCCCGCCGCGCTCCGACAGATTTCGCGGCCACGCGCTTGTTCAGCTCCCGAACGCCATGGTGATACAGCCGATACAGGGTCGAGGCGCCATATTTGTTATGGGCGTTCGCGAGCGAAGCCATCGACGGCGCGTCGTCCAGATCCTCGTCATCCTCGTCGGCCGATTTGTCCAACGCCGTGGGGTCGCCGCTCAGGCGGCG
>Ga0116227_10008652_pt1 | contig 19023 bp, 18 predicted proteins | sample S1TSphgellanicum_FD_89693 | JGI IMG/M metagenome (GOLD analysis project Ga0116227, IMG submission 89693) | Host-associated microbial communities from peat moss isolated from Minnesota, USA - S1T2_Fb - Sphagnum magellanicum MG | ecosystem: Host-associated > Plants > Peat moss > Unclassified... | reverse complement strand
CGGCCAGCACCACCGCCACCACGAACACATGGAAGGCCAGCGCCGAATCGAGCACCGGGCGCGGCACGCGCTGCAGGCCGTTCTCGCCGCCGGTGAGATCGGTCCACTTGTAGGCGATCTCGAAGCCGATCTGGGTGCAGGCCAGCGTCAGCAGCGAGAAATACAGCCCCTTGCGCCGCAGGATCAGCGCGCCCACCGGCAGCGCCACCAGCATGGTGAACAGCACCGAGAATGCCAGGCCCGCGAACTCGTTGAAGCCGCCGAACCAGTGCAGCATCGACAGCGCGGCGGCATAGCCCGCCAGGCCGAAGAACACCGAGCCGCCGAACGGCACCAGGCCGAGGTAGCCCACCAGCAGGCCGATGCCGCCGGCATACAGCACGTAGATGGCGATCTGCGTCACGCGGCCCAGCGGCAGGCCCGTCACCAGCGTCAGCAGGCTGAGCAGGAGCAGGGCCGCCCCGACCTGAGCGACCGGGTGTCTCACAATGGCTTTCATCAGAAGTGTTCCCAGTGTTCGCCGAACAGCCCGCGCGGGCGCACCAGCAGGACGGCCGCCATCAGCAGGTACATCGCCACGCCGGCGGCCTGCGGGTAGAACTGCGTGGTCATCGCCGTGACCAGGCCCACCAGCAGCCCCGCCACCACCGCGCCGCCGTAGGAGCCCAGGCCGCCGATGGTGACGATCACGAAGGCCGGCATGATGGCCTGCGCCGACATGCCCGGCGTGACCGACCACAAGGGCGCGGCCAGCACGCCCGCCGCGCCAGCCAGCATGCAGCCGACGCCGAACGCGCCGCTGAGCACCAGCGGCAGGTTGATGCCGAGCATGCCCACCATCTGCGGGTCGCGGCTGCCGGCGCGCAGGATGCGCCCGTAGGGCGTGTAGGCCAGAAAAGCCCAGAGCGCCACCAGCAGCGCCACCGTGATGCCCAGCACCGCGATGCGGTAGGTGGTGGTGAGAATGGGCCCGTATTCGATGAAGCCGCCCAGGGCGGCCGGCGGCGTCATCGGCTGCGCGCCGGCGCCCCAGAGGGTGCGGATCAGCGCCTCGATGAACAGCGACAGCGCGAAGGTCAGCACCAGTGTCATCAGCGGATCCTTGCCGTACAGCCGGCGCACCAGCAGCCGCTCCACGACGATGCCGACCAGGCCGACGCCGATGGGCGCGAGCACCACGGCCGGCCAGCCAAACTGGCGCTGCAAGGTCAGCGCGAAGTAGGCGCCCAGGGCGAAGAAGGCGCCATGGGCCACGTTCACGATGCCCAGCAGGCCGAACACGATCGACAGGCCGATCGAGATCAGGATGAAGAGAAAGCCCAGCACCAGGCCATTGACGGTTTGGGAGAGGATGGCGTCCAGCATTTTTCAAATAATACCATTGGCCCTACCATTAGATCAATAAAACTCACTCCCCGTGCCCCGAAAACCTCATTACCATCGGCTTCATGAAAGCATCCAGCCCGCCCGCCGCCCCGGCCGCATCGAGTTTCGGCATCGAGCCGATCAATCCGCAGCGCATCTACCAGGAGGTGGCCAACCAGCTGCGGCGCAACATCTCCGAGGGAAAGCTCAAGCCCGGCGACAAGCTGCCGCCCGAGCGCGACCTCGCGCGCATGTTCGGCGTGAGCCGCAACACCATGCGCGAGGCGCTGCGGGCGCTGGAGCTGAGCGGCCTGATCGAGCTCAAGCTCGGTTCGGCCGGGGGTGCCTTCGTGCTGCCGGGCAGCTCCAACGCGGTGGTCAACGGCATGCGCGATCTGTATTTCCTGGGGGCGATCACGCCCGACCATCTGACCGAGGCACGCATCTCGGTCAGCGCGGCGGTGATCCGCATGGCCTGCGAGCGCATGAGCGAGGAGGATTTCGCGGTGCTGGAGGCCAACGTGGCGGCCGCCGCCAAGGCCGACAAGGCCGGCGACTTCGAGGAGCGCACCAAGCACCACCAGGCCTTCCACGTGCTGCTGGCCAAGACCACGCACAACCCGATCCTGATCGCCACCACCGAGGGCATCATGGAGATCACGCGCCAGTTCGTGAAGGCCATCGGCCCGACCGAGGACCAGAACTACACCCTACCCTCGCGCCGGCGCCTGCTCACCCACCTGCGCCGCCGCGACGCGGAAAAGGCGGTGCGGGAGACGACCCTGGCGCTGAGCAAGCTGCACCAGGGCTACATGGTCAAGGCGCGCGGCCTGCCGCCGGGCGTTCCGGCCTCGGCCGCGGCCAGGGCGGCCCCGGCGGCTAGCGCGCCAGCACCACGCCGGCCGCCTCGCGGTCCCAGGCCTGCGACAGCGCGCCCTCCAGCTCCTGGCGCAGCCTGAACTTCTCGACCTTCTGGTTCACCGTGGTCGGCAACTCGCCGCGGAACTGGATGTAGCGCGGCACCATGAAGTAGGCCATGTTGCGCTGGCAATGCTCGACCAGGTCCTTCTCGGTCAGCGTTGCCCCGGGCCGGCGCACGACAACGGCGCCGACCTCCTCGTCGTTGGTCTGCGTCGCCACCGGGAACACCGCGGCGTTGGCCACACCGGGGTGCGTGGCGATGATCTGCTCGACCTCGAAGGCCGAGATGTTCTCGCCGCGGCGGCGGATGCAGTCCTTCTTGCGGTCGACGAACCAGAAGTAGCCGTCGGCATCGCGGCGTCCGCGGTCGCCGGTGTGGAACCACTGGTTGCGGTGCGCGGCCAGCGTGGCCTCGGGCATCTTGTAGTAGCCGGTGGCGGCGCGCCAGGGCTCATGGGCGCGGATCACGAGTTCGCCGACCACGCCGGGCGGGCACTCGACATCGTCGTCATCCACTACCCTGAGCTCGAAGTTGCGCCTTGCCTTGCCGATCGACCCCAGCTTGTCCGCCGGCGCCCCGGGCACGAAGGCTGTCACGGTGCCGAAGTCAGACAGGCCGTAGTTGCTCATCGCGCGCAGGCCGAAGCGCTGCTCGAAGCCGGCGGCGTACCCCGGCATCGGCGACATGCTGACCAGGCGCAGGTCGTTGTCGGCATCGTCGGGCCGGGGTGGGCGGCTCCAGAGAAAGCTCGACATCGCACCCAGGAAGTTCGTGATCGTGGCCCTGCAGGCGCGGATCTCGTCCCAGAAGCGCGATGCCGAGAAACGCTCCGACAGCGCCACCGAGCCGCCGCAGACCAGCGCGGCCCCGATCGCGGCCAGCAGCGCATTGTTGTGGAACATCGGCAGGCAGACGTAGAAGACGTCGCTGTCGCGGTAGCCCTGGGCCTCGGCGGCGCTGGTGCCGTACGTCAGCGCCGCGGCATGGGAGAGCATGCTGGCCTTGGAAGGACCGGTGGTACCCGAGGTGTAGGACAGCATCAGCAGGTCCGAGCACTTGACCCCGGGGTCGGCCGCCGCCGGGCCGTCGGCCGCGGCGGCCAGCAGCGCGGCAAGGTCGTTCGTGGGCCGGCAGAGCTGGAGGCTTGGGGGCCGGACCGCCTGGCCGCCGCGGCCCGCGACGATCACGCCTGTAACCCGGTCCAGCTGCGGCAGCACCTCGCCGAGCCGCTCGGCCAGTTCCTCGTCCACGATGGCCAGCGCCACGTCTGCATGGCCGAGGTAGTAGCGCAGCAGCTCGCCGCGCGCCGCGGTGTTGACCGGCACCGAGACCGCGCCCAGCTTGCCCAGGCCGAAGAACAGCGCCAGGTGCTCGGCCGAGTTGCCCATCAGCAGGCCCACGTGCTGGCCGCGCGCCACGCCGGCGGCCGCCAGGGCGCGCGCGGCGCGGTCGGACAGCGCGTCGATCTGGGCGTAGGTCCAGCGGCGGCCGCTCCACAGCTCGGTGAGGAAGATCTTGTCGGTGTAGCGGGCGCTTTGCACGGCGAGCACGCGCGCGAGGGTCAGTTCGCGCAGTTCGAAAGTGTGGGTCATGGAGCGAAGAGACGGGATGCTGGAAACCGGAGCGGGCAGAGGCCTCAGGGCATGAAGGTGCCGCCGTTGACGTCGAACACCGCGCCGGTGATGAAGGACGCCGCGTCGGAGGCCAGGAAGGCAACCACCGAGGCGACGTCCTGCGGGTCGCCGTAGCGGCCCAGCGGCACGCTGCGCGTGAAGGCCGCGCGCACCTCGGGCGAGGAGCCGGCCGTCATCGCGCTGGTGATCGGCCCGGGCGCGACACAGTTGGCCGTGATGTGGTCGGACGCGCCCTCGAGCGCGGCGATGCGGGTGAAGCCGATCATTCCGGACTTGGTGGCTGCGTAGTGGGCGCTGGCCACGGGCGACGCGGTGCGCCCGCCGCGCGACGAGATGTTCACGATGCGGCCCCACTTCCGCCGGCGCATCAGCGGCAGCGCCAGCTGGCAGAACAGAAAGGGCGCGGTCAGGTTGACCGCCAGCACCTCCTGCCACTGGGCCTGCGGAATCTCCTCGATGATCCATTTGCCGCCATCCTTCTTCGGGTGGATGCCGGCGTTGTTGACCAGGATGTCGCAGCGCCCATGCTGCTGCTCCACCACCTGCATGGCCTGGCGGATCGCTTCCTCGTGGCCGACGTCTACCGCCATCGCCTGCGTGCGGCCACCCAGGGTCTTGGCGATGCCGGCGATACCGGGCGAACGGTCGAGCATCACGGTCAGCAGACCGTCGTTGGCGAATTGCCTGGCGATGGCCAGGCCGATGCCGCTGGCGGCGCCGGTCACGAGGGCGATGCGGTCTTCCTTGCGGTCTTTGTGGTCCTGGTTCATGGTGCGTTCCGGCTTCCTGGTTGTTCGATGGGCTCAGGCCGGCGCGGCCTGCGCCAGCGATGCGGGCAGCCGGTAGGCGCGCACGGCGCTGCCGGCGAACAGCTCGGCCTTCTCGTCCTCGGCATAGCCTTCGGCCATGCGCTTGAAGGCGTTCCACAGCACGCGGTAGCTCATGCACGACTTGTCGACGGGGAAGTTGCTCTCGAACATCGCGCGCGCGGGCCCGAAGGCCTCGATGCAGGTCTGCACATAGGGGCCCCAGGCCCGGGCCAGTTCGGCCGAGCTCGCAGGGCGCTCACGTTCGTGGAAGTCGAAACCGCCCAGGCGCATGCCGATGCCGCCGAGCTTGACGCTGACGTTCGGGCGCTGCGCCAGGGCCTGGATGCTGGCCTTCCATTCCCGGAACACGGCGTCCTGCCGGCCGGCATAGGGCCCCAGGCCCGCGCGGCCGCCCAGGTGGTTCAGGATGATGCGCGTGCCGGGGAAGGCGTCGGCCAGGTCGATCAGCTGCGGCAGCTGCGGATGGTAGACCCAGGCGTCGAAGCTCAGGCCCAGCCGGCCGAGCGCGGCAAAGCCTTCGCGGAAGGACTGGTCCAGCAGCAGGCCGGGCGGTGGCGGGCGCAGCAGCGAGCTGACCTCGGGGCTGGCGTCCCAGGCCGCCATGTGGCGGATGCCGCGAAAGCGCTCCGGCGCGCGGGCCTGGCAGGCCTGCAGCACTTCCCCGGCGAAGGCGCCCATCGTCAGGTCCACCTTGCCGACGATGCCGGCACACACGCGCACCGGCCCATAGACGCCGCTGGCGCTCATCGCGCCGATGCCGTTGGTGAACTCGACCTCGCCGACGCTGGCGAAGCGCGGGTCGCCGTCGGCGCGGTACATCGAGGAGCATTCGACGAACACCGTGCCGCGCACGTTGTGGCCGGTGTCCAGGTCGGCCAGGATCTCGGGCAGCAGGTAGCGGTGGTGCGGCCGGTCCCACAGGTGGTGGTGCGGGTCGACGATGGGGCGCAGCGGGTCGATGACCGGCTCGTCGTGCAGGGCCAGCCAGGGTTCGTCGATGAAATGGTGCGGCGGCGCGCCGCGCTTCTTGGCGTTGTCGTTGCTCATGGGGGATGTCCTTGGCCGGGTACTCAGCACATGTAGGTGCCGCCGTTGACGTCGATCACGGTGCCGGTGAGGTAGCCCGAATCCTCCGAGACCAGGAACTCGACCACATGGCCGATCTCGTCGGGCGTACCGATGCGGCCCACCGGGATGCGGCCCACCAGCATGGCGCGCTGGGCCTCGCTGCCCTGGGCGGTCAGTGGCGTCTCGATGCGGCCGGGCGCGATGCAGTTGGCGGTGATGCCGTCGGCCGCCACCTCGGCGGCGATGATGCGGGTCATGCCGATCATGCCGGCCTTGGCGGCGGCGTAGTGGATGCCCGCCGTGTCCACCAGGGTGCGGCCCGCGCGCGATGACATGTTCACGATGCGGCCCCATTTCCGGCGGCGCATCAGCGGCGCCGCCTCGCGGCTGAAGATGAAGGCGCCGGTGAGGTTCACCGCCAGCACCTCGTTCCACTGGGCGGTCGTCATGCGCAGGAAGCTGTTGCGCTCGCCGGCGATCTTGGGGTGGATGCCGGCGTTGTTGACCAGGATGTCGAAGCGGCCGAACTGCCGGTCGATACCGGCCACCAGCTGCTGGATGGCGTGTTCGTCGGCCACGTCGGCGACCGCGGCCTGGGCGGCCAGGCCGTCGTCGCGCAGCGCCTGCGCCACGCTCTCGACCGAGGGCGACCGGTCGATCGCGATCACCTGGTAGCCGGCGCGGGCCAGCCGCCGCGCGATGCCCAGGCCAATGCCGCTGGCCGCGCCGGTGATGGCGGCGACGCGCTGCTGTTGCTTGTCCATGAGATGCTCCTTGTCAGACCGTGCCCACGGGCATCGGGGGGGAACCGACCAGGCCCGGCAGCCGCAGCGGCGGGGCGGTCAGCAGAAAGCGGCTGCGGCCGTGGGCGCGCAGCCAGGGACCGAGCTCGCCGAAGTACCACAGCTCGCCCAGGAAGATGCCGAGCTTGAAGATGCAGTGCTCGTGCAGCGGCATCATCGAGTGCTTCGGGCCGCCGCCGGCGGTGGCCGCGCCCTGCACGGCCTCCACGCCCAGGTTGTCGGCGCAGATCGCGACCAGGCCGCTGTCGGTGATCCAGTTCAGCAGCCTGCGGTCGTTGCCGTCGAGCACGGCGCAGGCGTTCTTCAGCTTGTCGAAGTCGGGCTTCTTGCGCATGCCCAGCACCAGGTCGGCCCAGCCGGTGTACAGGCACATGAAGTCGCCAGGCTCGACCGTGGCCTTCTGCCTCTGCAGCGCCCGCATCAGCCCCTCATAGCCCACGCGCACCGGAGCCTCGCCGTGGATCGCGGCCAGGTCCACCATCACGCCGCGGCCCTGGGCGCCGGTCTCTGCCAGCGACTCCATGCCCAGCCTGAGCGCGAACGGGCCGCCTTGCTGGTCGGCGCCGAGCACGTCGGTGCCGCCGCGCCAGCCGTTGTAGTAGACGACCTCGGGCGTGCCGTCGCCGTCGGCGTCGAACTCCTGGCCCCAGTGGGCCAGCGAGTCCCACTGGGTGGAGTATTGGGTCCAGATCGTCACCGCGTCGTCGCTGACCACGTCGAACAGTGACTTGTTCTGGCACGAGAAGCAGAAGTTGTAGCTGAGCTCGCCGGTGGCGCGCCGCGTGGCCTCGATGCGCGGCGCGCGCCGGCTGGGCACCAGGTCGGCGCCGCCCGGATAGTCCAGCGGCAGGCTCAGCGGGAAGGCCAGGCCCTCGGTCACCTCGCGCACGGCGGCCAGGCGCCGCGCGGGCGTGACCAGGTTCATCCGGCCGATCTGGTCGTCCTCGCCGAAGTCGCCCCAGTTGGAGCCCTCCGGCCTGTGTTTCCAGCGCATCATTGAATCTCCTTTGGCCGCGCAGTATAGACCTTGTGTTATCATTGGTCCATCCATTCAAAGAATTGATGTTTAGATGGTTATAGGGGTTCACGCATGACCGAACGATCACTCAGGGGGCGCGTCGCCATCGTCGGCATCGGCGAAACCGAGTACTACAAGCACAGCCAGTCGCCCGACGCCGAGTTCAAGCTCGCGCTCAAGGCCGTGCTGGCCGCCAGCAGGGACGCCGGCATCGACCCGCGCGACATCGACGGCTTCGCCTCCTACAGCAACGACCGCAGCGAGCCCTCGCGCATGTCGGCCGCGTTGGGTGCCCGGCAACTGCGCTCCACCACCATGCAGTGGGGCGGTGGTGGCGGCGGCAACTGCGGCGCGGTGGCCAACGGGGCGGCCGCGATCGTCGCGGGCCTGGCCGACTGCGTGGTGGCCTACCGCTCGCTGGCCCAGGGGCAGTTCGGCCGATTCGGCAAGGCGCCCACCGCGCCCACCATCTCCGGCGACATGGCCTGGCAGGCGCCCTACGGCGTGCTGTCGCCGGGCCAGAAGTTCGCCATGAAGGCCCGCCGCTTCATGCACGAGCATGGCGTCAGGCAGGAGGCGCTGCGCGCCATCGCCATGGCCTCCTACCACCACGCGCAGTCCAACCCGCGCGCCGTGATGTACGGCAAGCCGCTGGACGAGGCCAAGTACGACGCCTCGCGCTGGATCGTCGAGCCGTTCCACCTGTTCGACTGCTGCATGGAAAATGACGGCGCGGCCGCCGTGATCATGGTGCCGGCCGAGCGGGCTAGGGATTTCCCGAACAAGCCGGTCTACATCCTGGGCGCGGCCACGGGCTCGGACCACCGCGTCGGCGCCGCGGCGCACAACCAGCCGAACTACGCGAGTTCCAGCTTCTCCACCGTCGCGCCCCATATGTACCGCATGGCCGGTCTTGGCCCGAAGGACGTGGGCGTGGTGCAGAGCTACAAGAACTTCACCGGCGGCGTGCTGATGGCGCTGGCCGAGCACGGCTTCTTCAAGCCCGAGGAGGCCAACGACTTCCTGAAGCTCGAGAATCTGCTGGCGCCGTCGGGCAAGCTGCCGCTCAACACCAGCGGCGGCAACCTGGCCGAGTGCTACATGCACGGCTTCGAGCTGGTGCTGGAGGCGGTGCGCCAGGTGCGCGGTACCTCCACCGCGCAGGCGCCGCGCAGCGACGTGGCACTGGTGATCGGCGGCCCGATGGTCACGCCGGTGAGCAACCTGCTTCTTGGTTCGGAGGCCACGCTGTGAGCAACACCACCACCCACGAGTCCTACCTGCCGGCCGGCCTGCCGATCCCGGTGCCCGAGGCCGACGGCCTGTCGGCGCCGTTCTGGAACGGCCTGCGCGAGGGCCGCCTGAGGGTCCAGCACTGCCAGGCCTGCGGCACCTGGCAGCACGCGCCCGAATGGCTGTGCCACCATTGCCACGCCTTCGACCCGCCCTGGGATGAGACCGCGCCGCGCGGCCGCATCTACAGCTGGGAGCGCGCCTGGCATCCGGTCCATCCCTGCCTGAACGGCCACGGACCCTACCTGGTCGTGGTGGTCGAGCTGCCGGGCGCCGGCGGCGTGCGCATGCTGGGCAACCTGCTGGGCGATCCGAATGCCGAGGTGGTGATCGGCGCCGAGGTGGAGGGCGTGTTCGAGCACCATCCCCAGGCGCAGCCGCCGTTTACACTGCTGCAGTGGCGCTACGTGAAGTAATTTCCCCGGTTTCCCTCAGGCTGATCTGTCTGCTGGTATCGGGCCATGTGGCCTTCACCGGCAGCCGTTTCACGTTGACGCTGCAGGCCGTGGCCCTGCAGGCTTCGCCGGCCGCCATCGGACTGATGATGAGCCTGATGATGGTGCTGCCGATGCTGATGGCGGTGCACATCGGGCGCTGGTCCGACCGCTATGGCTACGCCAGGCCGGCCGCCACCGGCTTCGCGCTGCTGGCCGCCGGCGGCCTGCTGGCCGGGCTGATGCCCACCCTGCCGGCGCTGTGCGTGGCCAGCGTGCTGGTCGGCTCCGGCTACATGCTGGCGCACGTGGCGGTGAATAACGCGATCGGCCACGCCTCGGCCGGCACCGGCCTGACGCACGCCTTCTCGCTGCTGGCCATGGGCTTCTCGCTGTCCGGGATGACCGGGCCGCTGATCGCGGGCTTCGCCATCGACCGCCTGGGCCACGCCGTGGCGTTCATCGGCCTGGTGGCGTTTGCGCTGCTGTCGCTGGCGCTGCTGCGCGGGACGGCGCGCCGCGCCCCGGTGGCGGCACGGCACGCCGATCCGCAGGCGCCCTCCCATGTGATGGACCTGCTGCGCCATGCACCGCTGCGCGCGGTGTTCATCGTCAGCGGCCTGCTGTCCATGGGCTGGGACATGTTCACCTTTCTCGTGCCCCTGCACGGTGCCCGCGTGGGCCTGAGCGCCACCGCCATCGGCTTGCTCATGGGGGCGTTCGGCGCGGGCACGTTCGCGATCCGGCTGTTCCTGCCGGCGCTGGCGGTGCGCGCCAGCGAATGGCGGACCCTGAGCGGCGCCATGTTCGTCACCGCGGCCTGCTACCTGGCCTTTCCATTTGCCACGACGCTGCCCTTCCTGCTGCCCGCGGCGTTCGCCATGGGCCTGAGCCTGGGCTGCGGCCAGCCCATGGCGATGAGCCTGCTGCACCTGAGCGCGCCGGCCGCGCGCGCGGGCGAGGCGGTGGGCGTGCGCTCCGCGATCACCAGCGCCAGCCAGACCCTGCTGCCTCTGATTTTCGGCGCCATGGGTTCGGCGCTGGGCGTGGCGGCGGTCTTCTGGACGGCGGCCACCGTGCTGGCCTCGGGCGGCGCATTCGCGCGCCGCCACCGGTAGACCTCAGGCGGCGCGCCGTCGCAGTGCGCCCGAGAATCCCCAGCCCGCCAGCGGCAGCGCCAGGCCCGCGGCCAGCAGCAGCGGCACATAGCCGGCATGGTCCACCACGTAACCCGAGGCGCTGACACCCAGGGCCTGCCCCGCGAACAGGCAGAAGGCGAACAGGGCGACCGAGGTGCCTCGCGCCTGCGGCGCCATCTGGGTGGCGTGGGTCTGCAGCGTGTTGTGGAACAGGTAGGTGCCGAACCCCACCAGCAGCGCGGTGGGGCCCGCGGACAGCCACAGCGGCGACAGCCACCAGGCCAGGAAGCCCGCGCCCATGAGCAGGCCGCCGGCAAGCACCATGCGGCGTTCGCCCAGCCGCGCCACGATGCGCCGCGCGGTCAGGGCATACAGCAGGCCGCCGGCCGCGTACAGCGCGACCAGGGCCGACGCCGTGGCCAGGCTCAGGCCGTGGCGCAGGTGCAGGTAGGAGGGCAGGTAGCTCATCGGCCCCAGCAGGAAGATACCCTCGGCCAGCACCGCCGCCAGCACCACGCGCGCCCAGCGCACCTGCAGCACCGCGGCCAGCTGCGCCGCGAACGAAGCCCGTGCGGCGGCGCCCGGATGTCTCGGCATGCGTCGCAGCTGCGCGATCAGCAGCAGGGCCACCAGCGCATAGCCCGCCGCCAGCAGGCCGAAGGCGCCGCGCCAGCCCAGGGCCGTATCGGCGAACAGGCCGCCAGCCAACTGGCCCGCCATCATGCCGGACAGGGTGCCGGTCAGAAAGCGCGCCAGCGTCGCCTGGCGCCGCTCATAGGGCACGGCGTCGCCGATCCAGGCCATCGCCAGCGGAATCACGCCGGCCGCGGCCATGCCCCAGGCGGTGCGGCAGGCCACCAGCGCATTGAAATCCGGCGCCAGGGCCGAGGCCAGCGCGCAGCCCGCGCAGCCCAGCAGCGCCACGCACATCAGCCGCGCCTTGCCGTAGCGGTCGCCCAGGGGGCCGAACACCAGCTGCATCGCGCCATAGGCCACCGAGAAGCCGATGATCACCTGGCCCGCGGTGCCGGGGCTGACGGCGAAGTCGCCCGCCAGCCGCGGCAGCAGGGAATCGCACACGCGCAGCGCGGCGCCGCTGAAGAAGGCGGCCAGCGCCAGCAGCACGATCATGCCGCCTTCGCGCACAGGCGCCGCCGTGCGCGTGGCGGGCTGGCTCACGCCCAGCGCGCCAGCACGGTGGCCGCGGCCACGGCTTCGGCCGGCGCCGGGCCCTGGACGGCCGAGGGCGTGCGCGAGAAGCGCGGCGCCGGGGCCGGCTGGCTCACGCCGCCCACCTCGACGAAGGCCTGGCGCGCCACGTTGTGCGGGTGCTGCCGCGCCTCGCTCAGCGGCAGCACCGGCGCGAAGCAGGCGTCGGTGCCCTGGAGCAGGGCGGTCCATTCGTCGCGGGTCTTCTGGCGGAAGATCCGGGCGAACTCGGCACGCATCGCGGGCCATTGCGCGCGGTCGGCCTGCGCGCCGCGCAGCGCCTCGGCCACGCCCAGGCGCTCGCAGAGTTCGGCATAGAACTGCGGCTCGATCGGGCCGATGCAGACGTGCCGGGCGTCGGCGGTTTCATAGACGCCGTAGTAGGGCGAGCCGCCGTCCAGCAGGTTGACGCCGCGCTCCTCCCTGAAGACGCCGCGCAGCCCCTGGGCCACGAAGTTGGTCATCAGCGAGATCACGCCGTCGGTCATGGCCGCGTCCACCACCTGGCCGCGGCCCGAGCTTTTCGCCTCGTGCAGTGCCGCCAGGATGCCGACGATCAGGTACAGGCTGCCGCCGCCATAGTCGCCCACCAGGTTCAGCGGCGGCACCGGCGGCCCGCCGGCCGGGCCGATGGCATGCAGCGCCCCCGCGATCGAGATGTAGTTGATGTCGTGACCGGCGGCCTGCGCCAGCGGCCCATGCTGGCCCCAGCCGGTCATGCGGCCGTAGATCAGGCGCGGGTTGCGTGCGGCCACCACCTCGGGGCCCAGGCCCAGGCGTTCCATCACACCGGGGCGGAAGCCCTCGACCAGCACGTCGGCTTTGTCCAGCAGCTGCAGCACCTGCTCGCGCGCGGCGGGGTCCTTGAGGTCGGCCAGTGTGACCGTGCGCCCGCGTCCCGCGATGTTGTGGCGCTCGCCGAGCTTCCTGCCGGGGCGGTCGACGGTGACGACGTCGGCGCCCATGTCGGACAGCAGCATGCAGGCGAACGGGCCGGGGCCGATGCCCGCGAATTCGACGACGCGAAGGCCCGCGAGCGGGCCGGTGGCTTGAGATGTTGGCATGGGTTTTTTCTTTCGGTTTGACAGTTTAGGGGTGGCCGCACAGGAGGGCGGCGGGGTGGCGGGAATCCGCGCGCTCATTCCAGCAGACGCAGCGCCGCCTCCCTGGCGCTCTGGCCGACCTGCACGCCCTTGGCGCGCGCGGGCTGGTTGCAGGCGCTGATGACGCCGTCGAAATAGGTGCTCTGGCCGTCGCCCATGCGCGCCGTGAGCGCGCTGACCGCGGCGCCGGCAATGCCGTCGGGCTCCACGGCCTCCAGTGCGGACAGGCCCGAGCCGTTCTTGCCGCCGCCACCGTCCGAGCAGATGAAGGCCCAGGGCCGGTAGTCGCGGAAATAGCCGACCACGCTGCGCCCGGTGTGGCCGGCGGTGCACAGCACGTTGCGGTTCCTGTCCTCGGGCAGTGCATAGGCGATGGAGTCCGTGCAGACGATGCTGCGCCCGCTGGCGGCCGTGTGGACCACGCGGCGGCGGGTGGGCTCGAACACGGCGGGTTTCTTCTCGCCGCTCAGCAGGTACTGGGCGGCATCGCGCACGCGCATGCCGGGCTCGATGCCCAGCGCCTGCGCGGCGTCGTTGACGCGGCTGACGACGCCGTTGTCGTACAGGTCCGAGCCATTGCCCATCTCGGCGGTCATCACGTCCGCGGCCGCCGCGGGGATGCCCAGCGCCTCGTAGTACCACAGGCCCGCGATGCCGGCGCCGTCCTTGCCGATGGCGCAGTCCAGGCCGATCACCGCCCGGGGCCTGGCGGCCATCACCATGCGCGCGCACAGCACGCCGCTGTAGGAGGCGTTGACCACCAGGTCGCCCGCGGTGGCCGGCGCGTGGGCGACATGGCCCTCGACGTAGGTGGCCGAGTCGAAGACGAGGATGCGGCCGTGGGGGCTTGGGACGATGCGGGGACTGTGGCTGGATGCCATGGCGTGAGACCTTCAGGTGAGTGGGTGGACGGCGGGCGCGGCGGATCGATGGCCGCGCAACATGGCAATGGTAAGTCCATTTGATTGAGAATGCCGCGAACAGGACAATGGCCGGGGCAATACCACTGATATGCTGTCGCAGCGCCGCCGGCAGGGCATGCCGGCGCGGCCTTATACCCAGAGAGGAAAAAACACATGGAAGCACCCCAGGAACTGGCTTTTCAGCAGATCAAGACCCGCCGCGTCTTCGAGGAAATCTGCGAGCAGATCCGCAACCGGCTGGCCTCGGGCGCGCTCAAGCCCGGCGACAAGCTGCCCGCCGAGCGCGATCTGGCGGTCGAGTTCAAGGTCAGCCGGCCGGCCGTGCGCGAGGCCTTGCGCACGCTGGAGATCTCGGGCGTGGTGTCCCTGCAAAAGGGTGTCAAGGGCGGCGCCTTCATCCGCGACGGCAATCCCGCGATGCTGACCCAGTCGCTGCAGGACCTGATGTTCCTGGGGCGCGTGTCGCTGCGCAGCCTGGCCGAGGCGCGGGTGCTGATCAACGGCGTGGTCACCAAGCTGGCCTGCGAGCGCGCGACCGACGAGGATTTCCAGGCGATCGAGGACAACATCAACTTCATCGAGAGCAGCGACGACATACTGCACCGCGCCGATGCCGGCGTGATGTTCTTCCGGCTGATCGCGCGCGCCACCCGCAACGAGGTGCTGATGATGCTGGTCGATTCGCTGAGCGACATCATCCGCGTGGTGATCGACCGCACCGGGCGCATCGCCCGCCCTGAGCTGGTGGCGGTGCGCCGGCGCATCCTGAAGGCGATGCGGGCGCGCGATGCCGTGGCCGCCACCGCGGCGATGAACGAATACCTGGGCGTGGTCCACCATGGCATGGATGCCGAGCCGATCGAGCTGGTGCGTCCCGGGCGCGCGGTGGCCGCTGTCGCCAAGCAGAGCGTTCCCGCCAGGAAGCCGGCCGCGAAGGCCGCGCCCAAGGCGCCGGCCAGCGCCGCCGCCGGCCGCGCGACCCCACGTCGCCCGGCCTGAGCCTTTTCCGATCCAGACCGGGTTGCCGGTGAGCGCCCGCGCGCCGCGCGAGGGGTGTTGACAGCGTTTTTTTCTCGTATAGAATGGTAATACCATTTGAATAGACATTGCAGTCTTCACACCTACGAGGATCACCATGACCGACATCGTCGTCAACGAAGCGAACCAATGGCGCCTGAACACGCCCGGTGCCCAGAACTGGGGCAGGTCCGTGCGGCCCGGTGCCCCGAACAAGTACCTGATGATCTCGGCCGACACCCACGCCAATGAGCCGGGCAATCTGTGGGCCGAACGCATCGACGCCAAGTACAAGGACCGCCTGCCGAAGATGTGGGTGGACGAAAAGGGCATCCAGTGGCGCAAGATGGAGGCTTCCGAGCAGCCCGACCGCCTGGTGCTGGCCCGTCTGGAGGGAGAGGACCTGGCCCGCTCCAAGGCCGGCGCCACCGCGACCGAGAAGGGCCCTTCGGTGGAGCAGCGCCTGAAAGACCTGGAGATGGACGGCATCGACGGCGAGATCATCTTCCCGGGCAAGGGCCTGGGCATGTGGTACACCTTCGACCCGGCCTTCGCCCACGCCCAGTGCGAGGTCTACAACACCTGGGCCTGGGAGACCTTCGGCGCCCACGTCGACCGGCTCTCGCCGGCCGCCGCGCTGGCCACCGGGGACATCGAGGCCACGATGAAGGAGATCGATCGCTGCCTGAAGCTGGGCTTTCGCCATTTCACGCTGCCCTGCAAGCCGCTGTTCGGGCCGCCCAAGACCAATGAGCTGAACTACAACAAGGTCGACTTCGATCCCATGTGGGCCCGCTTCGTCGAGGCCGATGTGCCGATCACCTTCCATGTTTCCACCGGCAAGGACCCCCGCACCACGCGCGGCCTGGGCGGCGCGGTGGTCAATTACGTGGTGCATTCGCTGTCGCCCACGCTGGAGCCGCTGGTCAACATCTGCGCCTCGGGCGTCGGCGAGCGCTTCCCGAACCTGAAGTTCGGCAGCGTCGAGGCCGGCATCGGCTGGGTGCCATGGATGCTCGACGCCATGGACGAGGCCTACCTGAAGCACCATTTCTGGGTCAAGCCCAAGCTCAAGGCGCTGCCCAGCGACTACTTCCGCGCCAAGGGCTTCGCCACCTTCGGCGAGGACCGCCCGGGCCTGGCGCTGATCGAGGAATACGGCCTGCAGGACAACTTCATGTGGGCCAACGACTATCCGCACCACGAAGGCACCTGGCCGCACTCGGCCGAGGCCATCGAGCGGCAGATGGGCAAGCTGGCCGAGACGACCCGCGCCAAGGTGCTGGGCGAGAGCGCTGCCAAGGTCTTCGGCTTCAAGGAAGCGATCGCGCGCCACGCCGCCAAGGCCTGACGATGCTCGGGAAACGCCGGGACACCCGCGTCCCGGCGCTTGGCAGTTCCGGTTCGGCGAAACCTTCACGGAGAACCCCAGCATGGCCGCATTCACCCCCTTTCACCCCCGGCATGACAGGCTGGGCGATGACGAATCCCGCTACGTCGACGTCGCCAGCCTCCCCTGGAAGCCCACGCCCACGCCCGGCATCGACATGAAAGTGCTGCTGCAGGACGAGGCCAGCGGGCTGCTGACCGCGCTGTTCCGCTGGCAGCCCGGCACCCAGCTGCCCCTGCATGAGCACGTGGAGGTCGAGCAGACCTATGTGCTGCAGGGCAGCATCGTCGACGACGAGGGCGAGGTGCGCGAGGGCGACTACGTCTGGCGCCCGAAGGGCAACCGGCACCTGGCGCGCTCGCCGGGCGGCGCGCTGGTGATCTCCTTCTTCCTCAAGCCCAACCGGTTCCTCGAGGGGGAATTCGCGGGCACGGAGCTCAAGTAGATGATCTACCGCTGCGGCCTGTTCAACCGCCGCCCGGGCCTGGACGATGCGGCTTTCCGCTCGCATTGGCGCGAGGTGCACGGCCCCCTGGCCGCCAAGCTGCCGGGCCTGGGCAGCTACCGGCAGAACCACCTGCTGGAGCGCCTGTACGAAGCCCCGGACTCCCCGGTGCAGGCCATCGACGGCATCTCGCAGCTCTCGTTCGACAGCGTCGCCGACATGGTGCGCTCGGACGCCTCGCCCGAATATGCCGCCTGCAAGCTCGACATTCCGAAGTTCCAGGGCGGCATCACCATCCTGGTGATCGAGCCGGACGAGCTGATCCCGCGCAGCAGCGGCAAGCCCGGCGCCAAGCTGATCTGGGTGTCGACCCGGCGCAGTGGCCAGGCCGCTGAGGGCCTGCGCGCACGCTGGCTCGCAGCCTACCGGGACACCGGCCGCGACCTGCCCGGCGTGCGGGGCTACACCCAGAATTTCGTGACCGACCGCGGCCACCCGGTGGCCGCCGGCGTGCCCTCGGGCGACGCGTCCGGGGCCGAGGCCGTGTCGGAGCTCTGGTTCGACGATGCGGCCAGCGCCCGCGCCGCGGCGGCTTCGCCGGCCGGCCAGCGCCTGCTGCACGGCGATGCGGTGCTCAGGCCGGTGGGCATCTACCTGGTTGAAGAACTGCACATCGTCTGAACCGGAACCCGGGCCGAATGAAACTCTGCTTCGACGTGGTGGTGGTGGGCGGCGGGGCCTCGGGCCTGAGCGCAGCCATCGAGGCGGCCGTCGCGGGCGCCAGCACGCTGGTGCTGGAGAAGAACCCCATGCCCGGCGGCAGCAGCCGGCTGTCGGTGGGCTCGATCAATGCCGCCGGCTCCAGCCTGCAGAAGCGCGCCGGCATCGTGGACACGCCGGATGAGCACTTCGAGGACATGGACCATTTCACGGGGCCGTTCGCGTCGCGCGACAACCTGGCGCTGCGCCGCCTGCTGGTGGACAACGCCGCCGGCTCGCTGGAGTGGCTGATGTCGCTGGGGCTGAGTTTCTACGGCCCGACGGCCGACCCGCCGCACCGGCACCCGCGCATGCACAACGTGCTGCCGAACTCGCGGGCCTACCCGTACTACCTGGGCCGGGAGGCCCGGCGCCGCGGCGTGGAGCTGCGGCTGCAGGCGCGCGTGACCGGGCTGCTGCGCGCGCCCGACGGCGGCGTGCGCGGCGTGGTGGCGCTGGTGCAGGGGCAGGTGCTGCAGATCGAGGCCCGCCGCGGCGTGGTGCTGGCGGCGGGGGACTACAGCAACGGCGCGGAGCTCAAACGCCAGTTCCGTCCCGAGCTGGCTGGTATCCCCGCGGTCAACCCGACGGCCACTGGCGATGGCCACCGCATGGGCGAGGCCTTTGGCGCAAGCATCGTCAACGGCGACGTGGTGTACGGCCCGGGCCTGCGCTTTTGCGAGCCGGCGCGGCCCAGCCTGGTCCGGCGCCTGCCGCCCTCGTGGCTGCTGGGCCGGTTGATGCAGCTGTCCCTGCGTTACCTGCCGATGGCGCTGTTCCGCCCCTTCGTCATGTCCTTCATGACCGCGTCGCTCGGCCCCGAAGCGGCCCTGCTGCGCGCCGGTGCCGTGCTGGTGAACCGCGGCGGCGAGCGCTTCGGCGATGAGCTGGCGCAGCCGGGCCTGGCGATCGCGCGGCAGCCGGGCGGCCAGGCCTGGCTGGTGTTCGACAGCCGGGTGGCGGCCATGTTCTCGGGGCCGCCGCACTATGTGTCCACCGCGCCCGGCGTGGCCTTCGCCTACCTGGGCGACTATCGGCGCCACCGCAGGGACTTGTACCACTGCGCGCCGAGCCTGGGTGCGCTGGCCGCGAGCCTGGGCATGCCGGCGCAGGCGCTGCAGGCATCGATCGCGCGGCACAACGGGCAACTGGAAGCCCATCCGGCAGGCGGGCGCAACACGGTGGCGCAAGGGCCGTTCCACGCGCTGGGTCCCTTGGAGAGCCGCATCGTCATCACCGACGGCGGCCTGGCGGTGAACAGCTCGCACCAGGTCCTGAAGGCCGGGGGCGGCGGCGTGATTCCCCGGCTCTATGCCGCGGGCGCGGCCGGACAGGGCGGGGCACTGCTGGCGGGCAACGGCCACCACATCGGCTGGGCGGTCACTTCGGGCCGGCGCGCCGGGCGGTTCGCGGCGCAAGGCCTGCCGGCGCAGGAGTGAAGAGGGTCTGTACAGCGCTCAGGCGCGCTGGCGCTGGTTCCACAGGTCCAGGTACTTGATCTCCAGCCGTTCCAGGAACTTGCTCATCTCGGCCACGGCGGCATCGGCGTCGCGCGCGCGCAGGTGCTTGAGCAGGCTGCGGCGCGAGGGCAGGGTGTAGGGGTTCTCGCTCGGGCCGATGGCCTTGATGAACTGGCGCATGACCTCCATCAGGCCTTCCATCGTCACCTGG
>Ga0116227_10008651_pt1 | contig 19023 bp, 17 predicted proteins | sample S1TSphgellanicum_FD_89693 | JGI IMG/M metagenome (GOLD analysis project Ga0116227, IMG submission 89693) | Host-associated microbial communities from peat moss isolated from Minnesota, USA - S1T2_Fb - Sphagnum magellanicum MG | ecosystem: Host-associated > Plants > Peat moss > Unclassified... | reverse complement strand
TGGTCGCTGCTCTTGTTGCATGCAGCCAGTGCCACAGCTGCCAACAGGGATGCTACGAGGAGGGATTTCTTCATGATCACGTCCTTTTATGGTTAAAGGTAAGCAACAGCGCAAAATAATACCGGTAATGTGCTCCAACACCGACCTGGGCCGCTGGTGGAGACGCACTTCACAAGAGCGTGAATCTTCCCTACGGCTTGGGCGGAAATTATATGCACTTTCGTATCGACCGTCGACAAATCCGGGGTCAATACGTTGTCTTTCTCATACAAAATTTCACAGTACTTCATAACAGGCAGACGAAGCTTAGACAGGCTCGTCCACTTGTATCCAGCCCGCACGATACCACTCGTGCAGCAATGCTGTCACCGATGAATCGTCTGAGAGTGTTACAAAGCGTTTCGCACTCAGACACCGGCTATCAGCGAATTCAATCAACCACTTTTTCAGACCTGCGAGCCGATTTTCTTCTCCATTCAAGAAGAAAAAGCGGCTGTTGTACAGCAAAACCGACTTCCGGTCGAGTCGAAGACCGAAGTTTGAAGCGCGTTGAATAAAACGCGCTTCGTTAAGCGGCTGTTCGGGCGGATCGAAGACGACGCTCGGCTTCGGCTCGCTCAGATAGGCGCCGAGGAAGGACGCGATGTCCTTCTCGTTCCATCTGACCTGAGCAAGGATCGCGCCCACCCGTTCGACCAGCGCGGCAGGAAGCTCGGCCGGATGGGCCACGGCGGGCTGCTGCGGGTCGCGGTACAGCTTCGGCGCGCGCTCCTCGCGGCCGTCGCTTTCCCCGCGCTCGGCGAGATGATACAGAAACTGCGCGGTGAGTTCGCTCGAGGAGGGCGCACGAAAGCCGATCGAGCAGGTCATGCACTCGCCCTCGGCCACGCCGTCATGGGCGATGTGTGGCGGCAGATACAGCATGTCGCCCGGTTCGAGCACCCATTCCTCTTCCGGCTCGAAGTTTTGTAAAACTTTCAAGGGCACGCCGGGACGCAACGACAGATCGCGCTGCGCGCTGATTCGCCAGCGACGCTTGCCGTGCACCTGCAGCAGGAATACGTCGTACGAATCGAAGTGCGGGCCGACCCCGCCGCCGTCGCTTGCATACGAAATCATCAGGTCGTCGAGACGCGCGTCCGGCACGAAGCGGAAGCGGTCGAGCAGGGCGCGGGCGCGGTCGTCATGCAGGTCGACACCCTGGACCAGCAGGGTCCATGCGCGCTGCTTGAGCGAAGGCAATTCGTCAGCCGCAAACGGGCCGTGTTCCAGTTGCCATTTGTTGCGAAGGTGCGTGATCAGACGCGCTTCCACTTCGTCCTGATCGGCCAGCTCGAATAGCTCGTCGCGCGAGAGCGGCGCGGCGACGTTCGGGATCGCCTGACGGATCAGCAGCGGCTTCTTTTGCCAGTACCGGCGCATGAATTGCGACGGAGTGAGATTGCCGAGCAGCGGCGTCGGCAGGTCGGGCGAGGGCGGCAGAACCGGCGAAGAAATCCGCGTAGAAGCTGCGTGCGCCGGGTGGTCAAGGGGCCGCTTGGGCATCGTATAATGTGAGTTGTATTCTGGAGAATCGAATGAAAATTGCAAAGAACACCGTCGTGTCGGTCGCTTACAAGCTGTCGGATGCGCAGGGCAACCTGATTGAAGAAAGCGACGAGCCGATGGTCTATCTGCACGGCGGCTATGATGGCACGTTCCCCAAGATCGAGGAAGAGCTCGACGGCCATGAGGCTGGTTTCGAGACCCAGATCCAGCTGGAGCCGCAAGACGCGTTTGGCGAATACGATCCCGATCTGGTGAAGATCGAGCCGCGCAATCGCTTCCCCGAACCGCTCGAAGTCGGTATGCAATTCGAAGGCACGCCGGAAGAAGGTGACGAGGATATCGACTCGCTGGTCTACGTCGTGACCGACGTCGCGGAAGACAAGGTGGTGCTCGACGGCAACCATCCGCTCGCCGGCATGGCGCTGCGTTTTGCGCTGACGGTCAAGGACGTGCGCCCTGCAACCGAAGACGAAATCCAGCACGAGCACGCCCACGGCGCGGATGGCCTGGAAGTACTCGACGAGGATGACGACGAAGGCGACGAAGAGCCGTCAGGGCCCACGCTGCACTGAGCTGGCGGGCATGCCTGGGGCGCCTGGACTGGTGGGCGCGCTGGGTGTGCCGGGCATGCCGGGTGCGCCATTCATGGCCGGCGCTTCGCCGCCTTGAAGCGGCGGACCAGGCTGCTCCGATGGCGGCGAACTGGGCAGCAGCGGCGGCAGATTCGACGCCGGGTTCAACGACTGATTCAGCGCGGGCGGTGTGGGCAAGGCGGGCGCGGTCTCGTCGGCCGGCGGCGCGGGCTGCACGGCCGGTGCCACCTGTGTGGACTGAACCGGCAGCAGCGGCAGGTTTTTCGGCACGTCGCGCACACTCACGCGGAACGGCGGCCGGCGCGCCATATCGGCTTCAATCTGAATCCACTGGTCAAGACGGTTACGCGGCGCAATGGCGATGCGCGTGAGATTCGTCACCACCTCCCCTTTGTCGTTGCGTAACGGCTGGTCGATCACAAAGCCGCCGGCTGCGCGCTGGTCGTCGCAGTGGATCAGCAGGACAGGCCCGCGGAAAATCTCGGCCGCCTTGACGAGGCTGCGCTTGAGTTCCAGAAAGCCGTCGCGATGCGAGTTGCGGGCGAAGCGCAACCAGGCGAAACGGTCCGGCCGCTCATATCGTTCGGGGTCCAGATCACCTTGAATGAACACCACGATCGCACGCGCATCACGCCGTTTCGCATATTCGGCCGCGTGCTCCAGCCAGAATGCATTGGCGACTACACGATCTTCGAACTCGCCATTGCGCCCGCCGGCGGTCAGATAGTGATTGTTCGGATCGGGCGCGTTCAGGCCGATGAATACCGTGTCGCCGAGTTGCCAGCGCACGTTCTCGCGATAAGGCCGAAAACGCGAGACTTCGCTCTCGCGTGTGAGCGCGAGCGGGTTCTGCCCCATCGAGGAGGCGTCCGCGAACACTGTCTGGCGCAACTGGTCGAGCCGTTCGACCGGATCGAACCCACCCGCCTCAGTCGTGCCGCAATCGGTCCAGTCGTGCTGGCCCGGGATAAAGATCAGCGCCGGACGTGACGCTTCCAGCAGGGTCTGGCGCCGCTCGTATAGCGAGTCGCGGCAGGCTTCCTTCGCGCCCTTCAGATTGCCGTCGTAGACGATGAACGACATGTCGCGGTCGCGGCCGATTGCGTCGATTAGCCGCTGGGTCGGCGCTTCGTCCGCCGGGCTTTGCAGCGTGCCGGCGATGACGGCGAAGGTATAGCGAACCGGCGCCGCCCGCACCCGCGGCGACATGCCGCCCGCCAGGATCAGGGCGACAGCCAGCGCCGCGCACAGGGTGCGCGGCGGCTGCCGGTCGCGGCGCCGATCAATGATCGGCATCCGGCGCAGCGGCCAGGTCGTACAGTTCATAGAGCAGGTCCAACGCGTCGCGCGGGCGTAACTCGTTCGGATCGATGGCCCGCAAACGCGCGAGCAGCGCTTGCTCCGCGGCGGTGAGCGCGGGGGCGGGCGGGGCGGCATCTTCGCGATCGTCATCGGCGTCCTGGAGCATCAGGGGCGCTGAGAACAGATCCAGTTGCGGCGCCGGTTGTGCCGCCGATTGCTGCTCGAGGTGCGCCAGATGCTTGCGTGCCGCGCGGATCACCGCGGCCGGCACGCCGGCGAGTTGGGCCACCTGCAGACCGTAGCTCTGATTCGCCGGACCATCGCTTACCGCATGCAGGAACACGATGCCGTGGCCATGCTCGACCGCCGAGAGATGGACGTTGGCCGCTTGCGGAAATTCCGCGGGCAGTTGCGTCAGCTCAAAGTAATGCGTGGCGAATAGCGTGTGGCAGCCGTTGTGCGCCAGCAGATGCCGGGCGATGGCCCACGCAAGGGCGAGACCGTCGAAGGTCGAGGTGCCGCGGCCGATTTCGTCCATCAGCACGAGGCTTTGCGGCGTCGCGTCGTTGAGGATAGCGGCGGCCTCCGTCATTTCGACCATGAACGTGGAGCGGCCGCCGGCCAGGTCGTCGGCGGCGCCGATACGCGTGAAGATGCGATCGATCGGGCCGAACGAAGCGCGCCGCGCCGGCACGTAGCTGCCCACGTAAGCCATCAGCGCGATCAGCGCGGTCTGGCGCATGAAGGTCGACTTACCGCCCATGTTCGGGCCGGTGATCAGCAGCAGCTTGCGTTCGGGGTTCAGCGTGCAGTCGTTGGCGATGAACTGCTCGACCTGTGCCTCGACGACCGGGTGCCGCCCCTGTTCGATCTCGATGCCGCCATTCGCCGAAAACGACGGCGCGACCCAGTCGAGCGCGCGGGCCCGCTCGGCGAACGCCGCCAGCAGGTCCAGCTCCGCGAGCGCCGAGGCGACCCGTTGGCAATCCGCGATGAAGGGCAGCAGGGCCTGCAGCAAGCCGTCGTAGAGCGAGCGTTCGCGTGCGAGTGCGCGTTCCTGGGCCGACAGGGCTTTGTCCTCGAAGGTCTTCAGTTCCGGCGTGATGTAGCGTTCGGCGTTCTTCAGCGTCTGGCGCCGGCGATAGTCGTCCGGCACCTTGTCGGTCTGGCCGCGCGTGACTTCGATGTAGAAGCCATGCACCTTGTTGTATTCGACGCGCAGATTGCCGATGCCGGTGCGGGCCCGCTCGCGCGTCTCGAGGTCGATCAGGAACTGCCCGCAGTTCTCGGAGATGTCGCGCAGTTCGTCCAGTTCGGCATCGTAGCCGCGTGCGATCACGCCGCCGTCGCGCACCATCGCAGCCGGTTCCGGCGCGACCGCCAGCTTCAGCAGGTCGACGCAAGGCGCCGGCGGTTCGAGCGCGGCATCGATGCGCGCGAGCGAGTCCGCGGCGCCCGTCACGGCGGCCAGCAGCGTGCGCAACTCGGGCAGGGCGATGAAGGTATCGCGCAGGCTCGAGAGGTCGCGCGGACGGGCGGACAGCAAGGCGAGACGTCCGGTGATCCGTTCGATATCGGAGATCTGCCGCAGGGCGCCGCGCAAGGTGTCGACGCTCGCCGCCGGCGGTGCATCGAGCAGCGCGCCGATGGCTTGCTGGCGCGCCTGGGCAAGCGCGGCCTGGCGTGGCGGATGATGCAGCCAGTGACGCAGCAGGCGGCTGCCCATTGTCGTGCAGCAGGTGTCGAGCAGCGAGCACAGCGTGGGGCTTTCGGTGCCGCGCAGCGTTTCGGTCAGTTCGAGGTTGCGGCGCGTGGCGGGGTCGAGCCCAATATATTCGGACTCGTATTCGACCTTGAGGCTGCGCACATGGCGCAGTTGCTGGCCCTGGGTCGCGGCCGCGTAGAGCAGCAAGGCGCCGGCGGCGCCGCAGGCGCTCGACAGCGAGTGCGCGCCGAAGCCGTCGAGGCTCGCCACGTCCATCTGATCGCACAGGCGCTGCGTACCCGAGGCGACGTCGAAGTGCCACACGGGTACGCGAGTCAGCGCGCCGGAACCGGTGGGCGGCGACCACGTGCTGGCTTCGGACGTCACGTCGGCGATCAGAATTTCCGCGGGGCGAATCCGTTCGAGCGCGGCGGCGGCCTGGTCGGGCGCCACTTCCGCGAGGCGCAATGCACCGCTTGCCAGGTTCAGCCACGCGAGGCCCACGTTGGTGGCCACGCCGCGCCGGTTGTGGCCGACGCAGACGGCGAGCAGATAGACGTCGTTCTTGTCGGACAGCAGCGCGGCGTCGGTCAGCGTGCCGGGCGTGACGACGCGCACGACTTTACGTTCGACCGGCCCTTTCGAGGTGGCCGGATCGCCGATCTGTTCGCAGATGGCGACCGATTCGCCAAGCTTCACCAGCTTGGACAGATACTGTTCGACGGCGTGATGCGGCACGCCGGCCATCTTGATCGGGTTACCCGCCGACGCGCCACGCTGCGTCAGCGTGAGATCGAGCAAACGTGCGGCTTTCTCCGCATCGTCGAAAAACAGCTCGTAGAAATCGCCCATCCGGTAGAACACGAGCGTGCCCGGATGATCCGCCTTGATGCGCAGGTATTGCTGCATCATCGGCGTATGTTGTGCGACGTCATTGGCCGCTGCGGTTTGAATGCCCATCCTGAGTGTCTTCTTGCGTTAGCTGTTCAGGGCGTGAGTTTAACCCGTTGCCGCGCCGAATGAACCCTGGCCGGATGGCCAATCGGCGCGGAGCGGTCGCCCGTCGGTTCGGCACGTCTGTGTACTTCAGCGTCCACCCAACCAAAACTTTTGGGACGCTTTGTCGAATTCCGCTTTGACCGTTCGTCGACATGGTGAAAACCGGGCAACCAGCTGGCCCGCCCAACGACCCTTACAGGAGAGAAGTCATGACACGGTATCTGGTTGCGATTTACCGTCCCGACGACTACGACCCGTCCGTCGAGGACGAAGCGATGTCCCGCGAGATCGACGCGCTCAACGACGAGATGAAGGCTGCCGGTGTCAGGACCTTCGTGGGCGGCCTGCGCCCGCCGGGCAGCGCGAGGTCGCTGCGCGTACAGCCCGATGGCAAGCTGCGCATCACCGACGGCCCGTACCTGGAGACCAAGGAACTCGTGGGCGGTTTTTGGGTTCTGGAAGCCGCGGACCTGGACGAGGCGCTGGCCTGGGGGCGCAAGGCCGCCGTCGCCTGTCGGGCGTCGGTCGAGGTACGCCCGTTTCACTGACGGAGAGCGGCTTGTGGACAGACGGCACCTGTCCGCATCGAAAGTGACGGCCAAACTGAGACGGACGGTCAAGCGCATCGAGCAAAGCCTGAAACAATTGCGCTGGTCTTCGCCCGGTTCGAATCCGCCACGCAATCAACATGATCTCTCTTCCGCTTTCCGACTCCGCATGGAGTCGCGTCGAACATCTGTTCCCCGACGTATCGGCTGGTCGTGGTCGGCCGAGGCGTAATGAGCGCGACATTCTCAATGCAATTCTATGGTTGCAGCAGACCGGCGAAAAATGGCATCGATTGCCCGGCACCTTTCCGCCTCAACAAACCTGTTATCAGCGTTACATCTTATGGAAAAAGCTGGGCATCCTGCTTCAGGTCGCCGCTTTACTCGATGCGGCGGAACAGGATGCATCGCCGGCTTCGTCCGAAGGGTTCGACCGAGGCGATAGCGGCTGTTCGGCTATCGCTTCCACCCGCGCGGGCGCTCGCCCCTGAGCGTCACGAATTTCGCTGCGCGACCTCACATTCACGCCACGCGACCTATACTTTCACAGTCATTTCGTTAGCGACAAGGAGGCGCAATCGCAGGACCCCTGATTACTTTCGTATGAGGAGAACATCATGACGCGCAAGTACATCGATTGCCGGGAATTCCCGAGCGAAATGAACTGTTCTATCGCGCTATCCGCGGATTCCGAAAGCGAGTTGCTGGAGGCGGCCGTACAGCATGCGGTTACGGTTCACAAGCATGCCGATTCGCCGGAACTGCGTTCACAACTGAAGACGCTATTTCATGACGGCACAGCGCCCGTGGACGCACCCCGTCAAGCGTAATTTTGTCGGCCCCCTGGACGAAGACGAAGTCTTCAGGATGTCGAAATTCCCCTGAGAATTGGAGCAAATATTGGCGGCGTACCAGGAGGTGTTTCATGGCCAAGTTGTCCAGCAATGCGATTGAAGAACTGAAAGTTGCGACGAGAGGGCAGGTGCTGCTGCCTGCCGATGCCGGTTTCGACGAAGCACGCCATATCTGGAATGCGATGATCGATCGTTGCCCGGCAATGATCGTGCGCTGTGCGGGCGTGGCCGATGTCCGACGCGCGGTGGCCTTCGCGCGCGATAACGACCTGCTGCTGGCGGTGCGCGGCGGCGCGCATAACATCGCGGGCAGCGCCGTCTGCGACGACGGGCTGGTGATCGACCTGTCGCCGATGAAATCAGTCCGGATCGATCCCCTTGCGCGTCGCGCCTATGTCGAACCGGGCGCCACGCTGGCCGATTTCGACCACGAAGCGCAGGCTTTCGGTCTGGCGACACCGCTCGGGATCAATTCGACGACTGGCGTCTCGGGCTTGACGCTCGGCGGTGGATTCGGTTGGCTCAGCCGCAAATACGGGATGACGGTCGACAATCTCGTCTCGGCGGATGTCGTCACGGCGGACGGGGAACGGGTCCGTGCCGCTGCCGATGCGCATGAGGACCTGTTCTGGGCGATTCGCGGCGGCGGCGGCAATTTCGGCGTCGTCACGATGTTCGAATTCGGACTGCATCCGGTCGGGCCGGAGGTGTACGGCGGTCTCGTCGTATTGCCGTTGGAACAGGCGAAAGAGGCGCTCAGGAAATATCGCGCGGCAACCGCCGATATGCCGGACGAACTCTCCGTATGGGCGGTGCTGCGCCTCGCGCCACCGCTGCCGTTCCTGCCGCCGGAGGTCCATGGCAAGCCGATCATCGCTTTTGCAAGCTGCTACGTCGGCGCAGTTGCCGACGGCCCTGGCGCGCTCGAGGTCGTGCGGCGCTTCGGCACCCCGTACGGCGAGCATCTCGGCCCGATGCCGTATGCGATGTGGCAGCAGGCATTCGACCCACTGCTGACACCCGGTGCACGCAACTACTGGAAATCGCACAATCTGGCGGAGTTGCCGGACGGCTTGGTGGACGTGCTGATTGACGCCATTGGCAAGCTGCCTTCGCCGCAATGCGAAATCTTCTTCGGTCTGATCGGGGGGCAAACAGCCTCTGTTCCGGTTGAGGCCACGGCCTATCCGAGTCGTAACACGAAATACGTCATGAACGTGCACGGACGCTGGAGCGACGCGAGGGAAGACGAGCGGTGTATCGGCTGGGCGCGCGATTTCTTCGAGGCGGCTGCGCCTTTTGCGCTGGGCAGCGTGTACGTCAACTTCCTGACGCAGGACGAGAGCGAGCGGATCGGTGCGGCCTATGGTCCGAACTACGACCGTCTGGTCGCGGTGAAGACCCGGTACGACCCGCACAACCTGTTCCGTCATAACCAGAACATCAAGCCTTCTGCGTCATAGCGGGCGCCTGGTGCGCACCCGTCGTCCACGATCCGGCATGCCAGGCGCGCGTCGTCACCGAAACGCGCGCGTTTCCTGCCGGCGTTACGGGGAAAGGTGCGCCTACCCATGAAAACGAAAAATCGCATTGAATGCGTCTATTGATGCAGAACGGGATCGCAGCACGCGCCAGGGCGTGGGGCGCCGGGCCTGCGCGAACCCGATTAGCGATGCGCGCGCATGTAGGCCTCGATTGCCGTCACGGCCGCGCGAACGTGCGGCTGCTTGCGCAGATCGCGGTGATAGACCAGATAGAACGGCTGAGTGGGGCCCACGATATCCGTTTCGACGCGAATGAGGTCGGTGTTTCGTGGGTCTTTCTCGAGGAATGCCGCAAGGCCGGCGCCTTGACGAACCGCTTCCACGATGGCTTCCATCGAACTTGAGCGGAACGCGAACCGCGTCGCGCCAAGCGTGCGCATCCATTGCTCGTGCGGCAGTCCTTTCCAGCGCTCGTCGAGTCCGACAAACGGATGCACCGACGCCTCACCCTTGCCGAGCCGACGCGTAGGCAGATGGCGCCGCACATAGTCTGAGGACGCGAACAGCGCGAACCGGAAACTGGCGAGGTGCTTTTCCACCAGCACATTCGACGTGGAGCGCGTGAGGCGAACGGCGATGTCGGCCTCACGCGCGGCCACATCGGCCATCCGGTTCTCTCCCACCAGTTCCAGATCGACCAGGGGATACGCCTCGCGGAACGCGAGCAGCGAGCGGGCGAGCGTGTGGGCCATGCCATCCGGGACGCTGATCCGCAGCGTCCCGGCCAGCATGGTTTGATCGCGGCGCAGCGCATCGAGTCCGTGCGCCAGCCCTTCGGCGAGCCGCACCATCCGCAACGCCTCCGGCTTCAACTCCGTGCCCGACTGGCTGCGATACACCAACTGGCAGCCCATCGCAGCTTCCAGCGCATCCAGCCGGCGTGCGGTCGTGGAGGTCGAAAGGCCTAGCGCCTTGCCCGCGGCGAGCAGGCTCCCGGCTCGATGCACCGCCAGAAGAATACGCAGATCGTCCCAGGAGAGTGTTTCCATATATGGGCATCAGCTTACCGTGATATTCCGTATACAGGAACATCCGGGATGCGCACACTCGACCCATGAAAATCATTCTGATTGGTGCGGGGCGGATCGGCAGCGCCGTGGCCTTCTGCCTAGCCAAAGCCGGCCATGACGTCGCAGTCGTGGCGCGAGGTGCGCGTCTCGCCGCGCTGAGTCGCGACGGCGCGATCGTCGCCGTTGACGGGCAACGCGTGCCGGTCAAGGTCGAGGCGGCATTCGATCCGGCCATCCCCTACGATCTGGCGATCGTCACCGTCCCCGAACACCAGCTCGCCCCGCTTCTGCCGGCGTTATCGGCGAGCCGCGCGAACACCATCCTGCTGATGTTCAATACGTTTCAAGGCACCGAACCCTATCGGACCCTCGTAGGCGCCGAACGCTTCGCCTTCGGGTTCCCGAATATGTCGGCTTATCTGGTGGACCAGCGGCTACGCTTTCGGGTGGATGGCCCCGGCATGGTAACGACGATGTCAAACGCCGTGCTGGCGAAACGCTTCAAGGAGGCCGGGATGCCGTGCGAGGTGGAGGACGACATGGACGCATTCCTCCGAAGTCACGTCGCGCTTGTGGTGCCGCTTTTTCTCGCGGCATTGCTCACGTGGCGGCGCGCTACCCAGCTCACATGGTCGGAGGCAAGACAGCTTGAGCTTGCATGGACGGAAGGTTTCGAACTGGTCCGCGGTCTGGGCCACACGCCGAAGCCTCGCCTGCTCGCGACGCTTTTGCATATGCCGTCGTTCGCGCGCACGGGTGTGCTGTGGCTTCTGAGTCGCTCGCGGCCCGTCAAGGATCTCGGTGAGTTCGGCTCAACGGAGACGCGCGCGCTGATCGATGCGATGGCGGCAGCCGCGCCCGGCAAAACCCCGCGCTTGCTGGCGCTTCGACCTTAGCTTGCGAAGGGCGGCTAGCCATTCTCAACGCGCCATCGATGAACGGAGTGGGCGAATGTCCCTTGAGGGTCTTCTCGCGTTAGCTGTTCAGGTCGAGGCTTTAGCGCGTACTCCGATGCATCCTCATTCCTCGAGCATCGCCCGCATATCGACGGTGCGCGCATTCGTGTTGCTACGGCGTTTCGCCATCCACATCATGAAGGTGATGAAGCTGCCGAACACCACGATGATCCAGGGCACCGGCAGCTTCGCCGTGAGCAGAATCGCATAGAGACCCAGCATCAGCAGCACCGCCAGATTCTGGTTGAAATTCTGCACGGCGATGGAATGCCCCGCGGACAGCAACGTCGCGCCGCGATGCTGCAGCAGGGCATTCATCGGCACAATGAAAAATCCCGACAGCGCGCCGAGCAGGATCATCAGCGGATAGGCGAGCACGATATAGATCGGCGCCACAAACGGACCGACGCGAATGCCCATGCCCGGTGGAAACAGTCCCTTGCTGTAGAACGCCATGGCGATTGCGACCGCGCCGGTAATGATGCCGACCGGTAGCACCTTCAGCGAACTGCGCAGCGGCACCAGCGTCGCGGCGGCGGCCGCGCCGACGGCGATGCCGAGTCCCGTGATGCCCTGCATGACGGCCGCCTTCGAGAGCGACAACCCAAGGTTCACGTCGGCCCACTTCAGCACCAGCAACTGCAGCGTCACCGCGCCGCCCCACATCAGCGTGGTCACCCACAGCGCGATCTGCGCGAGCTTGTCGGCCCACAGCACGTTGAAGCAATGCGTGAAATCGCCGACCAGCTTCTTCGGTTCCTTGAGGCGGTTCGGATAGCGCGCGCCCGTATCGGGGATGCCCACGTTGATGACGGCGGCGATCGCATAGGTCAGCATGACGGCGAGCATCGCCAGGTCGGCCGCGGAACGGATCAGCGGCAGGTGCGCGTGCGCGACAAAGTGAGTCGCATAGGTGCTGATCAGCGCGCCGCCGAGCATGGTGCCGACGATCGTCGACAGCACGGTGGCGGACTCGAGCCACGCGTTCGCCGCGACCAGCCGGTCGGCGGGCAGCAATTCAGTCAGGATGCCGTATTTTGCGGGGGAGTAGGCCGCCGCGCCGAAGCCGACCACGCCATAGGCGATCATCGGATGCACGCCGGCGATCATCATCAGGCAGCCGCTCGCCTTGAGCGCGTTCGAGACGAACATCACATGGCGTTTTTGCAGCGCATCGGCGAACGCACCGACGAACGGCGCCAGCAGCACGTACGACACCGTGAAGAAAATCTGCAGCATGGGCGTGACCCAGGCCGACGAGCGGATCACCGAGAGCAGTGCAATCGCCGCGATCAGCAGCGCATTGTCGGCGAGCGACGACACGAACTGCGCCGCGATGATCGTATAGAAGCCTTTTTTCATTAAGCAGTTCGGGATGCTGCGCGGGATCTCGCGCCGGATTGGATGACAGCGTGTACGACGGTGCGACGAAAATCGAGTCCGGCGCGGCCTGTGGCTTTGTAGCATGAAGCGGCGTTGCATGCAGGGGCGCCGCGCAGGCACCGCTGCATGCAAGGGTTTAGGCTGGTACCGTTGCCAGGCGCTACCGGCTACCGGCTACCGGCTACCGGCTACCGGCCGCCGGTGCCAGGCGCCAACAAAAAAGCGGCCGAAGCCGCTTTGCACCCGTTGCAGCCTTACGCCGCTTGCTGCCTGGTACGGCTGTAGCGCGAGAGGATCGGCACCATCTGGGCGTACAGCTTCGGATTGCCCGCGACGATTTCGCCGATGTGCAGGAAGTCCGAATCGCCCGTGTAGTTACCCACCAGACCGCCCGCTTCGGTGATCAGCAGGCTGCCGGCAGCCATGTCCCATGCGTGCAGGCCCTGTTCGAAGAAGCCGTCCAGGCGGCCCGCGGCGACGTTCGCCAGATCCAGCGCAGCCGCGCCCGGGCGGCGCAGGCCGGCGCAGGCTTCGGTCATTTCCTTGAAGAGGCGGCCGTAGGCGTCGAGGCCGTCGGTTTCGCGGAACGGGAAGCCCGCGCCGATCAGGCCGTCGGCCAGACGGTCGCGACGGCCCACACGGATGCGGCGGTCGTTCAGGAACGCGCCGCGGCCGCGCGAGGCGGTGAACAGGTCGTTGCGGTTCGGATCGTAGACGACGGCTTGCGTCACGATGCCCTTATGCGCCAGAGCGATCGACACGCAGTAGTACTGGAAGCCGTGGATGAAGTTCGTGGTGCCGTCGAGCGGGTCGATGATCCACTGGTACTCGGACTCGTTGTCCGACTTGCCGGATTCTTCGGCGAGGATGGCGTGATCGGGGTAGGCGGTCTTCAGCGTGTCGATGATTGCCGCTTCCGATGCCTTGTCGACCTCCGTGACGAAATCGTTGTGTTGTTTCTTGCTGACCTGGACCAGGTCGAGATCGAGCGAGGCCCGGTTGATGATCTGCGCGGCGCGGCGGGCGGCCTTGACGGCGATGTTGAGCATGGGATGCATGAGCCTGGATCCTTGTGCCGGGGCAGCGCGGCTGCTTACCGGTAATGAGCTGAAAATGAACTGGATATCAGTTGAAACAGCGCAGCTGAAACAACACGGAACGACCGCTGGACAGGCGTTCCGTCGACGGAGACGAATTGGATAAGAACGAGGCGCTGGTACGAAACTGGCGCGAATAGCCGTGATTTTACCCGACTCCGGGGTTCTCCGGCAGCACGCCGCGCGATGCCGGTAGGTTCGCGGGCCGGTTGGCGCTACCATACGGTCTTTAGCTCCCCATTTTCATCGTGGCCAACACCCACACGCCCCAGACTCCGCCTTCGTCCGAACTCTGCGCGCCGGACAGCGCCGCGCCCGTGCGCGGCGGTTTTACCTCGACCCGCTTCGTGCTCGTCGAGCCCAGCCATCCCGGCAACGTGGGGGCGGCGGCGCGGGCGCTGAAAACAATGGGCTTTTCACGCCTCGTGCTGGTCGCGCCGCGCGTGCCGCATGTGCAGTCCGATCCCGAGGCGATCGCCATGGCCAGCGGTGCGGACGACGTGCTGGCCGGCGCACACATCGTGCCGACGCTGGCGGATGCGCTCAATGGCGTCTCCTGGTCGGTGGCACTGACGGCGCGCTCGCGCGAATACGGGCCGCCCCAGCTCGTGCCGCGCGCGGCCGCCGCGCACGCGCGCGAGCACGCGGTGCATGGCGAGATTGCGCTGGTGTTCGGCAATGAGCGGACCGGTTTGTCGAACGAGGACGTCGAGCGGTGCAGCGCGCTCGCGCATATTCCGGCCAATCCGGCCTACAGCTCGCTCAATCTGGCGCAGGCCGTGCAGGTGCTGGCGTACGAGTTGCGCCTCGCGTATCTCGGTCTGGGCGGTGGTACTGGCGCGCCTGCAGGCAACGGCCGCGGCGTCGAAGGGCAGGGCGCGGCGGCCGCTTCGCTCGCGCCGAGCGACGACATCGAAGGCATGTACGCGCACCTGGAAGACGCACTCGTCGCGCTCGAGTTTCTCGATCCGGCCAATCCGAAGAAGCTGATGTCGCGTCTGCGGCGCCTGTTCGCCCGCTCCGGGCTCGAACGCGAAGAGGTCAACATCGTGCGCGGGATCGCCAAGCACATCCTGCTGAAGGTGAAGCAGCCGGAAGACGGCACGCCCTGAAGCCGGCTTGGGTTCGTGCGGATGCGTCGTTGCCGACCTTGCCGGCAACGGGGGCATCCGGCAGCTTTCGCCTAATCGCCCTACAATCCTCGAAATCCTATAAGCAAAGCTGCCGGTCTGCTAACCGGCAGTGTTCCGTCGTGCGCCGTCAGGCGGCGACGGTTTCCCGTCCCTACGAAAGCGTCACTGCCATGTTCACGAGACTTCGCGAAGACATTGCCACGATCCGCGAGCGCGATCCCGCCGCCCGCAGCGCCTGGGAAGTGCTCACGTGTTATCCGGGCCTGCATGCGCTCGTGCTGCACCGGCTGGCGCACGCCTTGTGGCGGGGCAAACGCCGCTGGCTGGCGCGCTGCGTGTCGCAGACGGCGCGTTTTCTGACGGGCATCGAGATCCACCCCGGCGCGACGGTCGGTCGCCGCGTGTTTATCGATCACGGTATGGGCGTGGTGGTCGGCGAGACGGCGGAAATCGGCGACGACTGCACGATCTATCAGGGCGTGACGCTCGGCGGCACCTCGCTGACGCGCGGGACCAAGCGGCATCCGACGCTCGAGCGCGGCGTGATTGTCGGTGCGGGCGCCAAGGTGCTCGGCGGCTTTACGATCGGCGCGGAGGCAAAAATCGGTTCGAACGCGGTGGTCGTCAAGCCGGTGCCGGCAGGCGGCACGGCGGTGGGCAATCCGGCGCGCGTGATCGTGCCGGCGGCGGTGCCGGTGACGGCCACGGCCGGCTGCGATGCAAAGCCCGCGCCGGAGCGCGCCGCATTCTGCGCGTATGGCATCACGCCGAACGCGGACGATCCGGTGTCGCTCGCCATCCACGGCCTGATCGATCAGGCAGCGAACCAGTCGCAACGCATCGACGAGATCGTCGCCGCGCTGGAGCGGCTCGGCACCCGCCTCGAGGCGTTGCAAGGCGCGGACGCGGCGCTGCTCGATTTGCGGCGTTTGTCCGCGGCGATTGCCGGGAAAGCAGAGGGTGTGGCGCTCGAACGCTGAGGGCGTGGGCGGTACCCGTCCGTTAGCGCAATGAACAGGTCAACGCGCGTCGCCGCCGTCAATCGAGCGGCAATGCCCGGAGTCCGTCGGCGTCGATGCGCAGATAGCCGCCACGGTGCTCGCCGTGGTCGAAATCCCAGTCGGGCAGCACCCAGCGCGTGCCGCCGGGCTCGCGATGGCGAGCCGGCCGGTGCGTGTGGCCATGCACGAGGGTTGTTGTCCCGCTCTCCTTGAACAGCGCGGCCACGCCTTCGGGCGTCACGTCATACTTGGGCGACACCGGCCGCGAGCGGCCTTCCTGGCTCGCCGAACGCATCCGTTCCGCGAGCGCCCGGCGCCATCTGAACGGCGAGGCGAGAAACAGCATCTGGGCGAAGCGGCAGCGCGCGAAACGGCGAAACCGCAGATAGGCGCGATCCGCCGTGCAGAGTGCGTCGCCGTGCGCGAGCGTGATGCGCGTACCGAACGCGGTGATCACGAACGGATCGGGCAACCAGATTGCACCGGCCGCTTTCATGAAGCGCTTGCCGAGCAGGAAATCGCGATTGCCGTGCATGATGTAGAGCGCGATGCCGCGCTCGGACAGCGTGTGCATCAATGCCGCCATGCGCGCGACGAACGGCTCGCTCAGCATGTCGTCGCCGATCCAGTACTCGAACAGGTCGCCGAGAATGAAAACGGAATCGGCTTCTTCCGCGGTGACGCGCACGAAGTGTTCGAACGCGGCGACCGTGTGCGGGATCGCCTCGCTCAGATGCAAATCCGAAATGAAGAACAGCGGGCGTGCGCCATGCGGGCGTTTGCCCTCGCCAGGCACGCCCGCGGCGACGCTTCGCAGCGGCGTTTCTTGCAGCATTGAAGGGTGCCTGATTTGAATTGCTGTGAGTGCGCGGTCTTTTGATCCGGCGAAGCAAGCGCCGGCCGGATCAAAAGACCGTACCACGCCCAGGTTGGCCCGGCTCGCGCCGGACCCAACCCAGCGAGTCATGCTGTGCCTTAGCGCCGACAGCACGGCCGGCGCACAGCCCAATGCCTACGCGACTTACTCGACGATAACCGCTTTCTCGATGATCACGTCGTCGGCCGGCACGTCCTGATGGAAGCCCTTCGAACCGGTCTTCACCTTCTTGATCTTTTCGACGATGTCGAGACCGTCCACCACCTTGCCGAACACCGCGTAACCCCAGCCTTGCGGCGTCGGCGACGAGTGGTTCAGGAAGTCGTTGTCGTTGACGTTGATGAAGAATTGCGCCGTCGCCGAATGCGGGTCGTTGGTGCGTGCCATCGCGATCGAGCCGTTGACGTTCTTCAGGCCGTTGTTCGCTTCGTTGGTGATCGGCGCTTCGGTCGGCTTTTGCTTCATGCCGGGTTCGAAACCGCCGCCCTGGATCATGAAGCCGTCGATCACGCGGTGGAACACCGTGTTGTCGTAGTGACCGGCCTTCACGTAGTTGAGGAAGTTCTCAACCGACTTCGGTGCTTTCTCGGCGTCCAGTTCGAGTTTGATGACGCCGTGATTCGTGTGCAGTTCGACCATGATGGAATCCTTTGATGAACAGGTGGGTGGAAGGCGCGGCGCATCGCATGGAGTGGATGGGGCCGCGCCGGGGCATGCATGGCGCAGGGGGCGGCGATCGCCAGGATCGCCGGGGCGTGCACCTGCTAGTTTACTTGCTGACGACGGTCGCCGATTCGATCACGATCGGCGTTTGCGGCACGTCGGCCATCGGGCCGCGCGTGGTGGTGGGCGTGCCTTCGATCTTCTTCACGACATCCATGCCGGCGGTCACCTTGCCGAACACGGCGTAACCGTTGCCGTCCTGGCCCGGATAGTCGAGGCCGGCGTTATCCGCGGTGTTGATGAAGAATTGCGCCGTGGCCGAATCCGGGTCGCTGGTGCGCGCCATCGCGATCGTGCCGACTGCGTTCTTCAGGCCGTTGCGGCTCTCAAGCGGGATCGGCGCGCGCGTCGGCTTTTCCGCGTAGCTCTGCGTGAAGCCACCGCCCTGGATCATGAAGCCGGGAATCACGCGGTGGAAAATCGTGCCGCTGTACTGGCCGGCCTTCACATAGTCGAGGAAGTTCGCGACCGTCTTCGGCGCCTTCTCGGGGTACAGCTCGACGCGGATGTCGCCGTCCGTGGTCTTGAAGAGGACGGACGGATGCGCAGCCGGCGTAGCGGATTGGGCAAAAGCGGGTGCGTTCGCGATCAGGGCGGCGCTACCGAGCGCCAGCATCAACCATTTCATGAAGATCCTCAGGGTGGAAAAAAACGTTGGCGATCAGTGGGCTTATTGCGACGGCGCCATATACGGCGGCTGGGCGAGCGAACCGTTCGGGCCGCCGAACTGGAAGCTCGGCGATTCCGTAATGTTCGAGGTGGCGCGGTTCGTGTAGTCGTCCGGCGCGGCAACCTTCTTGACCGGCTTCTCGCTGCTCTTCGGCGGCGAGATGATCTTCTGGATATCCGCGAGGCGCTGCTGCGTCGGACCGGTGGCCTGGCCGAGGTCGTGCGCGCGCTGGTAGGCCGAGTCGGCGAGGCGTAGATACAAGTCGCCGAGATTTTCGTAGGCGAGACCGTAGTTGGGGTTTGCCTTGGTCGCGGTTTCGAGTGCTTCGCGGGCTTCCGTATAGCGGCCGTGCTTCGCGTACAGCGCAGCCAGGTTGTTGTACGGCTCAGGCAATTCCGGGTAAGTCTGCGTCAGCGCGATGAAAGCGTTGATCGCTTCGTCGTCGCGGTTCAGGTGAGCCAGGATGGTGGCGCGCTTGAACTGCGCCTGTGCGTCGCGCGGATTCGAGGCAATGCGTGCGTCGAGTTGCGTGAGCGCGGCGTTCCAGTTTTTTTGCTCGATCGAGGTGTCGATTTCCGGTGTGCCGTCGCGCACGGCCGGGCCTTGCGCCGTGACGGGCGTCTTCTGCGCATACGCGGAGGCGCCCGGCAATAGCATGACGGCGAGGCCGCACAGGGCCGTCGCGGCGAGGGTCGCGGCGCTTCGCGCGCGGCCGCTGGAAGGTTTCATAGGCTCAGGTCTGGATGTTATACTCCGACCCATTCTAACAAAAGGTCTGCGCGTTCCGTCGAACCACAGACTGTCTTTTCGCCACTCGTGGTCGTCTCCGCCTTGATCGCAGCCTGACCGCCGCATTAGGTGCACCGGTTTGCTGCTGTTGTATGTGCCATACCCGCCATGCCTGTTTTGTCTGGAGCGGGCACGGCGCGCACGAAACACATTGCGGATTTCTTTCGGCCCACGCATCGTCTCTATGGAATCACTGCGCATCTACAACACGCTCGCGCGTGACAAGCAAACTTTCGTGCCGCTGCAAGAGGGCGTCGTACGGATGTACGTCTGCGGGATGACGGTGTATGA
>Ga0116227_10008650_pt1 | contig 19025 bp, 12 predicted proteins | sample S1TSphgellanicum_FD_89693 | JGI IMG/M metagenome (GOLD analysis project Ga0116227, IMG submission 89693) | Host-associated microbial communities from peat moss isolated from Minnesota, USA - S1T2_Fb - Sphagnum magellanicum MG | ecosystem: Host-associated > Plants > Peat moss > Unclassified... | reverse complement strand
TTTCTTTTCTTTTCATGAAGATGCAATATTTCACATTACCACATGTGTGCATGTTTGAATGGACTTCCAATTGACCTACAACAAGATACATTATGGTTAGTAACACAAATTTCAAGATCATCATCTTACACATGGTTAATGGTAGCTATATGTTGTTTATGTTTATCATGGAAGAAACCCGCATGTTTTTGTCGCACTTAATGAAAATGTATTAGCAAGGAAAAATCAAAATTTTATGCTAGCCAATTTATTTCTAAAAAGTTCAAATTACACTTGAATGAAGAGGAATTACTCAATAAGTGTATAACATCTAAGTTTTGCTTTGTACAAGGACTTTAAAAAATACTTTGTCCTTCATTGTAGGTTTTTTCCCATTATAAAAAATCAAAACTTTTATAAATTAATAGAAAAAAATGAAAAAAATACTTGAACAAATCATTCAAATTCGATAAAAGCAAGCAAGAATAGATGAACCTTTTTGTGCAAAAGACATATTGGACTTGATGATTGTTAACTAGAACTCTTTGTGAACTAGTACTTTCAATGGTAGTAACTGAACCAATGACACTTGTTGAATAGATAGCTAGCAAAACATGTAATCTATAGAACTTGTAGTTGACAAAACAAGTAGTTTATAAAACCTATATTTGGCAAAACAAGTAGTTAATAGAACAAGTAACAGATTCTGAAATTTTTGACTATTTATAACAATTTTACTAACTAGTTTTTAGTAGTTGATTAGAACAAGGAGTTCTATCAACAATTATGATTAGTTCTTACAATTTTACTAACTAGTTTTTATTAGTTGATTAGAACAAGGTATTTTATCAACTAATAATTGTTTAGGTGATTTGCACAAAGCATTTCAAAGTTCAAACTTAGAGTATAAAGGAGGTATGGTAGAACATGAAAAAATCAGATTTCTACTTTCCATACTTTTTGAAATCTCTGATGTACAAACTCTGATTTCTTAATATAATTTTGTATTTTCACTACAAGTTGGAGTACCTATTAACATTGAATAGTTTATAATTGTTCAAAATTTAAGAAAAGATATTTGCATCACATAGGAGACTTGTGATATTAATTTCATTTTGTGTTTCTCTTTCATTGAAAACATGACAGCATTTTTGTATTTCAGCAATATCTTTTTTGAAACTACATGAAAATTGAGTACATGTTTGTTTAGGAATTATAAATAGTTAAAGTTTTGTTAATTTAAATGTACATGTTCATTGTTTTAGGAACCTATTGCTAGAAATTTAGAAGATGAATAACCTTAATGGGAATTTTAAAACCCCATTAAGAATGATGTCAATTAATTGTAAAAATGACAAGAGGAAGGTTCTTGATGGGACTAAATGCCAATTAAGCATTCAAAATCTTGTTGATGAATGCAAAACTTTATTTCTAACAAGTTATGTAACTACATTTTCATTTTTGATATGGATAATGTTGCTTCTAGCTAAATACCCCAAATGGCAAGAATGCACCCAAGTAGAAATTTGGGAGGTTTGTGGTTTCAACAATGACATGCATGCTACAAAACTCAACCAAATGAAAATTGTGAGTACCTAATTTTTATAGTTTTCAAATGTTATACAATTTGAATTATTGTTACATGAGAATATATATGTGTCAAATGATAATGCTTCCATCATAAATAAGAACTAGGCATAGATGGATCCAAGGACATAAAATGAATGTACCCAAATTAATTAATACTTTCAAAGTTGGTTGAATTTAATTTATTCAACATTGCTTTTGCATTGTTAATAAGGTTTCAAGATGTTATGTGTTTATCAAATCACCAAATTATGCATAAACCTTGTATGAAAATTTCAATTCAAATGCACAAAAGGGTTTGGGTATCAATTTTGCCACATTCAAATTATTCTCAAATAACATTTTTTCAAATAGGTGGGGATGATATTGAATGAAGTACATTGGCTATTCCCTATTATGCTACAATTAACAAGGTTGGCATCAAAGGACATGCAACTAAGAGACATTTTTGTGCCTAAGGGCTTAGTCTTGGAAATTTTAGTGCTTCATATGCACCATGATCCTCAACTATGGGGGGAGAGTGTGATGGAGTTTGATCCCAATAGGTTTGCAAAAGGTATGTCAAAAGTTTGTCAACATCAACAAAGTTTCATACCTTTTTTTTTTGGGCCTTGAAATTGCCTTGGCCAATACTTTTCTTTGATGGAATAAAAAGTTATAGTTGCTATTGTGTTGTCACACTTCCAACTTTCAATTTCTCCAAGTTATAAACATTGTCCCCATAATCCATTTCTTCATAGCCCAAAATTTGGTGTACAACTCATTATAAAACAATTGACACCTAGTCCAATGTCATAATGGATATGTTTAAAATATATATGCAACATCCATTTTACAAGCATTTATAGTATGTCAACAATTTGGTATGCAAAGGTACATGAACAAAATGGATGTTGAAAAGATGGAACATTACTTAACATTTTACAAATTTGGTTTTATATGTTGTTAATTTGCACTATATTGTGAACCAATCATGTGTGTGACATGTGTTATTGAAGTTACAATGAAGGTTTTGCAAATTATGTGTTCAATTTTTCTTGAAAATTAGTTTAACCATGTTTGTTTTTCTTGATTCCATTGTTAGTTTTGCAAATTGATGTTGCAGCAATTTTGGAATAAAGGGATAGAAGGCCATTGGTGACACGTGAAATGGGTGTATTATGACTTCAAGTTTTTACACATTTGTAATATTGTCTTTCATTATGCAAACAATGTTGATTTCATGAGTAGTGTTGCTTGTGTTATTATTGGAACATTATTGGTGATCCTCCACAAGAGGATTTGAGCCAACTTGTCTACATGTGAAAGAGAAAAAGAAAAATTTATTGAAACCTTCCAATGTGTCAAAGTGTTGCAAGAATTTATAGGCTATAAAAATGGCGATTTCAGCCCTATTTTCCTCCAAAAGTGTGAATTTAACAGATTTTTCTTAATAAAATCCTTTGTGCAAATCAAGCCCCCTTTTTGGTCATCAATTGGAAAAGTTTTGCCAATACGAAAAATGTTGATAAGACATGATATCTTTAGTGACATTGTTGAATTTTTTTTAATTCAAAGTATGAGATTTATTATGAATAATTTGGCATCCTTAAGGAATTTTCAATTTTTTTTGTTATCAATCTAACCTTCTTCTTCTAGAATCCAAATTACAAGATACTCCACATAACTTACAAATTATGCAAGTGAAAACATCAAGGCTCTAGGGACAACATGGAGTTGCATTAGTATAGTGTAGTTTATATTGAAATGTCATTACTCAACCTTCAAATAAATGCATTTGTATTCATTTCCAAATTACAAAACAAAAAAATGTTAAATACTATATTATAATGAATATATGCCAATCATGCCATTATCTTAAAACCCTAACCATAATAAATTCTAAAGAAGATTAAGGTTGACATTATTTTTTTGTTGGTACCTAAATGTGACATTTGATCCATACAAAGAAATTCATTACTATGAGGAAAAGACCATTAAGAAATACATAAATCACTCTAAGGTCTTCATTGTACCTGCAAACACCTCCTTGTAAGACAAGATGTTCTCGTCAATTTAAGGTACCTTATAACATTTGCATGTGAACCTTATGGAATTCATAAATGATTCTTACGTGCAATCTCAAAATCTTCTAATTTTTGCAACTCTATATCTAGTAATAATCTTATCCTATCATAATTATCTCCATGTAAGCATTAAGGAATTCATATTTCAAAACATGGAGTTGTTCCTAAGAATAGGTAGGTAAATGATTAATTAGTAAATCACCAACCTATGGGCTACTAAAACAAAAAACCTTAAATAAAACCTACATTGCACAATTGTTTCAAATTCCCCAAAATTATGGCATCCAAAATCTATAATTTCCTTCAAGGTGAAAGCACACTACAAGGGGGGCACTTTGGGCAATTTCATGACATGTACGTAAAATATAATTCTGCAAAACATGTTACATTTAATTTTGGGTTTCACTTTTGATGTTTTGGTTTGCTATTTTGATTTTCACAAAGTTAATGATATTTAATATTATTTGAAAAAAGGAAATAAATTGTAAAAGCTTAAATTCAAATAATACTAAATATATTTATGGTATATATACTATAATAGAATTTTTTTTGTTTTTGGACTACATTAGGTTTGGGTTTGAATTAATCAACCAAAAACTATCTTAAATTAAATTTTTTTAAATTACCCACCTCACATATCTTGTCATCTTCCATTTGAAAGTGATAGTTTGTCAAAATGTTAATTTACCACATACTTATGGTCATAACCCCCATAAACACCCATTTGTGATATGATAATTATCAAACTCTTCACATGGTTCACAAACTTAATCCAGTCATGTGGAATCACAATGTTTAATAAATACTACAAATTTCATAAAAACTAAAATCATTTCAATCATTTTTTGAATATATTTGCATTTTTTTAGTATAAAGTGACATACATTTTTTTGCCACAGATATACTTTGGAACTTCACAACACAAGTTGGAAAACAAAAATTTCTTTGCGATTGAATTCTTTATGTTAAAATCTACTATATTATGCAAAAAATTTGGAAAAATGTGTTCAAATATTACCATGGTTGAAGTTCAAACATGGACATCCATGGAAAACAATATAATGTGACAACATTTTTGGCCCCCTTGAGTAATGTGCTTTCACCCTTCACTTTCAATGTTTTGGGTGGTTAAAATCTAGTAAAATTGGCATTATAATGACCACCAAACCTAAAAGGTACTACAATATGTGATTTTTTTGGTATTCATTTTCTATGTAAATAATTTGGATTAAAAAATCCTTAAAAGACTCTGTGTGTGTGTGTGTGTGTGTGTGTGTGTGTGTGTTTGTGTGTGTGAATATATACATATAAGTTCACATATGATCATGACTAAGATTCAAAATGAAAGATGATAAATGCACTACTACAAAATGTGGGTGCAATTCATTAGTCCTTATTCATTAGACTAGTGAATTCACTGCTTTTTCATTGGTCCCCGTTCATTACAACAAGTGAATTCATTCAAAATCCAGTGAAATCATTTAACGTATAGGGACACCTTTTGTTGTAGTGATGGAATTAGCATGTTGTGAATTTTGACATACTTTAGTTTGTATTGTTATAAACTTCTTGAAAATCAATCATGATTGAATACTTCAACATGAAGAATGGGAAAATGCACAACATAACTCAAACCCTTAATAGATTCATTCCTCCGAAACCAAAAATAATCATGTATATCACCAACATGCCTATAAAATATAATTAAATTTGGTAACATTAACAAATATCCGAGCATGCAAGGATTAGTATTATAATATAAAAAATATTGTCATAACTAAGTCACAAGCACTTTAAAACATTTGTCATGCTTACCACCATGTTGAAGATGATGACACTAGTGAAATTGTTATTTTAAAGTTTTTTTTAATGCTAACAATGGGTATCTCATGATCAAAGATATATCAAGAGTACTTCCACTAGCAAGTCTTCAAATAATGCAAAAGAAAATTGGGTATGAGCACAAAGTTTGATCACAATATCTCTACACACAACATTTTTGGGCACATGTGAAAGTGAATATTTTAAAACAAATATTCAGGTGTGGTAGCTATGGTTGCAATGTTTCACATGCTTTTGTTGCAAAATGTAAACATTTGTAGCAATAATGATGACCTTTCAACAAATGCTCTATAACTTCTATTGGGTTTGAAATTTGGAGTAGACTTGTGTTTTTATTAACACATAAATATTGAGTGTCCTTGAATGTGTGTAAAACAATTGAGAAGTCCCACACATTGGGTTCGTAATTTGGTATTTGTGGTGGTTTTCCCACCTACAAATCCCTCCCAAAGCTACTTCAAAACTTACATATAAAATGTTAATATGTCAAATCTTGACAAAAAAAAGCTTTGGTACTATACTCTATTTAATGTTTTCAAGGAAGATTTATATTAGTTTGCTAGCTCACATTATTATACATAATATTGCTATAAATTATTTGGAAAATAAATAATAACACCTCAAATTTATGACAGTCTAGTCAAATGACCAATTCATGTTTTGAAGTATTAAAAGTTCATTATCAAAAATGAGTATATTTATTCTAAAATTTGAAGTACCCATATATATTCATAATGAAATTGTTAATCTAAAAGCTATTATCAATTGAAAGATTTAAGGCTAAATTATTTCTCATACACATTGATATGACATTTTTTAACAAAAATTATTGTGCAACACCAAAAATGATCCACCATACCTTGCAACCAACTTGTTTTATTTAATTTTTAATACTTTTATTTTACCATACATGTGAACAATATATCTCGTTCTTTAATCTTGTGGACATTTATGTTCACTTTTTATACTTTAAACTTTTTGTGTTGATACCCATGACATGAATTATTGCCATTTAAAAGATTTCATTTGCCACTTTTTTTCAATTGTGGTTAGACTTTAGAACCATATCATGTTGGACTAATATATGGGCATGCATCCTATACCAACAAGATACTAAGGACCCTAGACTTGACAAAATAGTAACCTTATTGCAATAATGTCCTAATAAGGACATGAAAATAAAACATGAAATATATACCTACAGGTGTAATCACACTAATAGGAACCAAAGCAAGTGTAATACATGTTTAGTTTTTCATGTTTAGAAGTGGTAATTTAATTTGGTGTTGAAAGTATAATATTTTTTTATGACATAATGATATAAAGAAAATTTCAAAGTTTTTTGAAGAATTTTTTAAAGATTTTTTAAAGAATATTTTTAAAAATATTCTCTCAAAAGCAATCCCAAAAGTAAATGGGTGTGGCTCATGTTATCCCATTTGCACCCCTACCTTATATTAATTTCAATAGCATGTTTACTTTTATACCTCATTTGGGGTTAAAAAATCGGCCTTTGAAAGATTCCAAGACTAAACCAATATGTTCAAAAGTTGATACTATATCAACATTAATGAAATCATAGTTTTGGAAACTGATTATAATTTTCCTTTCTTTATTGTTGGTGCATCACAAAAGGCCATAAAGGCATTAAATGGCCAAAAATAATCTCTTATCCACTAGTATTTACATTTAAAACTAGACCTTTTAAATTTTTTTGGTTTCAAAATATATTTTGTCATGATTACAAATTTTGTTTAAATTTGCAAAAATCAAGTCTTGTTTGAAGTTCACTTTCTTTGAATACAAAAGGGTTAAAAACATGTCATGTGAAAGGTGTCATAAAAAAACATTTAACTTTATCATTTAAAAATTTAGCAACATTATAGACTAATCATTCTTTAAAAATTACTAGAATGTTAGATGGGAATAAGGATTTTGCAACATTATTTTTTTAACATTAAAAATGTTGTCCCAAATTTTCCATCATTTTTAATAAAATGCAATTTAGTTTGCCAATTTTGGAATCCTCATAGACTCTTGAACTCCAACCTCGGAGGTAGTTCACATCTTTCATATCCACAATTGAATACTTTACCCTAAAACCAATTTCCTCATTACAAACTCCTTAAAATAATGAGATGCGTTTTCATGAAAATATGAAGCGTGGAAAACCATCATAATTATCACATGTTACAATCAAAATAATTTCACTCCTCATATGACAACATAATAATAGATTGTGAAAGAAAAAACAATTTGAAATTGAAAAAACATTATTTGTCTTATCAATTCTGGAAATTGAACCCAAGTTATATTATTTGAAAAATTACATACCCACCATTCACAATGGAATCAATTACCTATCTATTTGAATTAGATAATTTATTTTTCAAACATGAAATTCAAACAAACAATGAAAGAAAGGAAAAAGACAAAACTATAGTTGGGAATCAATCACCACTATTGTACTTAAAATACTATGGTTAGGAAACCCTACTTAATTTCTTTTAATGTGTCATGTATTTTGTAAGCTACATTTTGGATCATTCAAAATTATACCTCCAATTGGGTATGATGTGACAAGTGGAACACATGCAATGAGTCTATTATTGAGGAGTGTTAAAGGTGCTTATACTAACAACGATAGTGCAAAATGATATTTTGGCTTGTCTTCAATGCATTAGTTCAAAAGACATTGGAAATAAGACTAATTATCCTTTAAAGGACAAAGTGGATATTTACATCCATTTCCCAAAAGTTACACAACCATTGTTTATGGAAGATGTCAATTTTATTTTTACTTTTTGGTATCATGTGCCCAATGATGACAATTGCTTTGTGCAAAAACTTTGGCATAAAAACTAAAAGTTTGTTATTTTCAAGATGGATTTTACTCATGAGCTTTGGATAAAAATGGGTTAAAGAGGTATTACATACTCCACTTGTCCATTTAGTTCCATATCTCCCACAAATTATGTCATTTTCTGCTTGTTCAAAGTTATCTATTAAGGTTATCCATCACCTCCACAAAGAAAATTGAAAATTAAAACATTTGTCATCAAATTTTTTTTGCAAATGTTAAATGACTTATGTTGGGTTGGTATATAGATCAATCCCTAATATCAATAATGACATCCACAATGGTATCAAATATCACACCAACTTGGTATCAGATAAATGCAAGTTACAATGGCTCACTTTTTGCCACCTTATGGACTTTCTGCAGAGTGTCTTTTATTCAAATGCCACAAACACATTGTAAAATCATCAATTTGACAAAAATATTTATGGATTATGATTACCCACTTGAATAAAAATATTTAATGAAGGGTGAAATTCAATAAACATATATCACATATAGTAATGAACTTTTAAACTGTACATATGGACTATAATTTGGATTCTGCATTAGCATTCAAATGCATTTTTTTGTTATGATTTCATTTCAATATTTTTTATAGGGACTCAATATATGATACATGATGGGAAAAAAAAATGGATTGAAAAAAAATACAACAAAAACTTTAATGAACAATTAACTATGAACTTTTGAATGACCAAATTTGGGCCTTATTTTCAAAAGTCCCAATCTTGGTCATTTTTTTGTTGGATTGATATTTTTTTTCTCTTAACATGTATAATAAAGAGTTTTCTAAATGGGAAGTCTTTCATATGGACTTTATCAATTAATTAATTACCACATAGGGCCCACTAAACATTGGTTTTTAACATTTTTTTCTATTATAGTGTTAATTTTTTCATTTATATGGACTTTTGGGATTGGGATTCTTGCCATTTTTGAGCCACCCTAGCTTACATCTACCCTAGCAAATGTACAAATATTCCCCTTATATCATTAAACCACCTTATCAAATTCCAAAAAAAATGTTGAATACAATACAATAGTGGTATTAAAAAAATTAATACCAATATTCATGTTCATGTTTCCCCTAGTATCAATCCTTGATCATTATGTAGTATACATACACAAATATTTGCATAGTTTGTGGAAGATATGGCAACTTTCTCAAAGGGTTTGCAAGTTAATGGTCACATTTTTCTTTTAATGTGCATTTTTTGGTGAGTTGGCATCTTGTTTAATTTTCAATGATGGTGTGTTGTAGCTACTACAACAAAAGTTTAAGTATTCTATAAGTCCTTACACCTTGAACTTTGAATTGTCAAATTGTTTTTTTTTGTGTTATTTGTTCTCTCCATTAATGTCATGTGCTATTCATAATTCAACTAACATATGTAAAAAGCATGTCAAATTATGCAATAATATCTCTAATTGTCATTTTGTGGTTAGTTTCGTTGTTGTGGGCCTTTGTTGCTTTCATTCTCATCATTACAATAATGTGTGTGGAGTGAAACTTCTATCGTTGAGAATGTTTAAAGGTTCAAAATTCATAAGGGTTTAAGGTTTCAAGGTCTTGGATATGTGATATGGATTTCAATACATTCCCAAATTCAATTTCAAAAAAATTGTTGGCCTAAATGGGGAAGTAAAATAACTTACTAACATTGTAATGAACAACTTGGTGCAACAATTGGTAGACATTATGGATGAACCACATGTGACAAAGACAATGAATGTAGAGCTTGTTATAGAACATGAAACCATTTGGAATGTGCAATTTCAAGAACTAGAAATTTTTGGTTCCTCATCATCATAACACACCTTCTTGGGTTTTCTTTGCACTCAATGATCCTATTATCATGGTTAGTATTTAACCTATTCAAAATATGAGGTACATCTTGTGCCACCCATGTTGAACATCCTTTAACAACAACCAAACACAATTAAAAAAGGTTTTGTTTCTTATAATCCTTCACACAATATCACAAGCATGAAAAAACACATTGATAATAAACATTCTTCTACTTTAGTTTGTTACAAATGAGATTGAAGGTGGTTGAAGAATCTAGACATGTTTGACAAAAAATGAATAAGATGAAAACAATTCTTCCCATTATAATCATTGAATTTTTTCCTAGCCCTAACCCTTACAATTGTAATAACTTCAAGAAGGCTTTCCATTCAATGGGAGGGCCCTCCTTCATTTAAAAACAATACTCCCTAACAAAAACTCCTTGTTTATTATGTTGCTTAATGGCCTAGTAGCAAGGCATTACAACTTAAACCGTAAGCTTTCATTTTTGGTTTGCATGGTATAATGCCCTAATACAAAGGCATTACCTTACATTTAATAACTTATGTTAGTAACAATTCATAGAGGATTTAGTTATGTTAATTGCAAAAAGGTGCTTGCCAATGTGTCTTATCGAAAATTTGTGAACATCTCATAGTGTAGCATTGTGATAAAATGAGGTTTCCATTTATCATGTGCCATTAAATTAACACCTACACATGTCATTGTCCACCCATATAAAACAAATAACATAATATATCCTAAAATTGCATCCCATCCAAACTAAAACAAGCTCACCCAAAATAAGGTTCAACATTCCAAGATTTCAAATTGAAACTAAAAATATTTGTAACATTACTAAAATATTGACAAGTTTGCAACATTCTCAGTTTGGAATGTAAAACATGGACAAGTTGGTGATTATCTTGAAGAATTGGCCAAGTGATATGAAGATGAGATGTGTTTTTGTTTCTAAAGGAATGGAGGAATTATTTGCTTCTTAAGACTTCCTTGATGATTATGAGGATGAGCTTGAAGAGGTTCGATGGTTTGGGGATGATTTTCAAAACCCCTGAAAAAGTTTCTAGTGCTTGGGATTCTACCTTAGTTGAAATGTTAAGTTCATGTGTATAATTGTTTTAGGCATTAAGTGCAAGGATTGAAAAAACAAAGACACTAGATATTTTGTGCTTGAGTTGTAGTTTGTAGCTCTATTTGGTTATGTAATTATTTCTACAAATGTAAATTTTTTTTGGACATTAGGTGGAAGGATTAAAACACAAGGGTATTGAAAATTTTATGCAAATTGTGTGCAAGTTGTAGTTATGTTTTGATATGCAATCATTTTTACAAGTGTATAACTATTTTGAACATTACGTGCAAGGATTAAAAACACGAGGGCATTGGAATTTTTTTGAAAATTTTGTGGAAGTTGTAATCCTATTTGGATATGCAATGATTTGTACAAATGTAAGATTGTTTTGGACATTAGGTGCGAGGATTGAGAACACAAGCACACTAGAAGTTTTATGTAAATTGCAACTTAGTTTGGATATCCAATACTTTTAGGTGGCTATGAGTATTGGGATGTGTTTTAGAACCTTTGTCAAAATTTTGAATCCCTCTTGAACAAATACCTACTATGTTTTTATTTGCAATCATTTTTAGAAGAGAAGGAGGATCTATGTCATGGAGCTATGAACATTTCAATTGTTGATCATGTCTTGTGTTTTTGAAAATTTTGAATTACCTTGAACAAGTTTGAGTTTTGTTCAAATTTTGATATGGAGGATTTGCAATCAAATAATGAACACGTGTTAACATTTTAATAGTCGATCATGTGAAAGATGCATAATCAATGGGTGCATTATTGAAACCAAAATTATTATACATAGATGTTAATATCAAAGTCCATAAGATATATGTTGATACCATTACATGTTCATTCCATATCCTTCAATTATATATATCATACCATATATACCATATGTAAAAATGTTTTGGTACCATTATCCATATGATATCAACATCTTGGAGAACCTCATATAGCAGCATCAGGCTTAGTATCACAAAGTGGTGATACCAGCCCAACCCTTGTTATGATGGAGAAAATTTCCTTTGTCAGAAAACTTATTATTTTGACCATTGGCCACTTGAAGTACAGATTGTTTTGCATCTTTCCATCATTCTATACTACTTTTATTTTTGGCCAATAATATTCAAATTCATGAGCTTAAATCAAATTACGAATTCTAAAATGTATTTAAATTCATTTTTAATCATCAAAAAATGATTTTTGATTTTCAACGGTACAGGGTTTCTTTGAAGGATTTTGTGATGTAGCCAAAGTGACAATCATCCAGAAAATAATTTAGCCAAATTTGGCTACATAATAGATATGAAGATAAGAAAAAAAACAGAATCCTTCTATATTCTTAGCTACCTTCTTCAAATTATTATAAAAGTCTAACAATTTGGAATTTTTAAAATTCAAAATCTGGCGAATTTGGGCCATTTTCCACATGAAAAATCCTTTGAATAGGTTAAAATCATATTTTTCAGGTCGAAATTTGGCAAAAATTCGCCAGTAAAAGAAAAACTTGAGCCGTATGGATGTCATCCATACATACCTAAAGAGGTTTTTTAATTGTAACGTTGTGTTTGAACCCACCTGGTAGAAAGGGTTTGAACCCAGGTTGAAAGTAGTTATCAACAGTTTCGAAAATAGAAAATTTAGGCAGCCAATGACAATGCTCAATATGCACTCCAGCGGCTTAGTTTTTTTTTCCCTGTTTCTTGGGTTTTGGGGTTGGGGGGATTTTTTTCTTTCTTTTCTGTTCCCAATGTGGTATCCTTGTGTTCTGATCATGTTCTCCAAAGGTTCCCCCCCCGCCCCCCCCCCCCCAAATGCGTTCTTTAGGACGTTCCCAATAGCACCTCAATTTTATCCATGAACAAGGGGACCTATTGTCATTCATATTAATTACTTCATTAATTACTCTCATTAGTGCCCACCAAGCATGCAAATGTGGTTTCCAAAACTAAAACTTTGGCGACCATTTTTCACCTAATACCCATTTCCAAGAGCTGGGGTATCTATATGTTTGTTTAATAGAAGGAACAATATACACCATGACCCAATGCCATTTAGAAAAGCCTATCATTAAGGGCATGACTACCATATATAACAAAAAAGAAAAAAAGAGAAGAAAGTTATAATTAATGAAAATAAATTTAGTAAAATTTGTTGAGAAAATAATTTGAAAAATAATTTTGATATTCTCTTTGAGTTTATCCATTTTTTTGAGAAAATGCCCAAAAAACCATTTTATAAAATATTTTAAAATATATAGATCTATTTTCAAAATGGATAAGCTACGCTCATTAAACTGACCCATGTGACTGTAGAAGTACCACGTTCTGGTGGAGACTCATTTGAACTAACAGATCCTCAATTTTGTACAGATTATATATTTAGTGTGTCTAGACGACACACCAAAAATTATGGGGTTTTTGCCATTGTACAGCTGTAGATGCTGGTTCACCCAAGGGCCAAGGCAACTTTGACATCACCCAGTATTTTAACAATTATTAACAAACAATAAACCCTAAACCCTAAAACTATGTACCTAGGTCTAGGAACCTAAAGTTTAAGCCAAAACACTTAAGCCTAATTTTACGAACCTAATATTTAAAGCTTAGGGAACTAAACCTAGGTCTAGGCGCCTAAAGTAGGTTTATGTAATCTAGGCCTACCTTAGGAACTTACATTATATCCTTTCCTAGATTGCACCTAAAGCTAAGCCACTAGACTAGGCATAAATGTAGGCTACCTAAGTAGGTAAGAATACCGTAGGTAAGAATAGGTAGGTAAGTAGAATACTATTTATTTTTTGGTGATAAGTGTTTTTTATTGACTCATCATAAATAATATTTGCACTTTGAGTATATTTTAATGCATTTATTGTGTGTAAATAAAACTTTTTAATCTAATTATATAGTTTACAAATTTCAACTTGTTGACAAAGGATATCAGATAAATTTATGACATTATTTCGCATCATTTTGTCCCATACAAAACTACCCAACTTTGACCATTGTTATTTTTTTCATACTTTGTCCAAATGAAAATAAATAATTTTCATTCTTAAAAATCTTTCCAAAATTCATACATCTTAAAAAAATTTAAAACCAAAATATCAAGTACTTTGACTATGCATTTGAATCTTCACTATTTCAACAACAATGATATCTTGAAGATTTTTTTTTTCATAAAATGATTTATAAATAAAAATATTTGAAATCAACATGGTTTTTTTGATATTTTAAATACGTACACACACACACACACACACAATATTTCCACACTTTTTAAAAATATAACAAATCAATAAAAAAATGTATAAATGTTGTGTTATATTTTTTAAAATAAAAAATGTATATATTTAAAAATATGTAATCTATGAAACATATAATATTATTTACACCATTTATTTATTTTTTACAAACTATTAAAATGATTAAAATTTCATAATTATTAATTTATACACATATAATTTTTTATCAAATTTTATTGTGAATAGTAAATTTTAATCTTATTTTTTCTTTTCTTTTCAGTTCATTAAATCTAATTTTATATAAATTATTAAAAAATCCAAGTTGTATGACCAAATACTTTGATAAATGAATAACTATCAAATTTTATATTCTTTGTTACCCATCATATGGAAACATGAAATATAATACCATTTGGGGGCATGTGGATTTTTTTGAAATTTTTTGGATATCATTAATGAAAATATGTTTCATTATTTAATGTCAAAAATTCAAAGGATATATTCATTTAAATAAACCTTTGAGCAAGAATCCCAATTTGAATGTTTTAATTATATTGTAAGCATCAAAGTTTTATTTAATTTTATGGTTTCAAAAGCTTTTGGCAATTTGTTTTCCATTTTTTGGGAAATTTTTCAAAAATGAAAAAAATTCCCTTAAATTTATTTTTAGCCACTATCTAAAAATTCACATTAAATAATTAATGAGTTTAAGGTAAAAGTTTTACAAATGATAAGGTACTAGTTATTTATTTGTGCATTAATTATGTGTTTGTCATCTATAGGCTTATAATATGTTTATTAGGTATATATGTATGTTTACCTTCTAATTTTATTTTATTTTTAATTCATAAGTTTTTAATGTTTCAAATTGTATATTATTAAATAATTATATGGTTATCATGAAGAAGATTTTTAATCACGTAGTCCTATCCATGAAGATTTTTAGTCATGTAGTCATATCCATTGTTACAAGAATATGACTAAGCACAAAAACATGGCATATATGACTATGACTAAAAAATGGTCACTAGTCATATTTGTCATAATCATAAATGTTAAGTTTTGGCGTAGTGTTATTGTAAGGTATAGGCAAGGTAGGGTAAGATATTTAGGTAATGTAGTTTATATGTAAGGTTAGGTATGTATAGAGTAAATATGTAGAGGTTATGCACATATAAATTAAGCACATATAGCCTAAATATGTATAAATCAAATATGTATAAGCTAGGCTTTGTGTAATTAAATAGGCCTAGCCTACCTTAACATAAGTATAAATCACTATATACCTAGGTAGGTGCATAAAAAATCATATATTAGTATTTAGCCTTGGTATATAGGTGATGATATATTTAGCCTATGCATAAATTACAATATATCTAACCTAGCTATAGGTTACAATAGATATACTTTAAGTACATATTTTATTCTACCCAACGTAAGTATAGATTGATTACCTTAGCCTAGGTATAACTTAATTATATGTAATTAGGACATACCTATGTTAGGTTAGTGAAGCATGACCTAAGTATACTTAATTTAACTTAAGTATACTTCTACTTATATTTACCTAATATTCATTTCTATGTTACTTAGTGGCTATTTCAAACTTAAATATAAACATGTGGCATTTAACTTACATGGTGGCTACCTACCCACTTTGTAAGGTGGTTAACCTTATGCACAATGCCTAGAATGACCACTAGGAAAAACCACCCAAGTACTTTGAAAAGTGGAATGGAAATTTTTTAACCATGTTTGAAGGCATTTCAAGTAGAAAACTCCTAAGCCACCATTGTTTCCCACTACATGACCACTTTGGTGAGTATTTAATGGGATTTGCCCATTCAATATAATCATGAGTGGTTTATGTCATATGGAGACCACCGAAAGCCAAATTGGGTGGTTGGCTATAGTGGCATGTCCACACATTTTCTAGTATTAAAAATTCCATTTGTTATGAAACAATGTTTAGTGGCATGCCATTGTTTATATTTCCATTGTCAAATTGTAGTCATTTGAAAATGTTAACATGATATAATTTTTGAAAATAGGTCTTTTGATGGGTCATTAGTTGGGAATTCGAAAGGGTCATGTCAATTTTTGCCTTCATTTGACACAAAAAGGTTCTCTTTTGATGTGTCGCATTCATTTGCACTTCCATTGGCATTTGATATAAGAATTGTAAACATCACATTCTTTTCATATCGAGGAGTGGAGTTAGCATATAGTCATTTTCATAAGATTTTGCTATTAATGGAAATGTAGACAAAAATTTTAGTCCAATGTGAGTTGATTTTGCATTTTATTATGGACAAATGAATATGAATTCCAATTTTGTTTACATGATGATGCAAAGCACATTTGCCCCAAGATGTGATTGGCAATGGGTGCAAGTGTGTGTCTGTTAGTTCTAATCAAATCCCACCATTCATGTGGGAGCAAGCTGAAACTTGAGGTCATCAACTAGCCATGTGTAAAAGAAAAGCCCTCAACTTTCAACAAAATTAGCAAAGTCCTTTAAAATTTTAGGTCATTGAACTACTAATGTTATTTCATAACACACAATTGAATGTTTCCTTGTCATTTACATTGTCATGGAAACAAACTTCATCCAATCTAAATGGATTGGAAAATGCTTTTGTATAATGTAAGTCAATCATTAACATCCTCCACCAATAGTAAAATTGATGTTTGATCACGTCTACAAGGTTAAATGGTAATGAAACTGGTTGATCTTGGAATGATAAGACATGTTGTTCCAATGTTTTCATGATAAAATCACATTTTTTCAATGCAAGGTTGTTTGCCATTGAATGCCATCAATGCCACTAAAATTGGTTCCATTATGTGCACAAAATTGGCATGTATTTCAAAATCCATCCTTCCTTATGTTGACTCGAACATATTTCACCTTAGTGAAAGACTTGTGTTAATGAGTGTTATGCAATGTGTTAACAAAAGTTGTCCTTTCAAGGTTGATGATAGTTTGTTTGACCACATGGTTCATTTTCAACAACCACTAAATCATTAAGAAATTGGTTGCAAATCATGTCTCAATAAGGTTTCAAAACATTAAGTTGGTTTCATAATAATGGAAGATTGCAAGTGTTGCATGGTGTTACTATATGAATGAAATAATAATTTTCACCTTTTCACAATTCATTTTACCCATGTTTTTTCCCCCCAAAATTCTAATTAACAAGTCTAAACAATGAGTTGCATAACTTTGAAAATAAAAGCTTGAAAAACAATGGATCATAAGGTCAATTGCATTTTACATATTTAAAGCATTGTATATGCAAATTTGTGCAATGTTGTTCATTCTAATGGTTTAAATGTATATAATCAAAGCATTACATACGTAATGAGCATCCTTACATTCCCTTGTCGTGTCAAAGGCACCTAAGAATACATCCCCATTGGGACAAGCAAACATCACATTCAACAATGGACATTTTGTAACATTATCCCAATAATTAAAAATGGTGTTCCATACTTGTGAATGGAATTTTTTGTCCTCTAAGCAATGAGTTTGGACACATTGACTTTGGATTGCTTTAACAAATTTGTGTACAATCCATTGTACAATGGGAGTTTGTAGTAGGTTTGGGACTTTGAGGTTGTTTTCACAACTTTGATGAACGTCAAGTGTTATGCACTGTTGACAAGTAACACAATGTTCACACACCTAAAAAGAGAACTTGAATTTAAAATGCAGACTACATTTTTTATTACTTAACACAAGCAAAGTGGATTGGTTTTTTTTGGAAAAGTTGACCATTTTTTCAACTATTATTTAGATTAATTTTAACTATCACTGGATGCCCAAGATCAATTATCAATTGTTAAAAAACCTACCAAAAAAACAACCCAAATTTGATTGCCAGATCAATGGTACAAATGATCCATCATTGATTGGATGACTTTCAACCATTGCAAACGCAATGGGTTTCAACAGTCAAATTATTAGAACTGAAATTGTAATCAAATTGTTTTGATCATTGAAACTATGAAACTATGACCGAACAATTTTGAATGTCGAAATTGTGTGTGATGATCGAGCAATTTCAATTGTCAAAACAATGACAAATGAATCCATTTTCGGTCACCAAGCATCAAAGGAACAAACTGAGTGAAAAAAAAAAGTTTCCACATCCACCTTGATAAATGAAACCATTGTGTTTGAATGGACGTTGACATGATGACCAACACAAAATAAGCATGTTGCATCATTTCTAACAAACCTGACTGAGGTATGGTAGTCATGGTTGCAATGCTTTAGAGGTTTCTGTTGCAAAATGTAGCAAGTGTCTACAATGAGTGCTCCATAGCTTCTATTGGGTTTGAGATTTGGAGCAAACCTATGCTTTTCTTGACACATAGGTAGTGAGTGTCCTTGAGAGTTTGTGTCAAACAGTTGAGATGTCCCACATATTGGGTCTGAAATCTAGTGTTTGTGGCGGTTTGCCAACACCCCCCCCCCCCCCCCCCCCCCCCCCCACCCCCCCAACAACCTCCTCCCCCCACACCCACCCCACCACACCCCAGCCCACACCCACCCA
>Ga0116227_10008649_pt1 | contig 19026 bp, 13 predicted proteins | sample S1TSphgellanicum_FD_89693 | JGI IMG/M metagenome (GOLD analysis project Ga0116227, IMG submission 89693) | Host-associated microbial communities from peat moss isolated from Minnesota, USA - S1T2_Fb - Sphagnum magellanicum MG | ecosystem: Host-associated > Plants > Peat moss > Unclassified... | reverse complement strand
GTTTATTTTTTTTGTTCTTTTTTTCTTAATGATGCTTATGTTTTTTTCTTGCAATTGCCCCCCCCCCCCCACCCCCCCATGTTCATCTCCTTCAAATGTGATCGATCACCTTGTGATGTTCATCTCTTTTTGTTTTAATCAACCGTCCTATTTCTATTATTTATTCAATAAAAATAGTTTTGTGTTTGGTTAATATGTCCCACAACTTGCATTTTTGTTTTTGATCTTACTCTAACAACCCTTTAAGTTTGTGTAATGGTACCAAGGTTTACACCTTGTACCCTAGTTGACTAGCTCACAACCCTACTACAAAGTTGTTATGAAACTAATCCTTTACACATCCCTAATTGCAATTGGGGACCAAGATTGCATGAAAATTTCCTTTATTCATTTCTCAATGGACCTTTGAGTTGCACATTTAACAATAATTAAGGTTTTAACTACCCTTTAAGATTATTTTTTTCCTTTTCCTTTCACTTACATTCTCTAATCCCATTTATTATTACTTTGGCCATTACTTTTGATTGCATAATGTTGAAGTAATTTTCAAAAGTGAGCACATGGGAGATCATGTAATCAATTAATGGTTCTTTTCGTCTCATTTGTCTTGTAGGTAAATGGGGCAACAACAATTTGTGAAAGGACATGGATTCTTGTGTCAAACTTGAATGACTCTGCTATTTTCCTTCCTTTTACATTGAAAAGTCTTTTAGGTCTACTACTACTATAGTAATGCTAGTTGGTCCTTTCACTTGTGCTGCAACAAGGTTATGTGGCGTGTCCATGTAATAATGATGTTTCTCTATTTTTTGTTCATTAATTGTGTTTGTAGTTTCAATTATAATTGATATGTTGAAAAATTATTTTCTTGTCGACTATTCACATTATGAGAAATCACATCCGCCAAAACCACATTACATTGTAACTAAAACCCAAAAACAAATTCTTATGCAACTATTTTGCAACTATCCCTTGGGTATTACAATTATTGTGCAATTATCCCCTTATAAATATGGTGTATTAATAAATAAATTGCCACGTTAGAAAATTAATTAATTGTATTATAATTGCAAATGAGTTGAAAATGGGTCTTCTATACAATAATTTACACATATGTAATCAACCATGTTTGATTTTTTTAGGAGTTGCATTGTAATTGCATGTGGCAACTACTTCAAAATTATCATAAATGTGTCATTAAAACAATCATGTTGCAATTATGTCACATGTCCACATTTCCACCACCCATTATGGGATACGTTTGCAACTACTTTTCGATTATGATTCCCAGTGACATGATTAGTATGGCCATTAGTGTGCCACTACTAAAGTACTACTATTCAACTATGTTATGATTATAAAACAACTATTTATAACTTAATAAGGATACATATTCATTAGTTATTTATATATTCATCATATGTGTTTCATTTTGAGTGATTTAAAATGTTATGGGAGTGCTACTTCAAGTTCTAAATATCATCTTTGAAGTTAAAAGGAAAATGAGTAATGAAAAATAACAAGAAGAAAAATAAACTTTCCAATTTACAAAACATGAATTTTTTTTGGACGCCTCCTACTTTCAAATCTCATAACTTTTTTAAAATTTTATTCATTTTAAATGATTTAAAGTGTTATAGGAACACCACCTACAACTTTACAAATTATCTTTGAACTCTAACAACAAAAAACAACATATAAGGAATTTTGTGGGTGTTTGGGAACTGGCCTTTGTAGCATTTGGTGGTTTGTTTTTTGAATTTTTGACCCCTCAATTTTGAAGGGCCATAACTTTTTCAATTCTATTCCATTTTTGACAATTTTTAATGCACTAGACATGTTAATAAGAGGGGTTCAAGTTTTGTTTAATCACTAAAAACAATGTAGCCTTCCCCTTTGGATTTGGCTTGCTTTGAGCACTTAAATGTTATAGTTACAATTAATGACCAACTAAAAAATTTAACCCATATGCATTGTTTTTGAATCTCATGTTATAAACTATATAAAAAAGGTTTTTTATGTTCTCACATTAAAATACATGTGCCATTTTGGGATGAGTTCAAAAAAATTTAACCTAAAAACAAAACATAAAATAAAAAATAAAATTTCAAGGCTATTTTTTAATGCATTTAGTCTTGTGTTTTCCTACCTATGTACCTAACTAGGTAAGTAAGTAGGTCCTACTTTTCTACCTACCTACTTATGGTTATGTATGACCTACTTAGTTACAAATATATATATATCCAAAATATAATTAATATGCCATGTGGTAATTTTTTATTATGCCACATGTCGCAATCTTGAACTATCATTAATAATCAAGATCAATATTTCAAAAAAACTTATGTTAAAAAATCTTCATAATGCCACATGTTAAATTTTAATAGATGGATGATAATTAATGACATCAACATGACATCATGGGTGTAGTTATATGGAATTGAATAATAGTTGAAAATGAGTTGTTTTGACTAAGTTACAATTGAGTTGCAATGAGTTGCACCATATATATGGTGAATTGCAGCTTTGCAATTTTGTAACTCATGTAACTTGTCCGTTAGAATTCACGGTGTATAAATACAATGAGTTGCAAGTGTCCATTGCAACTCAAAAATTGAGTTTCAAGGCTAGTTACAAAACACCCTTTTTTTTCATAATGTCACCCCATTGTTGATTTTATTTTTTATTTTTTATTTTAAATTTTGAATTAGAATGTTTAGTTTCCTTCATGTTTATAGGTTTTTTTGTGTATATTTTTGTAGGGTTGAATTTTTCATGCATAGCCTTTGGATTCAATGGCCAAATCTTTACAACCTTAAACCCATATTTGATTTTTTTTTAATAATATTTGGTCTAACGCTTTATCTCTTTAATTAACCAATGTGACCTTGTCTATTTCACTGTAATTATTTCTTACCATGGTTTTTTTTCTCTCCTTCTTGAATGCAATTTTAAATGGCTTGAAGCATGAAACATCCAAAAGTTGTAAAACATGTGAAGTATGCACAATGGTAAAATAACCATGTTTAAACCAAACTGATGGGCATGTGTTGTATTGCTTATAAAATAAAATGTGATCCATTTCCATCCATAATTAATAGGTGATTGTTGGTCAAAGAAATCCCACTGGGAACTAACATTTTGAAAAAAGTTTAAGAATTCTTTGAATAAAAATGTTGTCATTTAAACCTTTTTTTGCATTGCCATATATTGTCATGCCCGTATGCATGGTTTCATACATGACGGCTGGTTATAGGCATGCCAATCATGCCTTTAGGGTTAATGTACGCTCTTACAGTTAATGTACATTCTTAGGTTACTGTACATTATTAGGTGTTTTAGGGTTATGGTTTGTTTAAGGTTTCAGCTTTGTTGACGGTTGTATAAAAGGCCATGCTCTTCCCCTCTCTTGTCAGTTTTTCTAGAATTCCTTTGTTAGGGAGAATTTCTTCCATAGTCAGACTGGATTTCTAGATGTTCACGGCGGCTATTACACAGCCATCGTTTACATACATTACGTTTTCTTTCCTTCTTTTCAATTTAATTATAGAAAAACTACTCTTTGTTATTTAGTGTTGAAAGCAACAGATTTTTCCTAACATTGAATTTCTTGGGTTTCTTTTGCTTGTTGGTTTCTTGTGTTCTTGAGTTATAGCTACTTCTTCTTCTTTTTCTACTTTAGTACTGTAGCTACAACATGAACAACAATCTTTCCTTCTTTTCAATTTAATTATAGAAAAGCTACTCTTTGTTATTTAGTGTTGAAAGCAACAGATTTTTCCTAACATTGAATTTCTTGGGTTTCTTTTGCTTGTCGGTTTCTTGTGTTCTTGAGTTGTAGCTACTTCTTCTTCTTTTTCTACTTTAGTACTGTAGCTACAACATGAACAACAACAACCATAATTAATAGTAGCGTAAGTGAAAAAAAAGGACACCGAAAATAAGCTACAAGCTGTGAAGTTCTAAGTTTCGGAGCTTCGAAGGGAGGATGAAGCAAGTAGCTCCAAAGCTTTGTTTTATTGCTAGCTTTAAGTCTTAAGAACATGTACACACACATACACACACACACACACACACACAAACAAGGTTTGATCGTAATACAATATCTACACAGGTGATGCAACCCCACATACACTTACTTTCCTTGTACATGGGTTTTAAAGTTAGCATTTGGGCTATGCACTCCTGTGTGTTTTTGAGCTTGCAGTCATGTAGTGAGTAGCCCTTGTAGTAGTTATAGAAGAAGAAAAAGATAATTAAAAAGGAAAACATGAACTAGGAAAAAAAAAAATCATTTTTTCTCTTTTGCATGCCATCATTGCAAAGCTTGTGGACGTGGATTGCTTTGTAGCATTTTCGTCAGTGCAATCGCTGTCCATTTTGTTTCATTCAGTTTCGTTCCATATAATTTCATTCCATCATAGTTTCGTTCAACGTTTGTTAGTTTCCATTTAACATCCGTCCGTCCGATTCTGTCCATCCGGCCCCTTCCGTCCATTGACGTTTGTCTGTTGTCGTTCATCCCCATTGACGCGCTGTATTTTTCAAATCGTATGTATTACGTACATACATATCCAATATCATATTCTTTAAACCGTATGTACGTATTTTTCAAGATCGTATATAGGTTTTTTAAAATTAATACATACATTTACATACTCTCGTATTAATAAATATATCTACATTATTTTTGTATTAATACATACACTTACGGAATCTTATTAATACATAAATATATAATTTTTTCTTCTTCTATTTCGTCATTTAGCATTGGTGATTACAAAAACTGAAAGTTGTTTAGGGTATGTTTTCTTAAGCATTTCACATTTTAGTTTCCATTACGGTTGCATTTAATTACAAAGGTTATGTTAGAATTTTGTACCTAGTGCTTTGTATTGTTACAAAATTTTGGGGCATGGGACAACACCATGTCCTTGGATGATGAAAGCACTATCGTTCAACCAGAACCAAGGTACCAGCTATAAAATAACACACAATCATTTGAGCCAATTTCTTTGAGCTCACGATCTTCACGACGGTACCATCAAGTGTCTACAGCGCCACCGTCATCGAGTATAATTCCTACCAGGAATTCAGGTTCAGGTCACATTACATCAACGATACATCAAAATCCATTTGGAGGGGTTAATTAGTGGGGTACGCTTGTTACCGCACCAGCTTTCACACCATCACCATATATTTCACTGCAAGCCGTTACCTCTACACCCATATACACCAATGGAGGTCAACAATTCCTCTGGGAGAATTGAAAAGTTCAGCTGAAGGCTAGGTACCATTTCTTTGAAGGAGTTCAAGGCAACTTTTTCAACTGTGGTTTGAGAATTGGAGTTCAAGTATGGCACTAATTACACCAAGGTGTTCGCATTCAAACAATTGGCCCAATATGTGCACTATGAGGCATTAAATGTCTACGAGCAACATTCTTCAAGGCTTTTGGGTGTCACCCAGATCCCTAATCTAGCTTATGCCACAACCATTGCCACCACCTCTCAAGTTGCACTGCAAGCTGCCATTGCACATCATGGGACTGTGCCTAGTAATCTAGATTTGTTACCTACTTTAGTAAACCTTTTTTTCCAACAATTCATTACTGCTACCACAAACATTCCTCCCACCATCGATGCACCAACTTTTGCTGATCCAATGGAGGAATTCTTTCGAGTTCTTGAGCTGGAATTTCCGATTAAGAGTTTTGAAAAAATTCTAAAACTTGCCACCTTCTCTCGACAAAAGGATGAAACCCTCAAGATGCTCTACAAGAGGCTTCTCAAGCTTAAAGAGGATATTTAGAGCATCACAAACTTGGAAACTGCCCATCGATATATTCGTTCATTGGAAGGTATTTCGACAGTCCATGCGCAAGTTTTGCAATGGATTTTTGCAAAATTTGGAAACTCGTACACTTTGTTGGATGTGTACAACATTTCTAAAAAATTGGAACTAGCTCATGCACACTATGAGGCCATTACTATGAGGCCTCCATCATGTTCAAGGCCTTAGCCTCCACTAGCTACGCTAACCAAATCATCACATTTTTCTTCAAAGGTTAAAGCGATGCACTCGACTACACCCATCTTACCTTTTTGCAACTATTGTGACAATCTTGCCCATAAAGCTAATGAGTGCAACATTCCTTTCAAGGATCTCTTTTGTGATTATTGTGGGAAAGAGGGACATCAAGAAGCTATTTATTTTGCCAAGTTCCCGGAACGGAAACAATTTCAATTACCACGGCAAAATCTACCAACATCTTCCGATGCCCCTCAACTAAAAGCCAAGGCACCTTAGCCTTCCACTCAAGCTTTCCCCACCAAGGGTAATTCTAGTAAAAATGTTAAGAAGAAGGAGCACAATGCTGACAAGAGGGAGGTGCTTCAAGCCCATGTCGCTTAAGTTCAAACTCTGCAAAATGAACTCAAATCATTGAGGGCCCAACTTGCTAATATAAAAGGCAAGTCTTCTCAACCAGCTAGTCATGCCCAACCTTTACAAAGTTCAAGATCAAGATACGGACCTTTTAATCGTTCTATGGCCTTTCACAAATGCCATGGTTGGGGAATATGTTCTTTTTAATGCACATAATTCTAGTCTCACATCAGAATTTGCCACTTCTTTTTTCCCTTCCTATTTCGTGGCACAAAAAGCTAGTGTGGCACCCAAAGTTCCTGCCACTAGGCATGTAATTCAAATTGATGGATTCGCATTTGGTTCAAGTCCTATTACGAGGGCTAAAGGAGTTCGAGTAATCATGCCACAATCTTTTCATCCTCTCAACTCGAAAGAAGAACGCACCTTGTTGGTGAGGGAGGAAGAGACTACTACACCACAAGTTACTAAGGCATCAAATTCTCCTACCCTAAGAGTACATGTACATTAGGAAAACACACAATTTTTTCACTAATTAGCTTATGGAGTGCCAACTTCAAATGCATGAAATGGCGCAAAAGCTTGTGAGTACATCGTTATTTAGTTTTCAAGATTTGAAGTTAAGCACTAGGGACATAATTGCAGTACTAAAAGACACCCTGAACACTACATTAGGTCCTCTACCAATCCTTGATCCACATGCTACAGGGGTCCCATTTAACACGTTGGAGAGACATTCAATTGGCTCACGTGTTGCAGATGGCGTTCATAATTTGGTCACTAGTTTTAGCATGGCTAAACTAGTGGGCTCTCCTACCTTTAATTTTACATTCACATATCAAAAGGGAGCTAAGAACACCTCACTTGTGGATTTGTTACTCAGCAAAGGCGTTGTGGATAACCATTCTCTCCACAAAGTCTCTCACTCATTTCCAAAGGTGGTGCCTAGTGAGAGGACTTCCATCGCCACCAGAGTTGTCATTGTTAACAATACTGAGTCAACAATCCAGGTGGGAGGACATACACCCAGAGTGGTACTTCTTGATATAGGTGCCCAACCAATGATTCTTGGAGTTCAATTCGCCAAGAAGATGGGTATGCTCGACTCCAAATTACGGAAATCTATGTGGCAAATTCGCACCATTAATGGGAGCGTAGAAAAGGTACTTGGGGAGAGTTTGGATTTTATTACACTTAACTTCAATGAAAGTACATATCAGGAACTTTGCCTACAGGTCAGATTTTTAGTCACCATGGCCACTAATTATAATGTGTTCATTGGGCAAAAGGCCCTATTTCCACCAGGTTTCAGAATTGACAACTGGTTCAAACATGCATATTATCGAGTGGATTGAGAAACTGATGGCCATCACCTGGGATACATACCCCTTGATTTACATGGGAACCATAGTCCTATGGCTCACCATTGTATGCTCAAGGAAGCACACATTATTTCCTACATCTAATAAGCTAGCCACGAGTGAATAGAGGGAGATGAAGAAGAGATAGCTTATGCCCAAGTTACTGAAAGCTCAAGGGTGGTTCCTACTGACATTCAACATGGATTAGAGGTTTTACAGAGGTTCAAAGCAAACCACAAGCCCTTGGTAAAAAATTTGTCTAGTTTTGAGAACATGGAGAACCATGGCGAACCGATTAAGCCAGTACTTCGTTAGCTAATCACCTGGACACCGCCTAAAGAAGGGATTACATTACTAGATCTTTTTGGTGGTATTGGTACAAGTTTCGAAGCCTTACTATAGTTAGGGATGGTGGTTTAAAGGTATTTCTAAGTAGACATTGATCCTATTATGAGGTAAGTGGCGGCATTGAGAATGATGGAGCTCACAGCCAAATTTCCACAATAGTTTGCAACCATCCGCATGGAAGGCCAGTTTCACTTTCTTGCCCTCTGACATACAACTAATTCAGAAGAAGCATATGGAATTACTTGGCCTCATGGACCTCATCATTTCAAGTTACGAGTGTCAAGGATTTTTAGCAGCTAGATTTGGAAAAGGCTTGAGTGACATAAGATTTGATCTCTTCACGGACATGGTATAATTGATCACCTGGGCTCAATCCATTTCTCCTACGCTTGGTTATGTAATTAAGAACATCCCTTTTTAGCTTGACTACAAGGAGAAAGTCCAAGAGCACTACATGTTGGTCAAGCATTACCTTGGAGAGCTGCTCCTACTCAATGCGGCACAATGCGGTTCCTATGTGCACCGGCTGCATAACTGGTGGACTAACCTTGCACCATTCTTAGTTCTACAGTTGGCTCTAAAATACACCATCAAAGACCCCAACCTGTAGGTTTTTCACATATTGGATGATCAGAGCTCCTGCCAACCAATTACAAGGTAAGAGAAACCTCCTTGGTTTCCTACAAACACAATAGGACCAAGAGGTGCTTGGCCCACCTTTGTTTTCTTCCCATGAGCACACGCCTTTCAGGGAGATGGACTAGGCCTAGTGTATCGCCATGTTTCAGTCACTTGGGATGAACCAAGCCCAAAAGAAAGAAAAAGGGTTATGGGGTTCCAAACTAGCACTACTAGTCACACCAAGGTGACTAAATTGGAGTGTGACGCTCTATTGGGGAGAGGCATGGACTTGAACTCCCTTACATGCTTGTTGGTAACCTGTGTACTCTTTCAAATGTACACAACACCGACACTAATTCAATCAACTTGCATTTCTTGCAATGCGATTACATGGCACCCCGACCAAGTACACTTGCCTATCTTCAACACTCTACACTTCACTCTTAGTGTTGGGGGGAGGAGGTACCATGTAATTTGACTCAAGTTGTTTCTGATACACCTCGAGGTACATCAACTTTTAGAAAAACAATTATAACTTTCTATGAATCTGCGTAGTTGGATAGTGGAAAACCCAATACACTAGGTTTTTCAAACACACTTTCCAACTCTAGTCCATGTGTTTCCAACTACCCTTTCATTATTGGGAACCAGCTCACTAAAAAGGAGAGAAACTAGGTCATAGATTTGCTAATTAGGTATGAGAATGTGTTCGCATTCTCAATGAAAGATTTAAGTAGGTGTAAGACCGTGTAGTTCTCTATAGACCTTATAGATGAGACATTCATCTATCGGAGGAGGCATAGGTTGAGCAAGCATGAATGGGAATTGGTAGATGAAAGATGCAAAGAGCTCCATGAGGTGGTTTCACTCAGCCGTCAAGTTTTAATTTTGCAACTGCTATAGTAATGTCAGCAAAGAAGGATTCAGCTAGATTATGGACTGAAAAAAAGATGTGCAAGGCTTATATGCCTTTGAACCTGGTTACACTTCAAGACAGGTACCCCATGCCCATCCTTGAAATTTTTTTTGATAGCATTAGAGACTCAAACATTTTCATAATTGTGGATTTGAAGCAAGGTTTCAACCAGATTGTGCTTGCTATGAAGGATTGCAAGAAAACGACATTCCATGGAAGTAACAAATTGTGGGAATGGCTTGTGATGCCTTTTGGATTCAAGAATGCACCTGTCTTCTTTTAGCGAGTCATGGACCAGGTTCTCGAAGGGGTAAATTTTCTAAAGTGTTACATAGATGACGTCCTAATGCATAACAAGGGACTTTTGCAACACTAGGTTCATCTTGAGGAGTTATTCAAGAGGCTCCATGAAGTCAATATGAAGATCCATCTTAAAAAGTGTGAGTTTGCTGTCACCTCGGTAGTCTACTTTAGACATAGAATTTTGCCAAATGGTATTATGGTTCATTGGGCCAAAGTAGTAGCCATTTTGGAGATGCCCAATCCTACTGATGTTCACACTTTGAGGAGCTTCATCAAACTATGTAATTACTACAAGATTTATGTCCAAGACTTCAATATTATTGCTCATCCTCTCTATGCATTGTTATAGAAGGATGTTGTTTGGACATGGAGTGAAGAGGCTCAAGAAGCTTTCAACACACTCAAGGAAAAGCTTTTAGAGTTCCCCATTTTGAGAAGACCTAATTTTAGCAAGGTCCTCATTCTACACACTGACTAGAATGCTCTTGGTATTGGTGTTATTTTTGGCCAACTTGATGAAGTATGCAAGGAATATGTTATCGCCTATGCATCCCGAAGAAACAACAAGGCTAAAAGAAACTATTCTTCATACGAGGGAGAGTGTTTTGCTGTTGTATGGGATGTCATACATTTCAGGCCTTATCTTTATGGCAACAAGTTCACTTTGTATATTGACCACCAAGCTATCAAGTGGTTGATGACCAACGACAAGTTTATTGGTAAGTTAGCTTGTTGGGCGTTTATACTTCAGGAGTATGAGTTCAAGGTTATTCACTGACCTGGTATTACACATTAGAACGCAGATACCATGTTGCGAAAACCCCTCATTACCTCTGAAAATTTCTCAAAAGCCAAACAAGACTTCGACCAGATTCCAACAATACATGTATTTTATGCATCTAGTTATCTTACACTATTACAATGTAACCTGGTTGAGCATCCCATTGTGGATATATGGGAGGACTTGGACATTATGAGGTTTCTTCAGCATGGGGAATACCCCTCCCAAGTTACATCAAGTCATTGGGATCGCATACAACAATGATCTAAACCCTACTTATGGAGGGATAATCACCTCGTCCGATGCTTACCACAAGGCGAAAGAGTGGTTCCTCCACCACATGAATGGCCTGGTTTTATTTAAAAGGTACATTCAAAGCTTGGACACTTTGGAATTAAATGTACTTATAGCCTTTTCACTCCTCATTACTATTGGAGAGGTATGTATGTTCAAGTTTGAGACGTCATTACTAGGTGTGAACAATGTGATAGAATGAAAATTTCCTTCTCTTCTCGACAACTCACACTTTCTCCACTTCCTATTCAAGGCATGTTCTATCGCTGGTCATGTGATTTAGCAAGAGAGTTACCACAAACCTCCAAGGGTAATGTCTACATCATGATTATGATTGAGCATTTTTCAAAATGGGTCGAGCTTGTTGTGCTATCGAACAAGTCATCACACAACACTAGCCACGTTTTTTTATAACAGGTCTTAAGTAGGTTTGGGGCTTGTGTTAAGTGCCTTATTGATCAAAGATCAAAATTCAGAGGAGAATTCCAAAACCTACTTGATCATGCTTTCATTGACCATTGTCGGACTTCAAGGGATCATCCCCAAGTTGATGGCCTTGCAAAAAAGATGGTTTAGACATGTAAGAATGGACTTCGAAAAATTTGCCTCATTAGGAACAAAGAGGATTGGGACCTGGCCCTACCTTACATCGCCATGGGTTACAGGATGTCCAAACACGCCTCTTTGTCTCATTTCGCTCCTTACTTTCTACTTTTTGGGAGACATCCCATTCCACCCTCTTCCATTGCTACTCAAATGGACCAAATTATGGACTTGGACTCCCCAACCACTTGGGCTAGGGTCATCGCAAAGAGGGCTGCTCTATTCAAGAGGGTTATGCCCATGGCCATGGAAAATTTATCCATTGCACAACATTGAGACACCTTACGGTATGCACACACACAAGGTGGCAGTTACAAATCTAAGATGAAACAATTTGATGCCCTAGCAACTTATGGTGTAGTAGTCTTTTCCCCCCTCGCCAACAAGGTGCGTTCTTCTTCTGTGTTGAAAGACGAAAAGATTGTGGCATGACTATTCGAGCTCCTCTAGCCTTAGTAATAGGACTTAAACAAGATGCGAGTCCATAAATCTAAATTACCTGCCTAGTGGCAAAAACTTTGGGTGCCACACTAGCCTCTTGTGTTGCAAATTAGGAAGGGCAAAAAGAAGTGGCAAATTTTGGAGTGATCCCAAATTGTGCATTCGTCAGCTCCTTGCAACTCCAACACACCTAAAGGCCTGATTGCCTTAATCTTCAAGATAGTGTGAAAAAAAGGAAAGAAAATCCTTAGCCTCCTCTTGTGCATTGTATGTATATGTGCATGTATTGTTTTTTGTTGATTAGTTTCTACCTTTGACTAGTTTTAGTCTTTTTGTTCAGTAGAGTTTACTATGGATTTACACCCTTACACCAAACGTCACGACACTACACGTCACGACAATATGTGTTTGGTTTTCAATTCTTGATGTAATCTTCTTGTAGTTTTTTTCCCCATAATATTTAGAATGTTGCAGGTAGAAATCCATTTGCATCATTAATTACATAATTCCCAATGAACTACTATTTGGATTTTGGAGTGGTGTTGTAAAGTTGTGTGAACCACATTTTGCTAGCACTTTTCCCCCTATTTGTTTATCTATTTAAATTCCAATTTGATCACTATTTCATATGTGGTCTATTGGGTAGTTGATTTTGTTGTAAATTGTTGTAAAATGTTTAGCAAGATTGTTGAGTTAGTCCTTGTGTTTTACATCCTTCCAATCCTTTTACTTGATGAATAAACAAATTTGGATGGCATTGTTTGAACCAATATCACCAACTATCTCTTAAAACCCCATTCCAAAATGGTGTTGGTGCAATCTCAGTGATTTTTGCTACCTTTCACTTTTGTTGTATGTTAATTGATAGATTTGCTTTTTACATAGCTAAAATCCAAGTAATTATTGCAGCTTCTTTTATTGTTCATATTCCTATCCCAACCTTCATTGTTCGTGTTTTACCATTTAGATGGTTAGATAGGGAGTTTAGGGGTATGTTCCACAACCTATTTGCCTTTTTCAATGTGGTGTTGCCACCCTCTATTGCATCCATTGCTTCCTCAAGTGCTTCATCTATCCACTTCCTTCTCCCATTCACTATTGGTACTCTACGAACCTTTGGAGGTTTACATATGGTGTGACTTGGGTGGGATGTTTTTTGGTTGGTGTTTGGTTGTTAGTCTAGCACCATTCCACGTCACCTTTGCAAAACACATGCAACATCATGGATTCCCCTTCCTTTCTAGTTTAACTCACTAGCTAGTGGGTGGAGTAGGCCTTGTCTTACAAGAGTTATATTTTTGTCCTCCTATATTCTACCCAAGAGAACAAAAACTCTATTAGTGTTGGATATGTTTGATCTACATCCCCACCCTAATATATTAAAGCTAAAGTACAATTTGTAGAAATATGAAAAATCTCCCCAAACCAAATTGTGATATATGTTGGGTGTTTGCACACTATAGTGACCTTGTATGGATGTCACAATGGAAGTTTTTCTTGTATTCCTTAGATACAAGAAAATAAATAAAATAAAATTCATTGAAATAATAAAAAAAAGGATTCACTTATCTAAAGCTATCATAATCAACCTTCCAAGAATGAAAAAATCAAATCAAAAAATGTTTTTATTTTTAATGTGTTTGAAACTTTGGCATATTGGATGAATCATGTTTAAAAACTAAAGATCCATTGAATGAATGGAATGTGATTTTAATTTATTATGTTATGGACTTTTTAAATCCCAAAAACTATAGTTATTTTAAAAGCCCTTTAAAGCATTAAAAAAATAAATATTTTGTGATTTTTTAATGTCTTATAACATCATGATGTGAAATTGGAAATGGAAAAAAAATGTTACTTTCAATATCATCTAAATATTCATATTTTAAGCTAATTTTCAACTACACTAGAAAAGGACTTTGAAATGGGACTTTAATCCACTAAAATTGTGACACCCTAGTGTGTTTTCACCCTATTGTTGTTGTGTAGGATGTGGGAATAAATATCAATGAATGTGGAACTTGAGCTCATTAGAACATGCTCTTCTTTGAATTATTGGATAAAGAAGATGGGACTATAGACTTGGAAACTCAATGATATAAGAGGTATGACCTATATTTCTCATTGCAAATCTTGTCCAAAACTTCAATCTTTATGTTTTCTTGTCCAAAACCTCAATCCCTATGTTGTGATATATTTTTGTACCTTTGCCTTGCCTTTCAAATCTAATTGTAAACCTTTTATATTAATTTTTTGCATTTTTTCATTTTAAATTAAATTTGATGGAAATTATTCTATGGCTACTTTTGAAAATTTTGCAATTCTAGTCAAGTTTGATTGCAATTGCATTATGTTGACTTGAATTACAATTTGCATTTCTAGACAAATTTGATTTTAACTCTTTTATGGCTACTCCTTTCAATCTACATTTTTAATCAAATTTGATCATAATCCTTCTATGGCTACTTTTTGCATTGGTCTGTTGTCATTTACACTATCTTTCAAGACTTTTGAACTAAAGCCTAACCTTTCTAAAAAACATTCCATTTAGATTTATTTCTTCTTTTAGAAATGACATGTTGAAAATAATGACATGGAACAAGGAAAAATTGTGAATTGTATTGAGGTTTTTTGTCAAAATGTTTGTAGCCGTGTTGTAGTTTTTTGGGAGGAAAATGTGCACACAATTGGGGGGAATCTACAAAGTATGAGCTTTAAGTGGCTCATTAGTGTCTCAATTTTTAATATCCTAAGTTAAGGTTTTTTGCTATTGATGGCAATTGATGAACCCAAAATTAAACTTTGGAACACTATTACATTTTTCTACATATGTGTGATTAGTTACCTTTTTTTAACAAGATAACTCATGTGCCCAATACTAAACAAATTTTTTATCAATGTTCCATACCCTATATAAAGTTGCCCCAAAACACCCTCAACACCAATAGCAAAAATGCCCCCATTCCCACCTTTCCTTGATTTAATGAACACCCAAGCCCCCAATACCAAACAATAACAAACCCCCCTTTTCCACATGCATGTGATTTATAATCATTTTTACTCTTGCTTTGTTCACAAAACCTCCCATTACAAAACATTACAAGATCATGAAATGGGTGCACTACTAGAAAATGCGTGGACAAACCACTAAAACCAACCGCCCAATTCGACTTTGGGTGGTCTTCACATGACACAAACCACTTGTGATTTTGTTGAGTGGGTAAATCCCATTAGAATCTCACCAAAGTGGTCATGTAGTGGGAGGCAATGGTGGTTTAGAAATTTCTGCTCAAAATGCCTTTGGGCATGGTTGAAAATTTTCCATTCCACCTTTTCAAACCACTTGGGTGGTTTTTCCTAATGGTCATTCTAAACATTGTGCACAAGGTTAACCACCTTACAAGGTAGTTAGGTAGGTAGGTAGCCACCATGTAAGTTAAATGTCACATCATTTAACTTGGGTGGCCAATGTCTACATGCCACATGTTTGTACTTAAGTTTGATGTAGCCATAATGTAACATATAAATGAATATTAGGTAAATATAGGTAGAAGTACATACCTAAGCTAAACTATGTATATTTATGTCATGCTTCACACACCTAACATAGGTATGACCTAGTAAAATATAATTAAGTTATATCTAGGCCAAAGTAATCAATCTATATTTAGGTTAGGTAGAATATGATATGTACTTAAAATATGTCTATTGTAGCCTATAGCTAGGTTAGTTATATCGTAATTTATACATAAGTATATCATAGCCTATGTACCGAAGCTAAATATCAATATATGATTTCTTATATACCTACCTAGATATATAATGATTTATACTTACATTAGGGTAGGTAGCTAGGCTCACTTAATTACACATAGCTAGCCTAGGTATAGCTTAACTTATAATACCTAGTCTATACATACACAGGCTATATGTATTTAATTTATATGTACATAGCCTCTATATACCTACTCTACACATATCTAGCCCTACATATAAGTTAAATACCTTACCGTACCTTGCCTATACCCTACATATACCACTACGCCAAATATTCGGAGAAAACCATAACACTTGGATTTTGGAAGGAAGAAATTTCTACTACCACACAGAGATGTTTGACATCACTTTATGTTGACAATGCAAATTCCAGTAGACATTGAGCTGTAAACCGTTTTCAACCTTCTGTGTCTCTTCTTTGTGACTTGGAGATGTCTGAGTCATGTGATCCCTCCTACCACGCAACGCTTTTATGTCTGGCTTGAATCATCGTTTGGGTTGATCAATCTACATGAGTTGAAGAAATGGAGATCACACCAAAATGTGCCAGTATGTAGAAGAAAGCATTTTTCTTGCTTCCAGAGTATACCATTTTTTATCTATAAAAACTGATGAATTCACACTCAATTGAGTGCCTGTACCTTGTGGTGAAATTAAACCAGTTGGTATTGTAGGGTAACGCCAAAATAATATACAGGTGCAAGTCAAGCTTTACACCTAGAAACCTACAAGGCCTTTAAATCATATACAGGTGCAAGTCAAGCTTTACACCTAGAAACCTACAAGGTCTTTAAATGATATACAGGTGCGAGTCAAGCTTTACACCTAGAAACCTACAAGGCCTTTAAATAATGTACAGGTGCAAGTCAAGCTTTACACCTAGAAACCTACAGGGCCTTTTAGTGCATAAGGTTTACCTGGTAAGACACCTTTCAAGTTCACCTCATGCACACAATTAAGCCTTGACAACAATAGGGCTTGAGGGCCAGACTCAACAAGCACCCACCCCTGCACCACCCACTGGATGTTGGTCATGACTCAGTTGTGCATGGACCTTACTTGAGTTACTTGAGTTACTTGAGTCACTAGGTAGGAAAATAGGAGACTACGAGGTAAGTAGATGGTTTATACATAGGCAAGGGCTGTTTTTACTACCTACTACCAACCTGCAATACATTTTCCTTTGCTGTTTGCAGGGTGTTTAAAAAAATGTCATGTCCACTCCCAGAGTTCCCAGAGTTCAGAGGGCCATTCTGGAAGTGGGCATTCCATTCTTTGAAATGCCTTGCATTTAAAATAAATAAATTTCCCTGATACCTGATGAGTATCATTGGGAATTTTTTCTTTACAAAATCAATGCAAGTCTTTATGCTCGGTAAAGCCCTTGGCCACAGGCTTTACCAAACTTGAGCTCATGTTTGGGCTTTGCCTCACACAAGCCTTATTCACATAAAGCCCACGGCTGGAATACATAAAGATACATCTGACTCTTTTGGAGCAGGCATAAGCAGAACTTTGACCCTCCTATCCCTCATCATCTAGGTTTATTTAGGCTTATGATAACATTCACCTAGTGCACAAGGGACAAAGCACAAGGGAGAAGCTGAGGGTGGGGGGCATTCCCAAAATGTGGACCTATACTCAACCACTATGGCATCTAATGCCCCATATTTTGGGAATGGTCCATTTGGGGAAATATCGTACGCATAATGACGAATGTTAGGTGCTTCTCACTTTTTTCTTAGAATCATGGGCTTGGATTCGTAGAATAAATTTCAAGAATTGCCTTGATTTTTAAAGATTTTCTTTTTTCAGTTTTAGAGAACTGGTCAGTTTTCACTCATTCTCATTTTAAGAAGGATTGATCCCTGGTATGTAAAACTGGAACCAGCTAGTATCAGTTGATGGAAAATCTAGGAAATACCTGGTTGACCTATTTGCTTTCACTAACCTACCATTGCACTTAATCATACCCAAAGTTTTTCTCTTTGATAGACTCCTATTCGTGTATCATGTGTGATTTTTTAAAGCTTTTGGAAGATGTATATCTCAAGCTTAGGGAAGTTTTCATGTTAAGTTTAGGGTTTTGTGCAAAGATTTAGAGATAACCATCAAATATTTTCCAATGAAAGAATGCTTTTAGGTTTGATGTTTTTCATAATTCCATTTTTCTATTAAAATGACAATTTCTTTCAATTGCAGTTTTTATGTAACTTACAAAGCCTAGGGGTAATGTGGATTGTGTTTCCTACTCTTGCTATTGTTGTAATTAGGGTTGCAATGTGAAGTGTAATTGGCGTGAGTGGTGCAATAGAGGCTCTTCATTTTTTATGCTCCTCATGTTGTTAGTAGTTCAAGGCTTCCAGGTTTTTTGTTTCTAGTCTTCTTTTGATTATCAATACCATCTTGGTCTTTTACAATCTTGTGTGATTATTTTGCCAAAAATGTGTAGAACATTGTATCTAACGTGTGATTTGTTACTTGAAGGTTGATCACTTTGTTCGAAATGTGAACAAATTCACTTGAACTTGTTTTTGTGGTAAGAGCACCAGAGTGTTGGCCTTCAAACTTCAAAGCCTTTGTAATTTTTGTTGTATTGCCTGAATCTTGGTAGGTTGTACATGTTTGTAATGTCAGAAATTGAGAAATTGTTGACTTTGATATTGTGCAGTAAGAGGTATTGGAAGTAAGGGAAGACTCTGTTTTGTAGTATGGAAAAAACTATAGTCAACAACCTTGAGATTGAACAACCAGCTTTATGGACGCAAAATTTGGTGTTACTTTGTGATAACCAAAAAATTTGGTACCCTCAATAAAAGAATAATTTGTAATCTTATATATTAAAGCTAAGATGGTGTCTGTCCGTCTGTCCGTCCGTCTGTCCGGTGCCGATCTTGGTTTCAAGACCTCGATGGACGGACAGGACCAGGTCTTGAAATCCAGGTCCCTAGATGGAAGAGGAGGACAACGACGACAAATGGCGGCCGCAACAATTTTATCTAGATGTGATCAGCGGAGCTTGCGAGCCTATTGGTGGTGAATTGTTGGTGGTGAGGTATATGCATTTTCAAAGATAAGTGTTCTTATAAGATTCATCTTTGAAAACAAAATACTATGTCTCTCCATACCCATCTCTCCACACTTGGTTTCCTCTCATATCAATTTGTGTAATTTTGTTTCTGGACATTGGAATG
>Ga0116227_10008648_pt1 | contig 19026 bp, 14 predicted proteins | sample S1TSphgellanicum_FD_89693 | JGI IMG/M metagenome (GOLD analysis project Ga0116227, IMG submission 89693) | Host-associated microbial communities from peat moss isolated from Minnesota, USA - S1T2_Fb - Sphagnum magellanicum MG | ecosystem: Host-associated > Plants > Peat moss > Unclassified... | reverse complement strand
CTTTACCCGCGAATGTTTACCAAATTACACTGGTTGATCTATAAATTTTTTAAAAATTCTTTAAAATTCTTGCTTCTTTGGGCTTCCATAACATTCTCGCACCAAGAATGTCATAACTATGCATCACATCCATCAGGATGAACACAAGAAACTCCTTGTTCATAATTAGGTTGCCTTCGTTACGATTAGCAATTGAAAACAGATTTCGATCGCCAATCCTATGGCAATCAAAACGTTTTGGTTGCCATAGGTTTAGTGATTAAAAATTTTGGTCACCACATGTTTGGTAGCCAAAAATCTTTAGTTATCATCTTTTTTATGTGTCATTGTGGCTTTGTCATTTACAATATTCAATCTTTTCAATGTCATTGTGGCCTTGAAATTCCAATATTTTTCCATGTAGAAATATAATCTTTAAAAAAATCTTTAAAAGCAACCAAACTCCTTCAAGATATCATAGTTCTCTATCATTAATCCCAAGTTTCAACACAAGCCAAAATATCATTTTCAAAAATCATCATATAAAAATAGACCTACTACATGGGGTCCAAAATCCATTAAGTTATTATATTCCATAATGAATTTAAACACAATATCTTCACCTTGGTAGGCAATGCCAAAAAAAATGAAAACCAAAACAAAAGTCTACAAAATGAATGCCTTATAAAGTTTGCATTAAAATTTGTTGCTTTAAATGAATTTTTATTGATTGTTTTTCATTATTTGATATCTATCAATTATATGAAATCATTTATTGGAGCAAATTATCAATGATAAGTCCAATCATCCATAATTCAAAAATATAGGAAATAGATAGGTAGTACTTGTGTAAAATTGTAAATGATCATTATATCTTATGTTTACAAAAAACCCATAATCATTATAGAGCATAGATCCAGACACAAATTTCAAATGTGCAAAGAGGATGGATTCACAAATCTTAAATTTGATTACACATACAACATGATTTGTTTACAAAATTGGGTTTTATAAAATCCGCAAGTCCAAAACATGTCATTTTTTAAAGATCATGCAAATTACACCATATTCCATATCTAGCAATTACAAACTATTTATGGTTGCATGTGATAACACTCTTCAGGTGCAGTCCAATTGTATGGAGGCCCCATCAATGTGCACATGACGTGTGTTTTATGTTTTGCCTTTAGGTTAAGCTTTTTTGAATTCATCCCAAAATCACACTTGTATTTTAATGTGAGAATATAAAAGAACAAGCCTTCTTTATATAGTTTGTAACATGGGATTTGAAGAAAAATCAAATGGGTTAAATCTTTTAATTGTAAATTAAGTTGTAAGTGAGTTGCAAATATAACACTTAAACGCATAGGGTAGACCAGATCCAAAGGGAGGATTCCATTGTTTCTAATGTCCAAACCAAACTTGAACCCCTCCTATTGGAGCTTTTAAGGCACTAAAAATTGTCCAAAATGGAATTGAAAAAGTTATGCCCCCCAAAGTAGAGGGGGTCAAAAACTAAAAAACCAAACCACCTAATGCTACAAAGGGTACTTCCCAAACACCTAAAAAAAGCCTTATATGTTGCTTTGTTGCTATTAAAGTTCAAATATGATTTGTATAACTTTAGGTGGTGCTCTTATAACACTTTATATCATTTAAAATGAACAAGAAATAAGTTATGAGGTTTGAAACTAGGAGGGGTCCAAAGAAGAAAAAAATGTGTTTTGTAAATTGGAAAGTTTATTTCTCTTCTTATTACTTTTTCATTACTCCTATTCCTTTACATTTCAAATGAAGATCATTTCTAAAGCTTAAAGTAGCACTCCCATAACATTTTAAATCACTCAAAATGATGAAAATAAAAATAACTGATGAATATCATGTATTTTTATTAAATTATAAGTAGATTGTATTATAATCATAACATAGTTGAATAATAGTACTTTAGTAATGGCACACTAATGGCTGTACTAATTGTATCAATGGGAATCATAATTGAAAATTAGTTACCACATGCAACTATAATGCAATTCCTTAAAAAGTCAAACATGGTTGACTACATATGTATTTATAATGTGTATTAATCATCATATAAAAGACCCATTTTCAACTCACTTGTAACTATAATATAATTAATTGATTTTTTGACATGGCAATTTATTTATTAGTACACCATACTTCTAAGGGGATAATTACATAATAGTTGTTGGTAGATGTGGATTAAATTTTTGCAAAACTCTACACTTACCATAACAATAAATTTGCACTACAATATGCATACATTCATAATTCTTGCCTTGATTCAAAACACACCTACTTTTGTAGTTCATTAAAACACCAGATTCATGGTTATTTCATATAACCAAAATCTACACTTCAAAATACAATGTAGAAAAATACAAAAACAAAATTACAATTCATTTCATTACATTTTTAACATTACAAAAAATTCACACAATAATATAAATATGAAAATCACTACAGAAGTTTGTATTTTTCTAATGTACTAAAAAATTCAATCAAAATATAGCAAAATTCCATGTTTTATTGAAATGAAATCAAAATAACAAAATAAAATCTATGGAATGTCAAAAACAAAATTTATGGTTTTTTGCTACAAAGTACTTACATTTATTTCCTTACTCCAAAATTATATGTTTACAAATGAAATCCTTTTCCCAAAACTCCCATCTTTGGGTAGTCCCCAAGGCACATCAACATGATTCAAATTTAAACAAGAATTCAAAATTCAAACTTATAATGTTTAATGATCATTCCTTATCCTAAATTCCTTGTTCATCCAAAACAATGTAATCAACTTACCCCCTTAACATTACCCTCTTTGTACTTTGGATTTTGTCCCCGACATCCTTGTGAAATGACAAAAAATGAAATGAAAACATTATGCAACCTTCTAGGCTTCTGGCTTCTCCACTATAGTTTCTATAATCTCAATTTGTACAATAACCAGTGATTTTATAACCACCACTGGATCTGGATCTGCAATTCTGACCTCCTCCTCCACTAACTCAATCTATGGTTTTACTTCCAAGGGTTGTATTTTGATAATTCTACCTCTATTGTTGGAATAATCTCCACATGCTTTTGTTCTTGAGCTATCTGTGCTTTTTTCTTTACATGGCCCCTTCTTTTGAGGTCTTGTGGTTCTTCAGTTTATGTGTCCTCTTCTTGAGTTGTCTCATTGGGCTCTGCTTTAATATCCTCAAATTGGCCCAATGCCTTTGTACTTGTTGGACTTCCATATGCAAAATCTAGAAATTTTTTTTGATATATTTCCAAATTGTACTTGAGGTTCTTCTCATCAACTCTATGTTGAGCTAGATACTTCTCCAACTCCTTTGCAAAGTACTCCTCTACAACTTCCCACCATTCCTTAGACTTTGCATCAGAATCCTTCATCTTGTTTTTTGTCCTTATTAGAGTGTAATATTGCAACATTTGTTCATAATCCTCAGCCTTTTCTATACACTAGTTGGGTCCAAACTCTACTTATGGTCATTTACAGTCTCCAATTATGCCTACAACTATTGTAAATTCCTCCTATATTCCGTATTTTCCTCCACCAACTTTTTTTTTCAGCCTCTATTATCCTTGTTATGAGTTCTTTAGAATTAAGCAAAGAAATATTCTTTAGATTCATCAATTCCAAATCCATCAAGACATTTTCCTTCTCTTTTTTCTCCTTAATTAGTGCTTCCACCTGACTACCTAGAGCCTCCTATTATTGTTTGTAATGGAATAGTGCCTTTGCCCATTTTCTCTATGTAGTTTCTTAGGCTTCAGTTGTGTTCTTCAACTCCCATGATTCCTCAACTTGTGATTTCATCAAAAATGTCTTAACCTTGAGCTTTTTATTCTCATCCTATAATTTTGTATGAGCATTTTGATCTTCTACTCATTCTCTGTTTTGTTCTTCTTCCAAATTTCTATGTTATGTTTATATCCTTCTAGAAGTCCTTCTCCTTGTCCAATTCCTCCTATAAGACTGCCTTCTCCTTCTCCTCTGTGGCCAATATGGTTTTTAGACTATTCACCTCCAAATTCAAATTCCCCATATGTAGACTCATAATTGCCACGATCTAAAACAATTCAATTGCCTTAATTACTTGCATTATTTCTACAATTACCTCTTCCACAAATTTTTGTGTACTTGTTTGTGTCGTAGGATATACATCCCCTTCCATTTGCAAATGCTCTTCATTCTCTAGAAACCTTATGTCATGTTCCCTCTTAATTTTTTGCATGTGTTCCCTTAGTTGTTTCTCCTATGGAGATTACATATGTGGTACCTCTATAGTTTGCCTACCTGCTTGTACTAATGTTGGCACTGTAGAGGGTGCCACTCTCCCTTTCATTTTCTGTGCCCATGTTTTTATGCTCTCATGTTACTTCTTAACTTTTGATTTTGAGGCTCCACCTTCTTTAACTCTGTTCTTGTTTTTGAAAGCACTTTTTGGAGATTTTATTGTAGCCTTCCTTCTATTCTCCAATGCTATTTGCATCTCCTTTCTAATTCTCTTGACCTTGGCCTATGGTTTCTGTGCTTCTATTTTTGGTGGACAAACAAATTCTTAATTTTTTTACTAGCATCAAGGCTAGTTGACAAGTGTCCTACTTATCCCCCTTATTCTCTTGACATACTTATACTACTGATCTAGTTCACTACACAAATTATTGTATAATCTATGCCTAATCCACCTTCTTACCTTTTTATGTTCTCATCAATGTGATGGCATTTTTATTGCTAAATTACGTCACCTTTTCTCTCTAATAAATCATAGATATGATTGTTGGATATCTAACAAAGTATGGAAAACCCAAACTCTTTACATTCCACTAATCTACTACAAAATTTGTGGGTGCAATTCTACAACTTTGTAATGCCTACAATGCTATGGACTTATTAACCTACCTTTCTAGTCTTCTATATACCCTTCAACACAAACTCCAATTTGTTTGCTAATGACATACACCTTGTCCTGATACCCAAAATATATATTTTTGCCTTTGATAATTTGTTTAGAAATTCTAGCATGACATCTAACATTAATGCTTCCCAATTCATTAGAAACAAAGTAACAAGCCCTACATTAAAAGCCCATTCTTCCTCCTCACTGATGTCTTTCCAATTCTCCATCCTCTCAACATGCTTATCGTAATTTCGTTTCATCTATATCCACATAAATTAGCTAGGATCTAGAATACGAATACCTTTATTTAGAAGTGTGGTTTTTTCCATGATGGTTGCGCGTTTTTTTGCCTTTGTAGCCCCTAGCACACTCATATTGATCTTCATCGCCCTTGGTTGCACTTTTGTCAACACGTCTACACTTTTGTTGATGGTTGCACGCTCGCCTTAGGAACGTCCTCCTCCCTTGCATCCTTCTACGTTGCTTGTGCCTCCAATAGATTGTTGTTCCACAACTTTGTCTTCTTCTTATTCTTCAATGTACATAAGATCCATTGATATATCTCTTGGTCTTGCTTGATTACTTGCACTCCAACTTCTTCTATGTCTACACAAAAACTCAACTGCAAATGTTCTAATTTTGTATATATCATGAATTATCGTCTATGCAAATTGCATCTTCTCATTATATGTTTTACCTTCTTCGCACTTTAAAGATGATGGTGAATGTGGCAGCAACTTCACATCCAATGGCTGAATATTCAGCACTCCAGCATGTTCTACTTTTTTGCTTTTTTTTTTTTCAACAGTTTTGCTTCCTCTTATTGTCTTCGTTTATATTAATTATTTTACATTTCCTTCTCCTTTGTTACTCTCTACAACTTCTTAATTGCATTCTCCACACTCATGCTTCTATGAACTTTAGAATTTCAAAAATGTTCACAACTAATAACAAACAAAAACAACTTTCGACAGTTATTTTGTATATTTTCATCCTTGAGCTTCCCACCTATCTCATTCATTTTTTAGCATGCCCGTCGTTTTTTAATTAAAGCCTCATCCTCAAAATCAAGGTGTAAGCATGGTAAAGTATACAATTGGTCATCCCTACCAATAAGTAAAAGTGGATGTGGAATCTTTTGCATTTTAAGCATTTTAATCATGCCATAAATTTTGGGAGGTGCTTATCACATTAAATAAACCATATATGGTCATTCTTAATGTGTGTTATTACTCTCACTAATTTATTTATTTATTGCAAATTTATTACTTTGATTGATATTGCACCTTTTCCAAATCAAACTATTTAAATGATGTGTTATTAATGTTTGAGCCATTATGCACCTTGATACACATTTTTTGGAAGTTGAATTTTTGGATTATGACAATATGAATCCCCTCAAAAGTAAGTTTTCCATAAACTCATCTTTGGCATCCAAAACATGTTTTTTGATATGATATTAAAGTGCATTGCATGTGCTTAATTCATTGAATCATGCCCCAAAACCTTTCAAAATGCAACATATGAGTGAAATTTCCAAATTAAAGTTTTTTGACCTACTTTCAATTTACTTTCTCACAATTGGACAAACTTGCAAATTTTGCGAAGTAGATTGAAAGTAGGTTTTAAAAAAGGTTGATATAAATTTTGAAACTTTCAAAAATTTCAACATATCACATTTGATGCCTTCATGTAGTTCAAAAGGACAATTTCAAAAGGCATCACCTATTTTCTAATCTACTTGTCATAAATTTGTGTTTTTTTACTTGGGTGGATGTTTTTTGGTATAGTTTAACATGCTTTCACCCAACTATATGAAAACACTTCATATCATAAATGTGAATGACTGCTTCAAATTTCATCTTTTGATTATTCTACATCCCTAATCTTCTTACATTAAATGTAATAACTAAATTTCATCCGCCCTGTACGCCTTTTGCTGATTGTGTTGATTCATCTATTGACTGTGTTAATTCATGTATTGATTGTACGAATACTTCTACTAACTTTGCTAGCAAATCTAATGATTATGCGAATATATTTAATGACAATGCGAATTCCTTTCCTAATTTGGTCAATACCCTTGATATACCAACTTCATATTTAAATATCCTAGAACCTTCATTTCTATAATTATTGCTCAAGGATTTGTTCATCATTTGTTGTTCCAAAGTCAATACAATGTTAACCTCAAGATCTTCCATCTGTTATTCTTCTTCATTACCCTAGATCTATGGTTTTTTTGTTACACAATCTTCATCTTCCACCTTCATATCATAATCCTCCACCTAAAATCCACTTACTCTTTGTTCCCAATACATTGACATCTATTGTTTTTGTTTTTGAATTTCAAATTCCATGTATTTGTATAATTTGAATTCATTCACATTGACCAGCATAAGATTAGTTTCAAACTTCTCAATTGTCACCAATAACATAGTGTTATTTGGCAACACATATTGTGTTATGTATGGTCTAAACCATTTCTTAATAAACCTCCTTAAATGTGATTTATTTCCTTTTAGAGACCACAAAACATAATCATTAAAACTAAACTACTTTTCTGAATTCTTTTGTTGACTCTTTAATGTTATATTCCACTACTAAATAGTAGTAGTTTTTACAACTTGCATCCTAGCCTCTTATAACTTGACGCACCCCCAAACTCCTTGAAAAACTCAAATGCAAGTTTGAAAGTGAAAACAACAAAAGGAGTGTGGGTACACTCCTTAACTTGTAGCACTTCGAGGGTAAGAGGGGCATGTTAGAGCTTTGAAATGGGGACTAGGATGAGTGACAAGCAGGTTAATTATTCATATGAAGTTACACTAACCAAACAAGTTGGTTAATGCATAGTTTGAGCACTTTTGGTGCACGGATGAGCCATGGGCATACACGGACTCACAAGATTTGCCATGACATGGACTTGGGGGAAGCCACCACCTTCCCCCTTATATTATTCTCTATAATTAGCCACAAAAGCTACATCTAAATGTCATTTTCCCTAGGACCCCAAGTTGAGAATCTCGAAATTCTCGAAATTGGGACTTTCGACACTTTGGAGGCCCATAATTTCTTGTGTAGATCTTTGATTGAAGTGAGGTTTTAGACAAAATTGTAGACCTTATCAAGAGCTTTCCAATGATATGTGGCACATTACCTACACGCACAAAATTCAAGGTGATTATTGATTTTTACTGGTCGGGAATCAAATTGACACTTTGACTCCCGGCCCTTCTTTCGGCCATAATTTGTGTTATAAATCTTTAAATGGATCATATGAGCCCATTTTAAACATTTAAATCTCAAGATTTTTCCAATGGTATAAGGAACTCTTTAATTAAATGAGTTTTGACCCCTGAAATTGTTCTCTAAACATTCAGGATTTCATACGAACTCTAATTTCCAAAATGGGAGTCCACTTGGGAGTGTGTGGGCTCATTCCCTCACACTTTTTCGCACTCCCAGGAATGTGAATGTGATTCCTTTGTTGCTCTTTTGGCTCACACCTTTCCAAGCCCTTGCTTTGGTCGCAAGCCCAAGGTTAGGGTCATGACACCTCTTACTTCCAAAGCTCATAACTTTTTCATCTCTTATTCAAATTGAGTGATCTAAAGTGATATGAGAGTGCCACTTTAAGCTTTATAATTCATCTTTGAATTCTAAAGGCAAAAGAATAACATACAAGGATTGAATTTGGGTGTTTTTAAGACAATTTCCTAATGCTAGGTTTAGCATTTTTTCAATTTTTTGACCATGCACATTTGGAGGGCCCATAACTTTCTCATTTCTGACATGTTTTAAACAATTTTTTGTGTTATTAATGCACCAAGAAGAGATCTTTGACTTCTCTTGGGACACCATAAACAAAGGAACCCTCCTTTGAGTTTTGTAAAGCTTTGAATTCTTATGTGTTTGCACATTAGCTTGTCTACCTAATGCATTGGTAAATAACAAAACTTCATCCAGTGATGGTACATCCACCATAGCTTTAGCCAATCTAGGTATAATCAACATAGGTATAGTTGGTAAATATAGAATCTCTAATCCTATATTACAATCTAAAATTTGGATTGAAATATAATAAAACCAATACTAACAAAGTCTACTCATTCAAATCCACTTAAAACTAGTTTCAAAATTAAAATCCAGTAATGAAAATATGATTGAAAAGAACATCAAAACAATAAATTCTAGCTATGGAAACAAAACTTTTCCAGAAATCAAGTGTTCTTTTCTCATACTTTATTAAAACACCATGTTCTACAATGATACAATGGAACTCATCTCTCCTTCTACAAAGATATTCCTCAACAAAAATAGTCCAATGTTCTATTCAAATTCAATTGGTGATAAAAACTATGTAATCTAGCTAGTAATTCCTAAAACAATAACTAGGTAAATAGAAATATACTAACTAATAATTACCATGAGTAATTATTCCTTTAACATTACCCCACCCATACTCTAAATGAAAAATGTGTTAAGAAAGTTAAATCTAATGTTTTTGATCCTATGATTCAGAAATTTAATCTGTCTATATTATAATATGTTCTATCTATACTATAATCTATTTTGTTTGTACTTCATATTGAAGCACTATTTGACTTTCTATTATATACGAAGTCTGTTGTTACTATTTTGATGCCTTTATTGATAATTGTGTAGTTGTTTGTTAATGGGTTGCTCTTTATTCTTATGACTGTAACTTTGTTATCACTTGTAGCTATTATTGTAACTATAGATATGATGTGATTTGAGTTTGCCTCTATTATTGTAGCTCTAATACAATTTGTAGCTACTGATTTAATGCAAATATGATATAATCTGATCCTATTGCTGCAACTTTGACACAAGCTCAATTTGACCTTGCTGATCTTCCCAAATTATATGTTTTTTAAGTTGTATTCGCTCCCTTATTTCTATGGCTATAGATGCATACTCTTGAAAATTGACTTCCTGCAAATTAAATTTTACTTATTCTAAAATTTGTTCAACAGCCTCCTTTTTAGGGTTACTCTTTCTTCCTTTGAAGTCTCCTGGCTCTTTTTTCTACTCTTATACCTAATGGTCTTGCCCCATCTATATCCCCTCTATCTTTTTTTTCATCTGAAGACTCTAATTCTAAAGATAGAACTAAAGGCTCATATTCAAATGATGGCATAATTTTTTCCATCTAAGAAATCCTATATCTTTTTGGACAATGTCTTGAACTACATCCCACCATAAGTTTACATTTTTTTCCTCCATTAATAGTGCCTTGAGTTTTTCCCAAAGTAAAATATTCTACTTCTTGAATGTATTTTTTTTTGTAAAGATAATATCATAATTGAAAGGTTTTTTTCTTCTTAGTTTCCTCCAAAAGTTTATTCAAATTTTCATTAAAAGCCATTTGTTTTTGTAAATTTTTGTCCATTTGTGCATGCCTCTAGTTTGCTTGCCTTCATACCTTATTCTTAGCTTGATATGCATTGACATTGTCCACTGTAAGTTCCTCCAACTTCTTCTATTGCTTCAAGAAAGTTTCCTCCAAGTTCTTGTAGTCTCTCTGAAGTTTGCTATGCTTTACACTCATAATATCCTTTTCTACTTTTAAACCTTAGTAATTGGCATTTGTCTCCTTTGAAGTTGCCTACAAGGAATCCCTTTCCATTCTGATGTTCTACAAATCCTTGCTTTGCTTCTCCATGTTATTGATCATTTGTTTAGTTACATGGAGTTCTACCAATACCTGACTATTTTCACTATTCCTATCCTACAACTATGCTTTGAGCTTCTGCTCCTTCTCCAAAGCCCTTTGCAAATTCTGAACAGATCTATCTTTCTCCTCTATAATCTAATTGTTTTTTATTTCCAGATCCAAAAGTTTGAGCAAAATATTTGTCATTTGTACATTATATTATGTTGCATATTGAAACATAATAGCAACTCTTCTATGCTCATCCAATTCTGCTTCTATCCCTTGCACAAACCCTGGTGTATGAAACCTAAGAATTTGACCCTTGGAACTTGTACCTAATGCACTTAAACCCCTGTGTGCAATCTAGATTTCTGCAAATACATATGCTAGCTGCTAAGCTTGAAACTATGGCTCCTTCTTGGGCCATCTTTGATTTTCCTACCCATCTGATCTCTACTCCTGCTTGGGAGAAATTGGTAGTTTTGGATCATATTTAGGAAATATGGATTTTTCCTTTTACTTTTAATTGTGTTGCTATTGTTTCCTCATCAATACTATTGTTTATTGAGGATCAATATTACCTTTCATTGTAGTATCCTTGTCTTCTTTGCCTCTTCTATAGAGTTTTACTTTCTTCATCATCATTAGATTGAGACATCAAAACTACTCTTTTGGTTGTCCTAGACTTTAGTTGTTTTTCCTTTTTAGGAGAGATGTGTGTAGGGTTCAGAGGTATTTTGTTCTTAATGAACCTCTCCCTCAAACTGTCTTTTCTTTTTTTTTCTTCTTGAAGTTATTTTGCCTATTTCTTTTTCTCTAGTGATTTTGCTCCTTCTAATGGAAACCACTTTTGAAATAGAACTTATAGGACTATGGTAGAATGGTATACATCCTTTTTGGGTTCTTTTTTGATTGTTCCCTCAATCATATTTTTCTAACACTTCTCCCATTTAATCAATTCCTTAACCAATTAAAAATACATTATTATAGCCCAATTGATAGACTCTCCATGATTTGCTTTAGGAATCATCATGGTAGACTTGTTATTAAAATATTACACCTTATCCTTTTGGTAAATAATTGGCAGAATGGTAGCAATTCTATTAGCATACTCTGACCTCATCTTTTTCACAACCCACCCTTCATTGGTGTTGTAAGTGTAAAAGACTCTATTTATTATATTTGCTAATGCTACTCTAGCATTAAACATTTATGCCCAATCTGCCTTTGTTTCTTTTAAATGGTAGATTTTTAAAAACTTCTACCAATAGATGCTTATCTATTATTCTCCACTCCTCCCCCATTGTAACTTTGATTATGTTATGTTCAAGATCCAACTTCTAGTTGTTCAAAAATTCAACTAGAATGTTGTGTCGAAAAGTCTTCCACCCAATTTCAAACAAACCTATTAATCCAACTCTATTTGCCCAAGCTTTCTCTTCCTTTCCAGAGCTTGTCCAAAGCAAAATGTTCTTCAAATTGTTATTATAACTTTGCTATGTTGGAGTAAAGACATACCTAACCTCATCATCTTGGTGAGTACGCACTTTCTTCCCAGGCAGATGTGCAACCATTGCTTGTCGACTTGTTCTCTTTGTGTGTTTCTTGTTGGGAATATGCACTCTCTCTAGAATCTTTTCCTAAGTATACTCATTTTGATGTAATGGTGATTATTGTTGTTGTCGTAAATCATCCTTTTACCGGTCTTCCTCAGAATCTGAAATAGAAATGGGAATGACTTGCTCACTAGGACTTACCTATCTTTTGGGCTTCCTAAAGTTATATTTCCTCAATGTTTTCTTACAATCTTTTTCATTTTTTCTAATTGCTTCAAAAGTTCTTTTAAACTTGGATATTGGAAAAGATTTCTAGAAAGAAAAAGAATATACTATAAAAGGACAAGGTGATTTCTTTCTGGAGACCTATACTATATAAGCAAAATGTTTGCAAATTTTTATTGCTCTCTCAATTTGTCTCGCTCCTTTTTCAACTTCTATAACTTCTCTCTAAACTATCTTTGTAATTTTTCCACAAAACTTTCTTTAACACTCATTCTGGAGACAAAAAAAATTGAAACTTGCTTGTGGAAAACAAAAACAAAAAGTTTTTTTAATGTTTACTGCTTTTTGAAATGTAATCACCTCACTTCATGAAGTGACGTTTCATTTTTTGTTTTAGGGCCAACGTTTTAATTTTTATTTTTTTATTTGACATTTGTCATTTGTTGCTTAAATTCATATTAACATCAACATGGGCTATAGTTAATACCAATTAACCAAGGAATTTTATGGATGTGGCATTGGATAATTCTGACGACATTTTTGAATTTGATGACATGGTGTTATTTACACTATAGATACCTTCTAACCTATGTTGAATCATCAAATTAGTAGAATTTTGTTTTGATGCCATTGACTTATTTTCCCCATAATCCAATTACTATGAAACTATATAATCATGGTCTAGGTATTTGTTCATAACTTGCTGACTTATCATATTTACTAAGGTTTCTTCTAATATTACTATTCAATCAATCCCAACGCTTTTTATTTTTCTTTAATCTTCTGAATCTTCATCATATCTTTCTTCCATGTAGTTTTCATCTATAAACTACAAAGACTTTTGATCCTCTGAACTTTGAATCCATGTTTGATCCACATATGTATATGGTTTCAATTTATTAACATTGACCAATATTGGGTTCCGTCCAAAATTGTTAACATAAACAATAAAAACAATATTATTGGGTAAAAAATATTGTACCCTGAATGGACGAAACCATATTTTCTTCAATTTGCCCAAATGTGTTTTTTCTCCCTTGGGAAACCATAAGACAATCTCCAAATTGGAACTTTTTCTTAGTATTTTTCTATTGACTCCATAGAAATTTGCTCCACTAGTTGGCCCCCAGATTGTTCCAAGCTTCCAGTATGTTTTCTTGTAACTTTTCTAGTTCTATGATTTTGACTATTAACATTTTGGTTGGTTCTACATCTTTGTGGTCCCCATTAATAGCTAGCAGAACATATTTTGTTGGCATTAAAGGATGCAAACCATAGACTAACTAATAGGGTGTATAACCTATTACCACCTTGTATGTTGTCTTATACAAAAACAAAACTATAGACATATGTTCATCCCATTTTGTTCTTTTATCATTGACCAAGTTGGTTAATACTCGAGCAATGACTTTGTTAGTAGATTTTGCTTGTCCATTTCCCTATGGATAATATGTAGTAGAACTAACATGTTTCAATATAAATTGTTCTGTCAAATTATTATTGTCATTAATGAAATGTACTCCCTAATTTGTAACTATGGTCAATGGACATCCAAATTTGGTTAGAATATATTCATACAAGAATCTAGTTGTAACTATTGCAATATTGGTTCTAATTGCCTTTCACTAATAGAAATTTTATCCTTTGTAACCAAGGAAACTATGACTAGTTGTCCTAAATGACTTAATTAATGATCACAATCATATATTACAACTTCATTATCTACTATATTTTGTCATTCAATGACAAAATTCGAATAATTTTCCTTTGAACTAAATTTACATTTTTTAAAAAGTAATTATATAGTTGTATGCCTTATTAAAGGAAATTTATTAATAAGGTTTCAATTTTTTCCATTTAAACAAGTTATCAATAAGATATGACTTATTATATTTGAAGTTTTGTGTAATGTCTAAATAAAATATGGTGTAAATAAAATAAACATTAGATTATTTACACAACAACTAGGGTGGCTTGGTGGTAAAGCAGTTGAACTTCATCCTTGGGGTCCAAGGATCAAACTTCACAAATGACTTGTGTTGTGGTCAACATTGGAATATTGATTGAATATTCCATACCTGCCTAGACTACCTAGGTTAAGTGGCATCCTTGAATAAAATTGGCCACCAATATCTTGCATCCAAAATTTTCTAGGTAGTAATATTTGGAACAAAATGTCTTCCATCCACTCCTTGTAACTCCTTTAAAACAATATGTGCTTCTAAGGTGGTCAAACATCTATGTATTTTGTTGTTTTGTCCCATAATGTACATAATTATCTCTTTTAGAGTAAAAGGTTCTGCCTTTCTAACCAAGTTTTGTTTCTGAACTAAGTTCAAAGTTTCTAGCATTTGACTTGTCTCTAAATAGGTTTTTACTTCTTGCATCCATATAGGTTCTATAAAAAATAATGATGCATCCATAGTCTGATATGGGACACCCAATGGTTCTGAATTGTTTAGCAATCTGGGTAAACCCTTAACAACTACATGTGTTTTACCAAGTTTATAAATTATTGTGAACTTATACTCCAAGAATAACAACAACCATCTTACTATCCTTCCTGACACCTGTGATTTGTTGACCAAGTACACTAGAGCCATATGGTTTACATAAAAAACAAATTTATTTCCCAACAGAAAATGTCTGAACTTATGCAAAACATAAATGATTACTAAGGCTTTTCTTTTTGTAGTAGTATAGTTTTTATTTTATTTATTGAGTAGTCTAAATGAATATATTATAAGTTGATCATACTTACCAGTTAGATTCTATGCCAACATTACACCTATTGTCAACAATGATGCATTTGTGTGCACATGAAATTCCAACTACCAATTTGGAGGTATCAAAATTGGTGCTTCCATGTACCTCTACTTAACTTGATCCCAAGCTTCTTAGCACTCTATGGTCCAAATAAAGGGTTTCGTTTTCCTCATCAACTTGGTGATTAGTGCCATGATAAAGGCAAAGTTATTGATGAAACATCTATAAAACTAAACCATACCATTAAAGACCTGAATCTGTTATGGGTTTGTAGGTATTGGCATATTCACTATTGCTTGAACTTTCTTATGGTCTGGTATTTTTCCTTCCTCGGAAACTATAAACCCTAAAATTAGTCCTAAAAATATGATAAAAGCACATTTATTTGAGTTGAGACTAATTCAATATTCTCTGCATTTCTAAAAAACAAAGTTTTTTATCAAATGATTATCCATATCACTATAGACTATGAAGTCATCCAAAAATATCTCCATGAATTGGTCTAAGTACTTTTTGAAGGCCCTTTAACTACTTTGGAAAGTTGGTGTCCCATTTTTGACACCAAATGGCATCACCATCCAAACAAAAGCTCCCCAATCTACTACAAAAGTTATTTTGTACCTATCTTCAGGGGCTATAAAAATCTAATGGTATCCTAAATATCCATCTAGAAATGAATAGGCTTCATACCTTGCTATAATGTTCAATATCTCATTAAAAAATGGCAAAGGATAAAGATTGTTTTTGGTTGCCTCATTCAACTTTATGAAATCCACACACATTCTTAGTTTTCCCTTCTTCTTAGGCACTACCATTATGGGTGATAACCATGTAGTCTCCTCTACTGGTTGAAAGAATCTAATTACTGATAGTTTGTCAATGTCATGTTTAATAGTTGCAGCATAATTAAGGTTCAATTTGTACCTTACTTGATGTGCTGGTGGTAATGAAGTATCTAACTCAATTATGTGTTGAGCCAATTCTAGAGGTATTCCTTTCAGATCTTTGTAAGTCCAAGCAAAAACATCATTTAACTCCTTAAGTAGCATTTAAAGCTCCTTAGTCTTCTCCTTTGTTAATTGTCAATTAACCTTGATGTATTGTGGATTTGCTTCCGTACCAAGATTCAGATTAACAAATTGTTGTTCTTTGATCAAAGTTTAACATGCTATTTGAAGATTTTGTACTTGTATTTTCATTGGTGTCTCATCCACCTAAATATCATCTTGGCTATGATGGTAATAGGTTTAATTATGGATAAACCTTGTCTTCTAATGACACCTTTAGTTTAACACAAAAGTCTTCTGATTTCATTATTAAAGGCACCACTTTTATAATTATTTGATATGATATCCCTTACTTGGGATCAGATTCCTTGGTGCTTCTAATTTTTAACATTCAATAATAAAATTGTTTCTTTTGAAATAGTAATTGTGCCAATTGAAAACAATTTTGGTTATGTCTCAAACATCATATCTTCCTTTTTATTTGTTAATTCTTCCATCAAGTCATAACAAACAAGTATTTGGGGCCTTCTGATTTCTATTCCCAATTTCTAAATAACTGATATTGTTCTGACTGTTCCATTCTTTGAACAATAATGACATTTTTACCCCAGTCATGTGTAACCTTTGCATCTCTGAGACAAGGTCTTCCAAACAACATAAAATAGTTAAAATCTACCACATTATTTTTCAAAATAGTAAATGTGGCTATATATGGAATATCATGTATGTGAATTTTCAAATTTTTGATGATTCTTAAGGGTCTAGTCATATTTTGATCTACCATTCTAAGGTGGTATGGAACTAGTCTTGGTTTGGGTAATCCTAATTTTGTTATGAAATTTTCTATTATAATGTTCACACTTACTCCTCCATCTAATAAAACATCCTTAACAATGCTTTTCCCAACTTGTACTTGGATAACTACCATTTAGTTATCTACTTTTGTAGCTGCAATGTCTAGTTCAAAATGTGTCTCAACCATTGTGGTTACACTAGGCTTTAATATCATTTTAGTAGCTATATTAGGTTTTTTTGGCTTTAGTTTATGCCGCATATACTTTTTAAGATCTAGTGTTATCTTCAACAATTGATTTAACCCCAAAATATAAATAGTTTCTAGCATTTGTTCACTGATATCTTGGAATATTTGTTCCATAGACATAACTTTGTTGATAGGATTAATAGACAAACTTTGTGATACAATTAGTTCTGTGGACACCTTAGATTCTGGCAATCGAACCCAACTTGTACTCCATTGTGCTTTCTCCTTTGGAATCAGATTTTGTGGTGGGTCTTCTGTTTGCATCTCTTGAATAGTCTTAACAAAATATTGATGTAGGATTTGCTCTTCTTCCCAATTAGCAATATACTTTTTCTTGATTGGCTCTCTGTCCTTAAACACCTTTTTTTAATAACCTTGTTCTTTGTGATGGCCATGTTCACATCCACCATATGGACTAAAGGATTTGAAACCTTGGGCTCTACCATAACTTGTTTCTCTATTGGCTTCACTCCTTTGTTCTTAAACATATTTTGCATATCATTGTACTTAAGACAATCTATGATCTTATGTCCAGTGTCACCACAAATATGACAAGAATACTTCACAATTAGCTTTTGTACTTTAATATGTTGAGTAGTAACCTTAGAAACAACAATAAGGTCTTCCTTTCTTTTGACTTTACAAGTTTCAACATTATCATTTTTCTTGTGACAATTTGTACTGTACATTCTTATTTTCTCTAAGACTCTTTGAGGTTTTTGAGCTAATATTATCTTACTACTTTGTGGTATTAACAAATTGTTTATGGCCTCCACTTTAAAAATTCCTTTTTCACAAACAAAGTTGCTTCCTTATTTTGTTGCAAAGTTTTTTTCTTCATACCTACTATTGCTACACGCAAATATGGTTATAATGTAGATTGAAAACAATAGTTGAAAAACTATCTATTGTCTTGTGTTGAAGACTATTGGCCAACTTCAATAATGTTTCATAATAAAGTTCCACTCTTTCATTCTTATCATGCTTCATGTTTTTCAATTGCAGGTAAACTTGTTCATCATTCTGAACTTTTCTATACCTTTTACAAAATGCCAGCTGTAATTTTACAAAAATACAATCTAGGTAATCTCCTATATAATTGTTACACCAATTAGACACAATATTTCTAAGGGTAAAACTAAAAAAATTAATAATTTTTGCATCATTTATTTCATTACTTTAATGGCAACTTTAAATACTCTGACATGAACATCTACGTCAGAATCCTTGACATACTTAGGATAGTTAAGTGGCCAATGACAAGGTCTGTTTGGTGGTAATGGTGGCATGCTTGGATGCACCATTGGTGATCCAAAATATATTGAAGGTCTTGGAGGTCTTGGTGGTCCCAGTGGATCTAAGCCACCTCCTCCTTAATCTAATGGTTGACTAACAACAACTTTGTTCACCTTTATAGGCATATCTTCATGCAAACTCACAAATTACGTTCCCTTTGGAATTTGTGGTTTGGATCTAATACCAACAACAATATTAACTAGTGTTGACACAAATGGAGCTTTCACTACTAGGAGATGTGGCCAAGTTCACCTTGTATTTCACTAGGATTTTGAGTGAACTAGGACAGATTCATTATATGAAATCATGGTAAAACATGTTAACCCCGTAGTGAATGGGGACCAGTTGCTAGGACAGGTCAATTAAGCTAGTGAAACAAGATGACAATAAGTGATGCCCAAATTTAGGTGGAAATTACACATATTAGTTAAATCAACCTACAACACTAGTCATTTAAGAGGGTTTTTTCACCAAGTGTGGTTAGTTAATTTAAATTGTTTTTTCATATTGTGTTTAGTTAATTTAGGAGAATTTTTTCACAAAT
>Ga0116227_10008647_pt1 | contig 19026 bp, 14 predicted proteins | sample S1TSphgellanicum_FD_89693 | JGI IMG/M metagenome (GOLD analysis project Ga0116227, IMG submission 89693) | Host-associated microbial communities from peat moss isolated from Minnesota, USA - S1T2_Fb - Sphagnum magellanicum MG | ecosystem: Host-associated > Plants > Peat moss > Unclassified... | reverse complement strand
TGACAATGAAATTGTTAACTCATGAGTCTAAATTTTTCAAAAAGATTGATACCTTATGTGATCCAAATTTTTAAATAGTATTATTATTTACTATTTTTTCCCTCAAAATCACTTCTTTATTAATTTTTCAATTTTTAATTTCACTTTACTACAAAAAATTTCCAATAAATAAAAGAGGCTGGGGATGACCACTGAGGCTAACCTGGTGTTTAATTGAGAGCCAATTGCACTTGCTGCTGATTTTGTCATTCTGCAACAACATCCCTACTCTTAATGTCAAGAAAGGGGTCCTCTATGGCCGGGCTATAAATTTCTCATGGGGCTTGACTCCTTACTTTTAATGCTGAGGATTAGGTTCTCTGTGGCAGAGTCTGCCACTTAAGCCCTTGATGCCATTATTTTTACGAGAGAAATTTCGCTGAAAAGTGAAATGAAAAATTCAAAACTTCAGTGATTTTGGAGGGTTTCAAAAGCCAAAAGTGAGGTGGAAAAATAGTAAAAGATTGCCAGATTTCTACATTGAATTCTCAGTGTGTCACCATGAGTATAGACAGTTGTTTAAAAAATTTGTACTTCACATCTGGTTTTGTGATATGTACCATCAAATACACACACACCTGTGCATTAGGCACAGGTTCAAACTAGTATATATATAAGGAAGGTAGTTTGTTTTGTTTTGTAATTATGAGATCCACTGAACTGGGATGCTTCAGTTCATATTCTTCATGTCTTTGGAAAACTCTTAATGAGGAGGGGTGCACAGGCTTGCTTCCATGACATTTGGACTTGTGGTGCAAAAGTTCTTGAATATTGAATGATTTCTTTACTGAAAATTAAATTAAATCGTAGCCTAAAATTTCGGAGGAATTGGAATGTGCCTTTTGGTGTTGTTGGAAAGATCTTGATGAGCAGGATTTAATGGAATTTATTTGGTAAGGTTTGTAATTCAGAATCTGGGAGATATCGATTTTTAAGTGATTTCTGCTGCTCAAAATTCAAATAAATTCCAAAAAACCAGGTTTTGAAAGGAAAAATCAGTTGAGGATGTGGTAACACTTGAGCCAACGGCACAGGCCACACTAGTGTATACAGTGAAAGAAATGAGAGCATGGCTATAGGAAAGAATTGCAAAGAGGAGAAGGAAGGGAAGGGTTGGTAAATTTACACCCATTTGATTTTTGCAAAGGAGGTTTGAAAAGAGGGGCATCATTGTAGGTAGATATGCAAGCCTCACACAACCCATAGATGGACAATATTATTTATATAATTTAACCCATGTTTGGTATTCTTCGGTTTTACGAAATATTTCACTTGTGATACATTCACTCAAAATATAAGGTCTGGTGATGTGTTCACCTTTCATGCATATGACCAATTGGATCTTTGTGGTCAATTTCATCCATTTGCTATCACTTCAATGTTGACATTGTGTTTTGTGTCATCCAAGTTTTCAAATGTTCTTCATCTAACAAACTTTTTTACTTTTTGCTCCTTCTCACCTTCTTCATAGTCCTTTTTTCTCTTTGCCTTCCATTTTCCCATCCTTACACCCACCCCTGGGGAACCTGAATGAAAAAAACAAACAAAAGAATTGGATCCTGACTTTTTACGGGTAGGATTAGCCACCCCTAAATAAGGTCTTACAAATGCTTAAAATATTGTTGAAATTCCCAATGCATTCCACTTCTTGTTCACCCCCAACTCTTCCCCCTTTGCCCGAACCCAGCTTTCCCAATATCAAAGGATGAGAATGCTACCCATTTCTTTGACATTATCCATCATGTTAGGTTTAGCCAAATCTGGTTACAAATCAAATATGAAATGCAAATCTTTAATCAACCTTCTATATTTATGGCCACACACTGAAAACCAAATACATAAATCTGGCAATTTTTAGTAATTTTTTTCTCACTTCTGGCAAACAAAAGCCTCAAAAATCACTTCATTCAAACTTTTCATTTCATTATTTTTTATGTCACTTTTGGAAAAAAACTTGCATATTAAAAAAAAAGGCTGATTTCCATGGTGTGACTGTGTTGCTACCATTATGTAGTATGGAATGGTCAAGCCCCTGCCCATTATGTTGGGTAAGGCACCAAGCAAGCCTGTTAGGGCAAGCTCGAGGACACACCCAACATAAGGAGCAAGGGGGGGGGACCATTCCATGACATTAAGGTCTGGGATGGCAGATTCAACATTTCAAAGAAAAAAAAAATTAACATAGATTTTGGTCACTATTATGTGTGTATGATCATCACCGGAAGATTATGTCATATAATGTGGTCAAGAAAATGATATAATCATCCCAGACCTTAATCAATATTCACTCAATGACAGTTTCAATATGCAAACAATAATTGACACACAAGATTTGTCTCAATAAAATACACCTTGAATCATCCGAAACTGATTGATGACAACCATGACCATCATTGGCTTTGGTACAATATACAAGGGGATTAGGGCCTTTTGTGAAGTTTGGGTGAAACTCATGTGAATGTGACAACAATTTATGCAAATTAGTGGATGATCTGGGCTTCTTGAGATTTATATTTGGCTTTCCTAGATTCCTTATTCAAATGTTTCTGTTGTGTAAATGATTTCTTCAAATAAACTTGGGAAATTGATTGTACTAAAATGTTTGAATTAGGACCTTTTTTCTTGCTTTAAAGACCTTAGACACTTGTTTGATCTCCCTTTGAAAAGAGTTGTTGATTAGGTGAAGGAGGTTCTTCATTTAAACCCTTTCATGCTGGATCAATCTGGTGAAAATGCCCAAACAATTTCCAATGGTGGTGCAGCTCAGCTTCTTAGTGTTAGATCAGAACACTCCATAAATACCAATCCAAGTAAAATCTGATCATGTTTACAAATGTGAGAAGAGAGAACCAATGTTGGTTTGGTATTAAGAATTTTGTATACCAGTCTGGCCTTGGTGGTATATTGGTTTTTGCAAAAAACGAGATACTAGTGTAAGGTTGGTATTTGATTTTTTTTAAAATTATGTACCAATTTCATATAAGTAACACAAACATTGTGAATGGGCTACATAATGGTATGAATATAGATAATGTCTAGTGCCATACTAGCTAGTATATGCAATGACAATTGGTATTGATGTTTATTTTATTCGTTTCAATTTTTTTCGTCTTGTTGTTCAAGGTATTGTGTCAAAGAAAAGCGGAGTGGGAGAAACTTAGATATCCTTTGCAATTTATCCTTCTAATGCGGAGGAGGAAAATTCTCACTTCACAACTTTCCTGTTTTTGAAAGTAGCAAAAGCACCAGGAGGTAGGTTCCCTCAATTCATTTCCTTCCATCAATAGAAGTCAAACTTCAAAAAGCAAAATCAAGAACTCGGTTTCAATGTAAAACGCTAGTTCACATATGTCCCCATTGCTACCCTAAAAGCTCTTGCCAGAGTTTAGAACTCACAGCAAGTAGCAAGGATTTCATATCAAAGGATCAAAGAGCTGAGCTCCTTGGTATGATTGTTGAGATTGGCATCAAAACCCTAATACTCGATTATTCCCTATTTTATTCTAGCCCTAATATTGTGGTATACTAAGATCAAGTCACATATTTGGACATTAGATATTGGATTTGTTGGCCTTGCCTACCAAGGCAAGGATATTGTGTTTAGATTCATTATAGACTATAGTAGCTTAAGGGATTTTGGTAGGTCTGTGTTTATATGAGGATTTTTGAAAGATGATATTTTGGCTTGTGTTGAAACTTGAGATTAGTTATAGAGTTATGGTATCTTGACGGATTTTGGTTTTTTTTTACAGGATTTTTTGAAGATTATATTTTTGCATGGTGACATATTTGAATTTCCATAATTCTTCTTTTGCCTCAAGATACTTTTTAATGTAAATGGCAAGGCTACAGTGTGACACCCCCCTTGTCTGGTACTTGATACTAGTCAATGACCCTATATACCAGACCAACACTCAAGTGAGAACCTTAAGACTGCTGGATGTCTTTAAAGGGTAGTTGGCAATTACATAGGGTTTAGGGCTTTAGCTTTGAAGATTAAATTTGAAGATTCCATGTCAAAAATAGAATATTGTTGAATATTGCAAACAAATATTCACAGAAAAAATTTCATTGAAAATTTTAATTTTTAAAAAAAATTCTAAAGATTTCTACAAAAACTATAATTAGTGTGGAACCTACTAATGTACTATGGTATTTCTCATTGCTCTGCGTAAGCACTGAATGCACCAATTTTCTGATTTATGGCCCTGATGACCCAGCACCTAGGCTGGTACATTCACCTTCTTGAGTATAGAGGGTATATTTAACATTAAAAATGTTAAATTTGGACTCTCAAAGACAGTATGGGTTTCAGTTATGTTGGCTTGAATCCGGCTGCCTTTACTGAATATTCAAGTTTTTCAACATAAAAATCTTCTTCTTTTTTTTGAATTTTTTTGGCAAAACTGAAAAGTAATATAATTAGTGCCGAAGCTGAAAAGGTACTATGGTATTCTGAGGATGGAATGTTTATTGTAATGCAGTCAGAGACATTTCTTAGAGTGTTTGGAGGGCACCTTTAAACACATTAAAAATGCCTCCTCAAAGAAAAATTACAGCCTCAAGAGGCCCCTTACACCTCAAAAAAGTGGGAGACATTGCCAAAATTCAGGGCCAGATTTGGCTATTGCTTAGTCATAGGCCCCTTAGTTCAGAAATACCCCCACATTGGGGCCTTACCCTACCTAAATTTAGAAGAAACCTACAGGAAACCTTTGTGGTTTTTACCACGGTAGCAGGTGTACGTGCCAGTTCTATTACTTGTGAGGTCCATACCAAAGTTCCATTTTTTTTTTAAATAGCAAATAAGTCACTTTGATCGGCTCATTAAATTTTTGAAAAACTGTGGACAACGCCCCAATCAGAAATTTTTCACTTCAAAAGAAATTTATACAAGTGCTTCCCTTTGGCCCACCCTTATAAGTTATGAGAGTTCAACTTTGGGCAAGGATTATCAAATAAAGTGTGGTGCTATTGGGAACAGCTTAGGGAACACATTGAGACATTGAAGAACATGTTGAGAACACCAATAGGAAGATGATTTGGTAACACATTGGGAAGTTGATGTGAACACATTGAGAACTTCATGGGAAGTTGATGTGAACACATTGAGAACTTCATGGGAACTTGGTGGGAACACATTGAGATCATCAAAATAAATAAAAAGTCCAAACGTTGAGGCATTGTGCAGGTACCTTCCTTCCCCAAAGGAGAAAAAGATGGGTTTCTCGGGTGCATGCTACAACACCTTGTTGGCCAAATATTAATACACCCTCTTTGATCATGGGTACTAGTGTTGTCATTGGCCCAAGTGTGGACACATTCTTTATTTCTCACATTTTCAGAATTGAAATTTTTTTTAATTTGGCAATGTGAGCACATTGAGGGCTCAACTTGTTTTTCCTCCCAAACCCAAGTTTTGCAATTTGTTTGAGTTTTCAGCAACAAAATTCATTCAAAAATCAATATCTTCCACACCTTAGCTTTGTGAAGTAAACTCTATCAAATGTGACTTGTCAAGTGCTTTCCCACAACACCAAGAACACTCCCAAATTTCAATACAGTTTTCAGTTTCAATTTTATTTAATTTTCATCAAGAAAAGGGTTTAATAATCAATTGCTTTCACACTGTAGTTCCAAATTGTCTCAAACCAAGTTGGTGCACCCCTTCTGAAAATACCAAAAGTGCGGCATGAAGCGTCATGGTTTGGGAGATTTCAACATGATAAACAAAACAAACCAAACTACCTTGTTTCATTCATAGATAGTGAAGAGGTGTGTCCACAATTTTGTTTGGTTTATGTTTTTCTTTTTCTTTTTTGGTTTTTTTTTTCCCCCCAAAATGAGCCATTTTTTTGGACCATCACGAACATCATTTTTTTGGAACATGAGGCAGATTCCAACATAGAAGCTTAAACATGCTTCCCTCTCCAAAATATAAGCATGATTTTTGTCATGCTTCCCTTTGGCACCCCCTTTACAACTTATATACATGGAAGTTGAGCCATGTCTAAACAACATGAGATAAGAAATTATGTGGAGTGGGGAAGGTCTAAAGGAACACAATGTGAACTTGGGAATAGAAAAAACAAAAAATCCTTACCTCTTCCTCAGCCCCCCCCCCTTTTGAGCCTTCTCATTGGCTACATAAAATTTCTATTTCCAAAATAGTTTGACACCATTTTCAACTTAAACTAGTGCCCTCATTTCAAATTGGGGGTATTTTTTGATTAATTTAAATTAGTTGTGAATACCTTCAAACTTTTTTTTTTGTGTGTGTTCTTTGTGATGGGTCTATAAACCACAATCAAGTTTAGGATCAAAACTATGTATGTTTATTACATAACTATGGAAATCAATGTTTTTGTTTGCATAAATATCCTTTCATCTTTTTATTTTCTATGTATAATTATTATGACACACCATTTTCCTGCCATAGATTTCACACATTCATAAATTATGCCAAAACTTTTCAAAACAAAAATTTCAATTCCTTTCACAATTTTGTTCCATGAAATTTTGCACTCATACAACAACTTGTGTTTATCAAGTGAAGGTGTTTTCAAAGGTCGCAAACACCCATTTATATACTAGTTAAAAAGAAATTAAACAAAAAAAATGTAAGTTTTACACATCACATGACTCACCATGTGATTCAACATGCACATTAATTTGTAACATGATTTTTCTAGTGAGTCACCAACTTTGAATTATGCACATTAATTTGTGCAAATACTTATCTTATAAGTCGTCATCCTTTAATCATGCACATTAATTTGTGCAAAAAATTTCTTAATGGTTCAACATCCTTAAATCATGCACATTAATGTGGGCAAAAAAGATTTCACATGAATTATCATGTGGGCAAGAAAAAAATTCATCAATTATCATGTAGGCCAAAAAAAAATCACATGAATTATCATGTGTGAATCATATACATGAATTGAAACTATGACTATTTTGGTGATGACTCATGAAATCATTATTAAATTTTAAAACCCAACCACCAAATAAATTACCAAACTTAACCCCTAAGTAATTACATGAACAACAAATTATTTACACAAAATTATAAGTCCACATAAAAAACTAATCAAGTTCTAGACAATCCCAAAATAAATTTAATGCAATCTTTTCATTTATATAAGTTACAAAAGTAGAACTCAAGTTTAAAATATATGCATTGAAATGAAGTGTTATTGGGAACATATGGTGGAACATGTTAAGAACCCATCGAAAATTTGATGGAACGCATAAGGAACAACAAAAACCAAAAAAACCATGTTCAAGTAATTTTGTCCAAATTGATGATGGGATTGGGAAAAAACTACTTCAAAAAGAAGAAGTGAACAAGAACAAATTGGGGTTTTGATCTTAAAATAATCAGCTCAGGAACATGGGACTAGGACCATGGAATAACTAGAGGTTAACTAATAGTTAATCATTGGTTCCATCCAGCTTAATAAGAACTATATTGGAACCAGTTGGGATATTTCAAAATGAAAAATGAAATTGAAATTAAAATATTTCTTTTGAAAAATTTGACTCAAATATAGGTACCTAGTTCCATTTTATTTTGCACCTAGAATAAGAATTATTCTAACTTTCTTTTAGAACTAGAACTGAAATTTTTCTAATTTATTTTTTAAAACCATAACAAAAGATTTCTTCATAAAAATTAAAAAACCACCCAACATTGGTTCATATAAGCAAGATAATTCAGATGATTTCAACTTTTCTATTAACTTCAAGGGTTTTGATTTCCCATAGATAAATGTTTCCAACTAAGGTTAGTTTGTGTGAATGTAAATGTATCAAAAACTTTATTACAAGAAAGCACTACTACAAAGAGGAAGTTGAAAAATGTTAAAAATTACTACAAAAAAAAAGGATATTACACTTATTCAATCATGAACCATAATTAGGGTTAATGACTTTAACATTAGTGTCAGCCACTAATGTGCCAATGGTGCTAACAAGCGCTTTTTTTTCATTTTTGTAATATTGAAATTTTGATTAAATTTAGCACAAATTTTCAAAAATAGTCAAATTTGCACTAGAAAACCAAAAAAAATCAAAAATTTCCATGACATATGCAACAATGTGTTTTCATTTGTCACAATTGTTTCAAATTGGTCTCAAGGATTACCTTAGCAAGTGCATAAATGTCTTCTTCTTTCTTTGTTGTAATGAATGAAAAATCTTTCTTTTGCTTTCAATTTGGGTAGTGAGGCTTCTTGGATTGGATGTCCATAGAGGCCTATGAATTTGGAATGTGTGAATTTTGACTATACTTCCCCTTCCCTTTGTGTTTATTCTTTCATGGAGCACTATCATTAACAAGATATGGAATTCATGAATAAGGTCAATCAATTCAATAATGTGCATGATACAATTTCTAACAATTGTAGGTTCTTGCAAATTGAATGAGGATTTGAATGATTTTTATTTGATCCAATTGGGTGGAGTAATGAATGTAATTACATTCTTGGGAATTAGTATTGTTGTCAAACTTAGAGATGGTGATGCCAAACAATTCCATTATTGCTACTCTTATGTTTACACTTGTTGTTTGTTATTGTGTGTGTGTTTTTAATTGAGTATTATTGTGCATGTTGTTGCATATTCTTTTGGTCTAGTCATAGATTATTTAAATCACAAGTTTGCAAGACCTTTTGTTGTGTAGTGATGAACCTTGAAGTTATGATATATTGTTGTGCTTGTTCTTTTTGAAACCATGTATATGTTATTCATGACAGGATGAGAAAAAAGTGCAACTACATTAACATGAGCCACTCTTTATGTTACTAATGTTTGATTTTTTCAAGTTTGTAGTATCAAAAATTGTACTAATGTTACAAGTTCAAATTTTTTTACATGATGCCCTTTTAATGTATTTTAAAACACGTGAAATGATTTGGATTGAATATAATAAGTATAAAATAGACTCAAAAACATGCACAAAACATTCTAACCAATGTTTTCACTATTTTTTTAAAAACGATTAAAGGACTTGAAATGCCTTCAAATGACATGATCATGTATGATAATTATTCAAACCTTTACATAATAATATATGGTATGTTATGAAATACATATATTTGGCCATAAAAAAAGTCATGGATTTTTAATCCAATGCATTCTATAACAAATTATAATTTGTTGCATCATCATGCCAAGCACTCCCACTATTTTTTAAACAAGCAAAAGAAATGTGTTTCATTTTGGTCATATGTGCAAGTTTGGTTTTTGTTAGTGTGAAAATATCTAGGAAATAGAAATATCCTTGGAATATAACAATGATTTCTATGTCGATTTTGGCCATTTGAGGTAACATTAATTTTTTAGTTAAAATATTTGTTTACTTATGATGTGATGTTAATAACCTTTTCATTTAACATTGAATTAGCATGCTCTACTAACAAGGATTCCATGTCAAATTTTGTGTTATTTAACATTGTGTATGTGAATCCAAAATAAAAATGTGTATGGCAACATTGATTTATCATTGAATTGCCTCCAAGTTTGAATGGTGTTTTAATGTTATTTTAATTTATAAAACCCAATTTTCAAATACATTCGTTCATTAAGTGTAGGGTAAAACCTAGGTCAAGTGGTATTCAAATGAACCAGGAAATTTCTTTGAATGCTTCATATAAGTATAGGGAAATGATGTCTCTTCCTTGCGTTTTGGTGTTTGAGGCACATGTAGGTTAATCAAGAATGCCCATAAGGGTAAAAGAGAAACCATGTTTTGCATTTTGTGCATGACTAACTTGTACAAACCTTTGGCTAACTCTTTTTTTTCCACTTGAAACTTGAAAGACATCATGTTGCACAAATCAGGAGTCCACAATGTCAATAATTGTGTTTAAAAGTGTAGGGTAAATTTTCAAGGTGGGGCATTTTCAAAATTAAGCGGCCTAGGATTATGTGGCCATTGAATTTAACCCCCTACATTTTGGGAATGTCCCCACCCATGGGCTTTACCCATCATGGTGCAAAAAGTGAAGTTATCATAAATTTGAACATATAAAATTCATGAGATATAAAAAAGGGGAGGATTCTTTTGCCTATTCCTTGAGAGTGGGAAGCCTTTTATACCTATAACTACTTCAAAATGAAGTTGTAGGTGTAAGAATTTTCCCATTCCTAAGGAGTAGACATGATATCCTTCCTTTTTTAGGATTGATATTCATGGATTGGGCTGATTATTTTCCTTCATAAAATATGCAAATCCCCTTTATTCTAATTCTAGTATGGTTTGATAATGGGCACCGATGTTGATAATTTTTTAAATGGGTCTTATGGGGCTTGGGATTCTAGTTCAAACTTATCTCCAAGTACATTAAAAGTAAGGTTAACCATTTTTTTCAAGTGTAGCTAATAACTAATGTGGTTACACAACTTAGATCAATTAGCATAGGTGGCTAAAATTTTGCATATGGTGGAGCCCACTTGAAGGTATTCTTAAACTAACAAATGGCTATGATTGTGTGTGCACAATTGTAAATGTCTACATAGCATCTACAACCAAAATAATGGTGGTCAAAAGCAATGGCAACATAAAGGTGAGATGTAGGTTTGTAAGGAATTGTATTTGGCGAGATGTGGATTGGTGAGGGTGTACATTTGGCTACATTTAACACCAACAAGAGGGCTAATAGTGTGTTTTATTAAAGAATTAAACCTTCACTAAAGAAATGAAATTAAAATTATTTTTTACACTTTGAAAATATGCAACATAATTTGTTGCAACTAAAAAAAAGGTCATGACTCATGAATCCATATTAACTTGATTCATTGTTCAAAAATTTGGAAGCATGGATTCAGCAACAAATTCCACTATAGATTAGAGGAATCGGACAATTGACCTATTTGACATCATGGACATAATCAAACCTTCAATGAAAACCATATTAAAAAAATTAAAATTAATTCCAACACCATAGACAACAAGAAAATCACATCAAGAATATTTAAACCCTGAGGAACTTGAACCTTAAAGGTGATTTGAACCCCAACCCCTAGAAAGGTGCTACTTATTGTAATTCCAGGCCTAACTTGCACCAAAACCAATTAAAACTACATGCATAAAAAAAGTAGTTTGAAAAAATTGTTGTAAGTTTCAATTGAATTAAAATGCAACAAATTTGATTAATGAAAAATTAAATTCAGTGCCAAAGCAAGGCTTGTGCTTCAAACTAGACATTAAAATCCAAATTCTAATTCATGTGATCTACTTCAAATGTTATGTAATATTTGCACAAAGTACAACAAAGTTTAATTTGAAATGGAACACTAAAACACACATCGAAAATTAATGAAATTGAAACTTGGTCAATAAGCTCCAAAAAAATGCAATCATCTTTTACAATCTAAATTATTGCATACATTCAACATATTACAAACACACCAAATGAGAATCACTTCTACTAGAATAATGAAAAAGCTTAAAACAATTTTGATTCTACATCAAGGTTTAGAAAATAGGGTTATTTAATAATACATAAGTGTCAAAAACCGTAGGTGATAACTTGAAACCATTATTGCCTTTTCCTTGTGCACCTCAACATTTGCCTCCTCCATGCACACCAAAATTGAAATGAGGGTAATAAATAGAAACAAACAAAACCATATATATATATATATGTAAAAACCACATGAAAATCATGGCACATCTTGATTTGCCACCCAAATTTGCAATCCAAATTATTTCCAAAATACCAACAATGTCAATGAGTTTATTATTGGGATTCATTACACATCCACACAATAATGGAGTTTGCTTTGCCATTTGGCAATGACATGTTCATATGAATAAAATTGCATTGTAAAATACCATTGGTTATAAAATCTAGTATGTAAATCAAAATGATTGTTCAACATATTTTGCAACTCATTGCAATTCACAAAACTAACAATGTTGAAAGTTCATTGATCTTTGACAAAACTAATGACTTGGACATCATCAATTTTGGCGAATTTAATATATTTAAAGAACTTATGGTTAAAGATGGTAAATGTAGAAACTTTACATGAAAGCCTAGTGGTTAAGTTCAAATCATTGTCCTTCCACAAAATTAATTTGGAATTATGAACCATGGTCTTGAAATCAGATGTTTGCAAATCAAAAGTTTGAATTCATAGCAATGCATGCACAAATTTACCCTTTAATCACATGCCTTGCAAAGGGCACATTTGTTTCAATACATTCAATTGAATGTGAAAACTTTCCTTTGCCTTTGTTGGATTCCTAGCCCAAAACTATAAATAAATGGGACCCAAGGCAATCAAAACTTTGTGTCATGGGAAATGGTGTTCAAGCTTTGAAACGAGGCTTTGAACTACACTTCACATTCTTCTTTCAATTTGGTGATAGCCTAGTTGAAAGTAACCTTGGTGACAAGTTGCAAATCTCCAATGCCATCAATAGTAGTTTGGTAATTAGTGTTCAACAAATGAAAACACAAGGAACCTAACATTTTGTCCACCATTAATGTGTTAAAAAACTAATTCATTTGGAGGTTTTCATTGATTAGGGCTTCAATATAATTAAAATTGTCAAAATATGGATTTTCAAACTTGACATATGGATTGTAATAAAACATATAAATATCATTTTGGGCTAGCTTGATGAAATTCATAAAATCACACGTAACAATGACTTTGTTTTGCATGCGTAAGGTTGTCATTCCTCCTCAAGGCCTTATGCAATTTTAACCAATGTATGAACACAATTAAACAATTGAAAAATGCAATCGGGTTTAATCATGAACTCAATATCACATGAAGCATTCAAGTTCCTTATTGCACTCTCATTTTTTGCATTTTCAAAGTGTAATTTGATCATGAGGGAATAAAATTTTGCATATACATGTTTCACTAGAAAATGGATGGAAATTCACCTTGTTTTGACATTTTTGAGAAACTTGTTGCCCTTGGTGTTTAACAAGTAATCAAAAACTTTCTAAAACTTTACAAATTTTTAAGGTTGTGAGCAAAATAAACATATAGATGTTGTAAAATAACTTTTAATCAATGCATTAAATCCAACTTCAATAAACTAACCACCACCAAATTAGTTTTATGAACAAACCAACGAATGTATTTAAAAAAAGGGCAACCTTTTCCTTGAATTACAACATCACACTTGTTTGATTGCATTAGAAAACATTGTTCCCATCACACCCCACACTAACCAATTTCCCACCCAATTCCTCCAACCTTAAACCAGCAAATTCATCCAAACATTTCAACATTAGAAAAAAAATGTTGTTAGATGTGTCAGAAACGTGAATTGTTTCTACAAAAAAAAAGATGGGGATCCTTTTCCATGCTTGAACCATATACAAGGTTATGGATATCCATTGGGTGTTGTCAATCATTATGACTTCATTTACATTAATTACTAAGAAAATAGTTGTAACAAATGCAACTTTTGTAACCTTCAACAAGATAATGTGCATGACTTTTGCCATGCATTGATTAGAGTTATCACATAATGTTTTTTTGAAAAATTCTTCATGTTTAACAATTGCAACCAAGTCTTCATGTTTTTGTAGTTGATCATGGGACATCCATGAGCAAAAAGGTGGAAGGGCACAACAAATGCACATTTTTGCATATATGTTTATAGGGCACATTGACCAAAAGCTTGTTGAAGATAGAAGGTTGATCATGAGCAATGTATGCTTGTTCATTTTTGGCATGCATTGAATCCTTGTTGTAGTAATAAGAACATGTTTCAACTCTAAACATTGAAACCTTGCATTTTCAATGGCTAACATGTTTATAAAAATTATCCAACTTTGGAGCCATGAACTTTTCTTCTTTCCACATGGGTGAAATTCTTACATTAATCATGATGCATTAAACCCTTGTCATCAATGACACTTTCAAGCCATGGCAAATGAACAATTCAATCATCTTGGAACTTTTTGCTGCCTCATATAGTTTCCTTTTCTTAGGGTTTCCCTTTAAGGTGAAAATCTTTTAAGGTTTACCACACAAGATGAAAAAGGCCTAGTCCTTATTGCGGTCCTTTTTTACTTTATATTTCGATCCCCATAAAAGATAATGAGTCAAAAGTTGTCAAAAAATTTAGAAGGATAATATTTTGGACTAGTACAATTCTAGATTCCATAATAATCATCCATAAATGTGTATTTACATGGTAAAAAAAGACTAGGTAAAAAAGATAGAAAAGGGTGACGTTAAGATTTTGATACACGTCAAAGAGTTTGGACCCTTTATTGGATCTTCAAAAGTTAAATCACACATGATGATGGGTGGGTGAAAGCAGAACTAATTAGACCAAAAATGTATTCAACATGCAATTAATTATATGGCATTCACATGTAAACATGAAGTAACTTAAAATAACACTTTATTATAATATTAAACATTTTAGCCCATCTGTTAACCTTATAAGAAGCTAAAACCAAATTTTGATGAGCAATTGGCATTTAAAAGTGCATTGAAAGTACATTTCAATACATATGTGGAATCCGTATTAAAACTACTTTCATTCCAAAAGTAAAATAGATAACTTGCAAAAACATGTTTTCACAAAGTTTATGGTATGTTTAATGCCTTTCACTTTTAAAATTTGAGTTCGAAGTTATTTTAATCTACTTGCACCTACTTTTATAAAAGATTACATTGTAAATGTATGATGTAAACCTACTTGCATCTCATAATAGCCTACTTGATTACCTATTAAATTTTTTTTCCTTACATAGGAGCATAGGAATAAAATCCATACTAATTTCAATCTTTTAGCTCAATCAACTTACATGTTTCACAATTTTGTTATACATTTTGTGTTACTTGTCATTCACACCAAAAAAGTATAATTGTGGGTCGATTTGATTATGCTTGGACCCATGTGGGCTATCATTAAAAAAAATGGCAATAAGGTGGTGATTGTGAAGATTGAACATCTTCATCTTGATGGGCAAGGAAAGAAGGGAAAAACACTTGAATTTTTAAAATTTTGGCATTTGGAAATTGGCATGTATGATGGTAGTGTGTATGGTGGATCTAAGGTCTAGATTGTAGCATATAAGAAAATAACATAAAACATTGACAATGAGAAATCGAGTAATCACAAAAAGTTGAAAAATTGAAACCCTAAATTTTAATATTTTCAACCTTAAATTTATTGCACAAAGCTTGCAACAAAACAAAAATGCAACTAAGGAGTTAGGATAATGACATGGAAATTGAAAGCTCTTAATGAAAATTTAAACATGTTGTAATCTGCAAACACAAACAACAAATTTGATTATGCAATTAATGGTTCTACCAAACTAGTAAGACCATCTCCATGGAAAACCATGCAAAAATGGATGTTGCATATAAAATCCTTATGGACATAAAGTGCTAGCAAATTTTAGGTATGCCTTGTTTACCAAGTGCTAATGATTTGTTTTCAAAGGAGGAAGGTGTGATGGTGAAGAGCTCTAGAGTGATGGTACTTTTTTAGTGAACATATGATGACATGGGGGAGAAAGAAGTGATGGTTGGGTTTATGGTTTTGAGAAGGTGGCAATGTTGCCATTTGACAACATTAGGTTTAAGTGAATTGATGTGGATTAAGGCCCTAACTTTACAATGGGGATGTTGAGGGTTCAATTTTCTACTTGCATTTTGGTGTTTCTTTGCCCCAAAAAATTATTAGAAGGGTATTTCCTAAGGATAAAGGCATTCCCCAATGTAAAACATTAATTGAATTTTTTTGCTTGATAGTGTACACTATAGATACTTTAAAAAAATTCATGTTTTACATGTAAGGTAAGGCCCCAAGGTGTGAACACCTTAGACACATGTAAGTAAGGTGTACTTAAAAGCCTTTTAGAAGTGAAAGGTGCATCATGTCCTCAAAATGCTTCATGTTTTCTTAGAATGTTTTTTCAAATATTTTATAATTAATGAAATTGAATGTAAAATAAAAAAACTTGCTAGAGGAAGGGTGCAAGGGACTAGGGTAAGGCCTTAGGATGTGCATCCATGTTCAAAATAAGGGCCTCAACGTTGTGTAACAAATTAGATGAAATTGCGTGAATCCTTTCGTTTGCAAATGCTCATGTGTAAAACATTTATTTGGCATAAACAAATTGGTTCAATTTTCTTTTAAATAATAAAAGAATGAGATGTGGAATTTGATGAGGCACCTTAGAAATGATACCCCATCTTGCCCCCAAAGATGTGAAACCTTGATATTACAGCACCTTTTCAGGTTTGGGAGTAATTAAATTATTTTTAAAATGTTAAATATTCTAATAATATTTATTTAAGATGAAAAAAACTGAATAAATTATTGCCTTTGGATGTTGAAATTTTGGGAACTAGGCAAATTTAATGTGGTGTTTGAATTATTTTCGAAACCATTTGGCTTTCTATTCTTTCTTTCATAGTGATTAAGGTTTGGGGGTTGTCTTGCATGAGGTAGATGTGAAGTAGGTGTGGGCAAAGTTGAAAAGGAGGGTCTTTGAAATGGAGTCAAAGAAAAAGAGACAAAGCCTAAAAAAAGACTTATGAAAATCAAAAGAGAAAAACAAGAGTTAGAAATGCAAGTTTCTTAGGTGAAGATAAATAAATCCATTGTTGAAGTAGAAGCAAATAAAGTGGATAACCTTGAGTCAAAATTTACAACATTGAGAGAACTAAAAGAAGAACACTAAGGCCATGCCCACACATAAATTATAAAGGGATAACAAAATACAAAGCTTGGTGGAAACTGATGAGCTTCTTGCTTAAGGCCAATCTACAATTACAAAGTAGGTATCCAATAATTGACAATATTGCTTTATCTTGTAATTTGGTGGAACATTAATTTTCCTCATTTTTTCAAAAGAAAAAATAGAATTTTTTTGAAAGGCCTCATTGTGTTAGAGGTTCATAGTCTATATAAGTCGTGTGCGTTTATTGTTGAAATCCATAAATGTTTTTTAAAAAATTATTAAAAAAACCCTAACACCTAAGTGCTTTTCAAAAGGTATTATGGTAAATCTGACAAAAAAAGTTTTAGTGCATTTAAATGACATATTTGAAACTGAAATTGACCTTATAAAATCACATGGCCTTTTGTTTCAAGGGCAAAAATATGACATGGCCTTTTGTTTCAATGGCATATTTTCCCAATCATATAAATGTAGTTGTTTTACATTTATAAAATTGTAAGATAGACCTTATACACTTATATGTAAAAAGTAAACAAATTTCATTATGACATTTATAGAATGGAAGTCCTAAACCATATACATGCCCAACATTAGTTTGAACCCCACTTGGAAACTTTCTTTAATGATTAATTCTGGGTCTAGCTTCTATGTTGAGAACCAAACCTTGTCTTTTAATCACTCTAATCCTTGAGTATTAAGCGATGGGAGGAACTATACCCTGGGCAATTCCCAATTCCAAGATGACCGGTTCTCACATCCAATGGAACCCATATGGTTTTGAAAGGTTGATGGTTATCACTTAAAGTGTTAACCAATGGGGTTCATACTTAGAGACTTTTTGGAGTGTATTGCGAATTTTTGGGTCTTATACCTATGAATATCCTGGCTAGGAAAAAAGAGCGTTCTTACACTTATGGTGCATTCACACTTATGTTAAATCAGTGTTAAAATGAAAATCTATGTGGCACCCAATGTTAAATGGGTGATAGCTTGATGTCAAGTGCACATTTAGTTAACATAAAATCTTCATGGTAACTAGGTTTAAGGCCTAAATGGCTAGCATGGTATTAGGGGACTCAACCCTAGAGACCCTAACACCAAGTGCGAATGCAACCTTAGCTCCTTAAGATTAGGAAAGATCTTATTCACATATTTATAGTTTTAAGGTCCTTTGCACTCTTAAGAAGTAGGCATAAGAACCCCTACTGTCCTATGTCTTCCTATTTTGGGGGACACTCCCAACATGCAGGGCTGGACTCAGCTGCCCTGGGAGCATTCCCAAAACAAGGGGCCTAGGATGAGGCCAAAACCAAATCCAGCCCTGCATTTGGGGCAAATGTTCCCCCACCCATGGGCTTTAGCCTACACTAAAGCTACAGGGATGTTTGGATAAAAAGCCCAAAAGATGGATGTTTGGGGGGGAAAGGTGCCGTAAATTGTACATGAACTGGGCCAGCATGTACTTGAAGGGGCCCAATTTTTTTTCCTTTGTGGGAGGGTGGGGGTGGGTGTTGGATTTTTGGCTTTTTGTTGTTCCCAATGTGTTCCCATCAAGTTCTTACTCGCTTCCCAAAATGTCCTCGAAGTTCTCATTGTGTTCCCCAACGTGTTCCCAATATCTATCTGGGAGAATGTTCAAAGCTTGATTTTTAAAAATTAAATTTTTTTTTTTTTTTTTTGAGAAGAAAAAAAAAAAAATGATCCCAAACACCCAAAAAAAAAAAAAAAAAAAAAACCTGAACTTTGGGCCTGTCCACAACTAATTAATATGAGTTACACTGTAATGTATTGTACTATATATTGTAGTAATTAAATTATTACCATTTTTGGCAGTAATTAAATTATTTTCAAATAAATGTTGATTTTTTCTCAAAACTAAATCAGATGCTCCTCGCAATGCCAAAAGTTTTAGAAATTTGTTTGAAAAGAAACTATGAACTGCCTGCCCTAAAGCTTGGTACCTAGTGTCACCCTGTGATGTGCTTATTAAAGGAGTGCAAAATTACTTAAAACATTTTCTTTTTTTCCCCACCACCTCAACTGTAAGAATTTCAGGAAAAATTTATTTCCACTGCAAAAATGAAAATAAGAAAAAAGAAAAAAAATCAATAATTTGTCAAAAAAGATAAGATGCGGGAATGGGTAAATGGTAAAGGTAGTAAGTAGTATACGGTAATATTGACAATTTCTCAACAACTGCCCAAGGTAGTATAGGGTATTATTGACAATTTCTCAACAACTGCCCAAGGTAGTATAGGGTATTATTGACAATTTCTCAACAACTGCCCAAGGTAGTATA
>Ga0116227_10008646_pt1 | contig 19029 bp, 11 predicted proteins | sample S1TSphgellanicum_FD_89693 | JGI IMG/M metagenome (GOLD analysis project Ga0116227, IMG submission 89693) | Host-associated microbial communities from peat moss isolated from Minnesota, USA - S1T2_Fb - Sphagnum magellanicum MG | ecosystem: Host-associated > Plants > Peat moss > Unclassified... | reverse complement strand
GTATATTTGGTGGGAAGTTGTTTAAAGTGTTGATAGGTGGGGAGGTTGAGGTGTGGGAGGTGGGTACAAGAGGAGTGGGTGGATGAGGATGGGGGTGGGGTGGGGGGGGGGGGGGGGGGGGGGGGAAACAGGAATGTCTTGTCTAAATATGGTGACTTCAGAATTTTTTTTTCTCTCAAAATATGGCGACTTTGCTGCATTTTTCCCCAAAAATCTTTGCACCCTTCACAATGGATTTTTTTTGGTTGCCACAGTGCTGCGCCAAAAAAAATAATACTGATATCATTAGGAAGATGTAAAAAAAGAAAAAAGGCCATCATCCCTAGGAAGATTTAGCCCAAACTTAGCTATAAACCAAATATGAAGTACAAATCTTTAATCAACCTTTTTATATTTTATGGCTATACAGTGAAAACCAAATATGGAAATTTGGCGATTTTTAAAAATTACTTCTGGCAATGGAAACCTTCCAAAATCACCTTCATTCTTTAATATTTTGATTTGGAATTTCGCTTTGAAAAATTTTGGCCAGTAAAGAAAAAGTCTGAATAGAAGGGGGGGGTGCCTTTGCTTGGCTGTTTGCTTTCATGGCCCCACTTCGAATTTTGATGATGATGAGAGATTGATCATATAGAGTAGCTAGTACAATTCCAAAGGAAGCAAATGAGGGACAAGCTCATAATGCAGTAGAGCCAAGGATCCAAATGCCTACTATTACCATTTTTGCATACTCTAGAGTCTATAAGCCAAAACATTGACAAAAATAATAAGATTTTAAAAAAAAGTATACATAGTGTATTATATTACATTATATTATATTATATTATAAAATTATAAATAATATAAAATTTATTAGAATTTTTTTTAGTCTCAACTCCCAAAATGAGAATCTCTTCAAACTATTGACTAAAAGAATGCACATGATATAATTTTAACTCATTCCTTCAATTATCCTCATCAGCAAGGGCCAGTTCCACATAAAACAGTACATGTCCAATGCACCTAGATGCTGGCATGAGGGCATAGCCATGATGGTCAACAAAAGACAAAAACTTCTTTAATGTTAACTGCATCCTATTTCCTCCCCCAAATTTTTTTTTAAAAAAAAAAAAAAAAAAATCTTGGAAGTACCCACAATTTATTTGTTTATTTAATTAAAAGCTAACTGCATAGTTTTTTTCCTCCCAACAAACACTTTTTTCTTATCTTTGTAAAACACCCACGAGAGTCGCAATGGGATCTTTTTGCATGGTCCGACATATCCCACATCCTTCAGTTCTTGCTTTACTTCTTTCCTTTCATTCCGGGAACAAAGGATATTTTTTAAAAGGACAAGAACGGCCTCAAAGCCCCCATAACCCTGGACTCAACAAATGTACACCATGTGACAATGCGGGATCCGGGAGTGCACTTGACATGTGTAACTGTGATCACAACAACCTAATGGAAAGAGACCCTTGGTCAGTATCAGTACAGCTTAATAGAGGTGGCCATTTAGCAACACTCTTCTGGCAAAATGCAAATAAAGACGTGTAACTGTGATCACAACAACCTAATGGAAAGAGACCCTTCGTCAGGATCAGTACAGCTTATTAGAGGTGGCCATTTAGCAACACTCTTCTGGCAAAATGCAAATAAAGATGTGTAATTGTGATCACAACAACCTAATGGAAAGAGACCCTCGGTCAGGATCAGTACAGCTTATTAGAGGCGGCCATTTAGCAACACTCTTCTGGTAAAATGCAAATAAAGATGTATAATTGTGATCACAACCACCTAATGGAAAGAGACCCTCAGTCAGGATCAGTACAGCTTATTAGAGGCAGCCATTTAGCAACACTCTTCTGGTAAAATGCGAATAAAGATATGTAACTGTGATCACAACAACCTAATGGAAAGAGACCCTCTCTCTGGAAAAATACAGCTTATTGGAGGTGGCCATTTAGCAACACTCTTCTGGCAAAATGCAAATAAATGCAAGGTACGAAGGAGCTTCAAAGGTGTCAAAGAAACCAACAATAAAGATTCAAAGTGATGATATTAAATGGACGACTTAGGTGAGTAGTAAGATCCACCAGAAATTTCCTAGTGTATTTGGTAAACATGTTGTCACACATAATTTTTTAGACAAGCAGCAGAGCAGGCTTTATGATTTTGGAATGCCCTTCACAATTGTGGTGTTTACACCTTGTAAAATCTGCTTATTGTTAAAGGAAATTTCTGGTGGATCTTTAAAGCCCTTGTGCAAGCCCTTATTCTGGCAATGCCCTGGACCAAGGGCTTTACTCTCTCCACTTATTATTTAATCAATTTTGGGTCTTCCTTATTTGTAGATCAATTGTGTTCCATTGACAAAATTAGAGGTTTCTAATCTATTGCCAGTGCTTGTCACATGTGACTTGTCCAACGCAACTATTATTAAAATTTTAATCGTAAATATTAAATTAATCGCAGGAAACCAAAATGCAAAACAAACCCAAAATTACACATAATTAATGTTTCTTATATATTATGGAATATTGTACAAAATTGGAACACAAAGTGCAATTGTACTCAAATACTTCATCTCTATCCAAATGGATCCAAGTTGCATGCTCCAATGAGTCCTAACTCTAGTGGGTGCTTACTACCTGCCAAGACTACATGATTGCAATCATCCACATTTTGTCCCACCTTTTAATCTATTCTGTAATATTAAGTTCCAGTTGGAATGCAAGCTGTCTTGAACTACTTGTTTTGGTGGAAATATGAGAACTACTTTGTGATCATTGCAATTTGTTTTTTTTTCTTAAGCCTTATGATAAGGCAACTTTGCACAAGAAGGGGGGTGGGGGGGCCAATATTTTCCCACCTGGGGTGATATGTATTGGGGGAAAAAAAAATTCCCACCTGGGGTTTGTCTTTTTATAAAGTTTTTTGTCTTGTGATCAAATCCAAAATCATGCATGCATTGCTCCAATATATTTCTTCGTTGTAATGTGGCTTGTATATCGCGTGTGTACAAACAACTTTATTCCAATGGGTGCAAACTCTTATGGATGAAAATTTGTATGTGTGTGTGATGAATTTCATTCATGAATAATGAACAAATATGATGAGGCATGAATTTCATTAGTTTAAGGTTTAGGGTATCTTTTGTCCACCCTTTTCTTTCATCATCAACAAAATCCTCAAATCATCCTATTCTCTTCATTTTACTCAAATAGTGTTTCACACAAAGCACCCATCAAAATAATAATAATAATAATAATAACAACAATAAAAGGTAATGCACACCAATAACCAAACACTCACCCAATACAAGAAAAAATGGAAATCATTGCATCAAGTGCAAAGGGCTTGTCTCCATATGCTCATATCATTTGGTTGTGACTCATGTCTGAAATGCTTTGCATGGGAGGCTTCCTTTGCAAACTACCAGTTAAGAAGATATCAGACAAAATCATGAAAAAATTGAGGAAAAAAATACACCACACAATTATGATGTATTATTTTAATACTATGATTCAATTATTATTCTTCCCACAGCCCAATTGTTCTGCACTATTACTAGGGAGGCCTTTTTTGTCAAGCTGGGTTTTTTTCTTCATATCTTCTGTAGATCCTTTTTTCCTTTCTGATGTGAACCTTTTGCAGCTTTTTTAGTCTTGTTATTTCCAGACTCAATTCAGACTAAAAGTAAACATTGCAATCTACACACACACATGAAAAATTTAAGTGCAATTGAAAATTGAATGCTATATGTAAACTGAGAAACTGCCCACAAAGAATAAATTCTCACTCTAATTGAGGGAATAGCCTTTGGCACCAATTCAACAAATTGATAAGGTCTCCAACAATCGCCATGACCTGATTGTATATTAGAGAGCGTGCCCGATTTGGCCCATTTCAGGCCCTGGTGAAGATGAGGGGAAAATGATTTTTTCCATGAATCTACTAGCAAATTTATTTTTTCAAATGGTTTTTGTTTTGTGTTTTGAAGCAATAGCAACATGACTCATGCATCTGCCCACATTTTTCATTCCCGTGTTAGCTTCACCACACATGGGTCAGCTTTTTAGGGTTTTTGGGAGAGCTTTAGAATTTTAGAGTCTAAAGTTCAAAACTGTAGAGCATTCTCAAGACTGTTCTCAAGAGTGTTTTTGAACAATGAATGGTCTTGAGAAACAACAAATGAACAATGAGCTCAATGGCAAAAAGGTTTCATTCCCTCAACTTTAAAGTAGAATGCAACTTATCCCATAGTACTTTTTGTACCATGAGGCTATGGCAAGGGTTTTGGATAGTCTCAACAAAACCTATCAGAACTCATACCATAATTTGAGAACTGGGAAGCATCATAACATGGTGCAAAGAACTATTTTGCTCTCATGGGACTTTGTTAGAGAAAGTCTAATTTTTTTCTTTAGGAAAATCTTTTCTCATTTCCAAATACAATGACTTTTGGGCCAAACTTTTGCAAAAAGGTAGGAAGCAACAAAATAGACATAATTTTCAGGTGTGTTGTGTAAAGGTTGTGATGGTGTAGAGTAAGGCCCAAAGGTGAGGGGCTAGTCAGGAAATAAGGGGTCTTGGACAAGGTGGGCTAGCTCGAGATAACTGCCCAACACTGGACCTTAAACCCACTCGGTTTCAGCACATAATATCTATGTTCTATATAAATCTAGAATTGGGATGCATCACATATATCCCACTTACAATTTTGGGAAGAATCATTAGGGTACCCATTCTCATTCAACTACTGGATTTGGACCCAACTATTGGCTTTAACTTGAACGTTAGTTGATTGATGAAAATCTCATAAATTTACTTGCAATTGGCTAATGGTTTTGGTGAGTAAGACATGAGTTTTAAAGGTAGCTGAGTCTGGCCCCGCATTTGGGGAATCTCCCCGGTACCACCCATGGGCTTTACCCATTGTGAAGCACGAGGTGAACATTACTACTCCCCCCACAAATATTAAAACATTTTTGATCTACATACGAAGGTGTAACAAGGAACAGGGTTTGTACACCTACTTCTTAAGATTGAGAGGGATCTTACACCAGAATTTGTTTCCCATTTTGAAGGGGGTAGACATAAGATCCCTCCTCTTTTCTAAGAGAAATATATATTCATGGATATAAGGTGATGCCCTTATTCCAAACATATTTAGCAAATTTCTCCGAGTGCTTTTTACAGGTCCTCAAGCTGGCATGTACCTGGTAGACAATCATCTGCTCTCTATAAATGGTAATTCCTCAGTTGAGAATATTTTTGGGGATCTGTGATCTCTCAAGATATTCCTGTTCCAAAGATAGTTTCTACAAACATATAATGTCTATGATGGCTTGATTGTGTCTCATCTGAAGCCACTTCTTTTGAAATGGAGGTATTTAGTTGGATGGAGTGGATGATGTGTGAAATGTCCCATCCAGTCTATTCCAATTCGCTGGATGTGTATCCAAATTTTCCATCCAGTCCATTCCAATTTGCTGGATGTGTATCCAAATTTTCCATCCAGTCCATTGCAATTTGCTGGATGTGTATCCAAATTTTTTCCATCCAGCCCATTCATTCACTGGATGTGAATCAAATGTCCCATCCATTTCATGCATTCACTCGCTGGATGCAAATCAAATGTCACATCCATTTTGTCCGTTCACTGGATGTGAATCAAATGTCCCATCTGGTTTAACCCATTCACTTGATGTGTATCAAATGTCTCATTCAGTCCATCCTTTCACTGCATGTGTCTTGGGGCCCATTATGCTCATATTTTGGTGTTTCCACAACATTATTAGCCAAAAACATCACGTAGCAAATGGTCACTTACAAAGCCACCAAACAAAAAGTAGGCTACCTGTGGAAAATGCCTTCAGTTTTGCCAAATTTGGGTGGGGGAACTTGTTGGCCTTACTTACTGGTGGGCATCCATTCTGAGGCTTAAATTTCAGCGCCTGCCAACAACATCCAAATGCTGTCACCTGTACAGTCAATAACAAAGTGAAATGGGTCCCCAAGAATCAGATAACAAAATTTGGAGCACTCGTCAATTAAAGTAATACAATGACATTGAAAAATACTTCACACCATAATAAAAAACCTGTTTCTTAAAAAGAACAAACATCCTTTGCTCTTGAGTAGTTTCTCAACTGTCAAGAGATTTACAACCAAAAACCTTCACACTCTTCTGCATCATCAGCTTTTATTCCAGATCTTGTTAAAGATGCATGTGGCAGTTAGGAAGAGCTTCAAGAGTTCCTTTGCAATAAAATTGTAGCATTATTTCATCATCTTTCCACATCATGAATGGCAAAAGCAAAACTAATTTAATCGCAGAGTTTTTATTCAGCAGTGCACCCAATTTCAGCTTTTCTGCATGTTCCAGTTTGATAGTTAGAAATCATGCTATGAATTCCATATTGATCTGTCCTCCATTCTAGAGCTAGAGCTAGAGCTAGTCAAAACCCTAAACCCAATTAGAAATTTAGAAAGCATTTAGAAGCTCCTCCTCTTTTATTCTGAAAAAGAAAAGAAGAATAAGTTCACATCACTCCATATAAGGTTTTATCTCAAAAGGGAACTGGAATTGTCCAACAGAGAATGTTGCAACTTGCTGGTAAAGAAAATCCTTATATTTTTTTAACTATTTCTGACACTAGGACTTGGTGAAAAATGTACTTGGAAATAATACCAAAACAATACGAATGTGGGCCACAGCACTACTTCTGTGCTTACCTATTTAAAGACATTGTATTGACACAAAAGTACACAATTGAGGAACTAACCAGATAACATACTCCCCTTCATTCATTCCCCTTCCATTTTGATGGAAACCTTGCATCATAGGAAGTAAAATCTTGAAAAACCAAAGAACTTTTTTCTCCTCTTTTGCAGGTGTATCATCTTAAGGAAAATGAATCTAATTAAAAACAATCCACTTCTAATTTGCTGTTCTCTTCCCTTGCTCCCTGTTGAGCCCTACAGACTTAAAAACCACAAATAAGCTACTTGCTCTCCAATGAGGTACTTTTCTCTGCACAAGGCCCCAGTCGGGCTTTTGCTGATGTAAAAAACAAATTATACACCCACCTTCCCAGAATTCAATCTAAGATACAAGAGCTTACTCACCAGCTCTGCAACATATGGAGGCTAAAATTTAGGAGTTTACTGGGTGAGACAGGTCTCTCCCAAGAAACCCTGCATGCTAAGACCTAAATCCTCTTCAAACACTGTAAGCCTTAGACAGGCATTCTAGACACTAGCTGTCAGATATTGTAGCCGCTACAAATCAGTGTTGATGGAAACTGCATGTGAAATGGCATACCAAAGCCACTCTGATAAGACCCAGCTATCCTCAACATCTATGCCAGTTCCCACCTCAAAGTTTCCACTCATGTGTCAATTTCATCCACTAAATGTCTTACATGGAAAAATGACTACCAGCACCCTACAACTCCAGTGACCTGCTTGAAAAGTCACACATTTGGTCTAAGTGAAAAATGACATCCAAAACCATTCCCAAAACAAAGTAACAAAAAAAGTGTACATACACATAGCAAGGTAGAACAAAAAGCTTTACTTGAGAAAATTGCTGGGATTAACCAAGGCAAATTTGCCCACCATATATACTAGTTTGCAGTTAGTCAGCTGATCGTGCTCAGGTACAGTCGCCTTTTTCCAGGAAATGCTTGGAAGTGGCAACATGCACTTTTTGCTGCTCCATTTAGGCATCTTCTACCTGTGAGTGAAAAATGAAGCTGGGGAAGGATGTTGTAATGTCCCTGTTCAAAGACCATTCACAGGAATACACTAATCAGGTTATATAACCCTGAAGATGAAGGTTGCTTTGAAACAAACAAGAAGCCCATTTACACAAAACTCTCAAGAAAGTTCCTACAACCTAAACTGTCATTTATTAACAAATTGTCCTGAATTGCTATGGGAATTTATACCCTTCTCTTCAATTAGACTATAGTTTACCACTAAACTGCCTCACCAAATGTTCAAGGAAAGGGCATGGCCAACTTCTGCGTCCTCAAACCTTGAGGAAGCAACTTGTATCCTAATGGCTGAGATCACGATGAAACTCACTTGACATCACCAGATACTACATTTGTTGAGTTGATGAAACAGTGATCCTGGGAACTTGTGGTGAGACATGCAATTCAGAGAAAGACTTCAACCTGACTTTTAACTCAGTTAAAATGGCATAAATTGAGGGTGGCATAATTTACTTACTTGAGGTAAGAGAGAGTCATATTCTTCAAAAGTGAAGGATGTTGCAAAACAAGGCATCGCCATTCTTCCTTGTCTATTTTTCCGTCATGTTTTGTGTCTGCCTCTTCAAATGTCTGTCAAACCAAATGAAGGTGCTCCCAGATTTTTACTGTGCATTTTCTTACAAAATTGGCAGGCTGTAGATCTTGGATGGCAATGCCTAACCAAATACATTTCCTGGTACTGTAACTGTAAGACTTTTCTATCAATGGATGTCTACCTATTTAGGACCATGGGGCTTGAACTAGTCCCCCAAACCTACACTCTGGCAAATAACGATGGTAAAATCTCTGAGTCAGATCAACCATGCTCCTTAACAGTTCAAACTAATCAAAAGACAGCAGGTGAGCATTGTGTCACTGAAGTTCAGACTTTTGATCAAAGGTGACCTCAAGTTATTACCAGAGCAAGTTTTGCTCATTGAGATTTGTCAATGTAATTATCTGAAAGTAGTATTGTCAGACTAAAGGACCTATTTCCTCTGGAAACTCCATTTTCCTCCAGGTCAGATCTGTGGAGGATCAGGATATCTGTAATGTCCTGCTACAAGGACTGCCTTCAGATTTGGGTAACATGCCACTCTAGTGTTTGAAAGTGCAGGACCCAAGACAACAGAGGTTGAGAAGCAGTGTAGATGGACAATTACCTTGTCAATGATTTCTTCAATTACATCATCTGAAAGGTTGAGGCCTGACTCTGCCAAAGTAGCAACCACCATTCTCTTCACCTGAAAATTTCAAGCCCATGCCACTGATATTTGAGATTGAGATTAGAATCAACCCCTCATTATATACCACCCACCATTGACTAACTCAAATCTAATATCCTCTAGATCAGGACCTAATATCTCCAAAAGTTGAACCTAAGTAATGTGTCATGAATGCGGGGTACCTGTATCTATGATTTCAAGAGAGTTGAGTATGGATACTTGATTAATATCTTTTATCATTGTCTAGTATATCACCAAATCATGTAACATTGAACTTTGAGGCTACTGCCAACCAAACCCAGCATCTTTTGTGGAAGGAAAGATCAGAAACCTCTTGTCGCTCTATGAAGCCTTGTTGCTGGAGATCATAAAGACGAAATGCAACTGCACAGTAAGCACAAAGTACTCTCAAGTTTAGATGTTGGGTTCTTATAGACAAGTCAACTCGCTAATATGGAGATTAACAACAGTTCACAAAGCATCAGACCATTGCCATCATCATGGAGGGCAATGACTAGCCACCATAACTCCCCACTGACATTATCAGCTCCTTACAGTGGTCATAGATAACTGTCTCATAATCTGCTCATTCTGGGTGATAACAAAATCTGCATCCTGAGTTGCTGTCATATTTTCAAAAGCAGCAGGAAGACTCAACCATATTGTTAGCTAGCACTCAAGGCATAGCTATTATAGAAAAAGTATTTAGTGGAACTCCAGCTGCAACATGCTTGGCTTCATTTTAAATTGTCCCTGTGCAAGAAAGCATCAGCTTACAGCAAAAGAGGCCACCATACACTGTAGTGGTTGGGACCTCCACCACCAACACTTTGAAGGTAATATGACAATGAGTGCAGTCATAACCTTGTGTGAGTTGCTCACAAAGAGACAGACAATCATTTTCATCACAAGTAGCAGTGACAAGCTGCCATGACTACCCACAGCTCATCGCCTCCACAATTGGGCATGGATCAGTATATAAGAATCTGCCCAAAATCAGGCAAACCATTATACAAAATCTGTGTATGTTACATTCCCAGACGCAATAGGAAGACTCAGCCATGATGTTGGGTAGCACTCAGGAGACATAGCAAGCATCTTAGCCTAAAGAATAGAGAGACCTACATAAAGGATAGTGGTTGGGCCTCATGCACCCTGAAAATATCCACACTGCTACATCAACTGCTAAACCCTGAATACACTACACTGCTAACTACTTGGATAGAGTACATCCACTTTAGCTACTGGAAGACATATCTATCCACAGAAAAGTCCAGAACAACACTTTGAAGGTGACTGTTCTGTTAGATCTGCAAGTGCATCAAGAATAAATGCCACCATAAACTTGTAAATGCCACTCACAAAGAATCAGACCATCACCTTCATCATGAATGGCAGAGACTAGCTGTCATCCCTCCCACTAGCTTTCTTAATTGTTACAATGGAGATTTCTCAATTCTCATGAGAGATATACTGTAAACTTATAACCATCCACTATTAAGATATTGTTAAAGTTTACAATAATATAATAAAACTTCAGGGAAAAAAATATACAAACAACTGTGTCCTCATTTCTATTGCAATTCCAGAAGAAATGGGAAGACTCACTCATGATGTTGGCCAGCATTTAAGAGGTGTAGCAGAACAAAAGGGTAACTGTTATGTGATTGTGATATTTTGTTTGAGGCTTGCCACGACTGAACTCATATGCATAATGATCAACTAACAAAGGAAACAGATGGTAGGTTTAATGATGGGAGAATTACAGTCTATTTTCTCTTCAACATTAGCATTGGGATGAAAAACTGAAAGTGCCCGGGCAAATTCTCCAAACTCCAAATACCCATTATGCTTCTCATCAAACAAGTTGAAAACCTGTAATGGATGCGATATCCACAATGCACACCTGCAGATAATTAAGGCCCAAGTGTGCAATGAAAAATGATGACAAGAACGTCCCAAACTTAGCAATCAAACATAGTCTTGACTTTCCACATGGTTTACTCCAAAACATTGGCTACCAATTGCCTCGAAAAATGTTCACACACATCATAGTGACACAAGACCCACACACAATTCTGCATTTATGACATGAAAAATTTACACACCCCATCAATGTTCAGCCTGTGCCACTGAGTCACACCAAGCAGGATGTGATCAATAAATTCTTGCCAATTTTTCAATGAAGGAAATCCCAAGGAAACAGATGAGAATCCATGAATGCAATTGTCCAAAGGAATCCAGAATCTGTGCCATCATGCAGATGCTAGAATGCTAAGGTAATAAAGATTGCAACTTCTTGCACTCATGGATCCAGAGTAGAAGAATTACCCGGTCAGCAAAAAGACTCTCCTTTTTGCTTGTTTTGAACAAGGCTGATTGAAACTCCTCCTGCCAAAGTTTGGGGTTGGCATGTTCAAGCAAATGAAAACTCTAGTTAAGAAGCAAAGCACATGCAAAGTAAAGCATGACTAAGGATCCAAACAAGTTGAGATGCAGGAAAGCTGCAACTAATTTTTTCAACACATTGCACTCCTGTGATGATGAGTCCCTTAACTTGAAAAACCCTACAAACCGATGAAGTCACAAGCTGTTCTGCTCCTACCAGAAGAAACTAAGAGGGAGCAAGAATGATACCTTATTCACAACACCATTATGAGTGGCAGTACTGCTTAACTTCTTGAAGAACTCATATAGAGCTTCCACCTCACTCACACTGACTGCCAGACAAATAAAGCCAAGTCATCATAGTTTTGTTCAAAGATATCACTTAACAGCATAAGTAGGAGGGATCCCTTGAGCACCTAAACAGTATGCTGATGATACCATGCCCCTTTTGTGTAGGAAACAAACAATTCCGAAGCACCAGTCCCAATCTGGGAAAACAGTAACTTCAGTGTCAAAAGAACACCACCATGAACAATATCTCAAGAAACAACCTTTGAGCATCAAAAACTTGGTGAAGAATTACATGCAGTGTCAATGGCAATGGCTTCAGGATCTTCAAGCCCATAGGGATGCCTCAAGTTGTGGAAGCCAAAGCAACCCATGAGAGAGGCAAGTGCATTTTTGTATGGACCCACTGTGAAATACTCCAGGCACTGCGCCATCTCCTCAGTTTCTCACTACTACCACCCCTGCAGTGACCCCATTGAACTTAGTGAACAACAACAGTTCGACATTGTCTGTCCGATCTGTGCCAACATCACATCACAGTGCCTACAGTGACCTTCTTCAAGTCCCTCATGCTGCAAAAGCCAACAGCAATCTCTTGCAACAGACTTTTCACCTGAAATCAGGAATTAGGGTTTCTCAACAGAAATCATCACTGCTTGGCCAAAAAGATGCAGATTGATCTCACCTGATATACACTTCTACCTCAATTGTTTTGAAAGAAGAGAAAGCAACACCTCAAGCTGCTACCATCTGTTAAAGAAACAGGCACAACATTCTATTACTCATTCATGCTGCAGCAGTTGATATCTTCCCCCGAATCCTGTTTTAACCTCTTCCGATATGAAGAAGACGCTGCTAAAAACCTTTTTCATGAAGAGAAATCCATATCAAGCATGCTTATTACTGACCTAACTCCTCATCTCTTCTTGCTTCAAAGCGATGTTTGACAAGGAAACACAAGAATCGTGAAAAAAAGAAGACAAGAAAAGATGAATGACTTGCCGGCTATACAAAGGCGTCGCCATAGTCGTGGCTGCAAAACAGAACAGTTTAGAGAAACCTGTCGCTTCCACAACCGCTCCAGCTTCGAGATTCTCTCCGACGGGAAAAACCCTAAAAACTCCCTTGTTCCCCCCTGTTCTCCTGATCCGCCGAGATTTACTTCAGAAAGAGAGACGGCGGGATGCGAGAGAAAGAAGCAAGGCCGTCACCATGGAGTAGAAAAGAACGCCGTATGACGAAACAAAACTCAAAAAGGGAAAGAGATCGAACACGACGGCAACAATGGCAAAGAGAACAGAGAGCAAAGCTCAACGGCAAAACAAGCGCACAACCAGAGCAGAGCGCCACTAGTAACGGTAACGGTAACAGTAACAGGGAATTAACTTAACTGCTGACTTGAGGAGGGAACAAGGGCCTAAACGAGTAAAAATACCGTATGGAACTACTTGGTGCTAACAAGGGATTTGTCACTCACACTATGGCCTTGCCATTTACATTAAAATGGTATCTTAAGGCAAAAGAAGAAGAACTATGGAAACTCAAATATTTCACCATGCAAAAATTACAATCTTCAAACAATCCTCTAAAAGAAACCCAAAATCCTTCAATACATTATAACTCTAGAACTAATCTCAAGTTTCAACACAACTTAGCCAAAATATCATCTTTCAAAAATCCTCATATAAAAAATAGACCTATTATTATTATTATTATTATTATTATTACTATTAATTACAGAAATCACACCTGAAGTTATCCCTCTGCTAAAACCATGCTAGGAATCAGAATTGAAGCGCATTTACACATAATGTTAAGTCAGTGTTAAGTGAAAATTTAGGTGGCATCTTAGGTGGCAACCAATGTTAAATGGGTGATTGTTTAATATTAAGTGAATGTTAACTTAACATACAATCTTTGTGGTAAATAGGTTTAGGTCCTAAGTGATTAGCTTTGTGTTAGGGGACTTAACATTAGAGTCCTTAATGTTAAGTGTGAATGCACCTTTGCAGAAGCGAATTTAGACCTAAAGTATTTAATAACATAAACGCAAAAATGGTATCCAAGGTGTCATGTAATGTTAACTCAATGGTCATGAAAATGTTTTATACTATTAAATCTTGCAATTTAGGATGTAAAAACTAATGTTATTTATCTTGTCTAAAATTGGGCTTATAATTCAATGTAAAGATGTATTAATAGCCCTCCCTCCCCCCTACCCCCACCTTCACCATTGTTCTTTTCGTATATCATTGCTCACAAGAACCATCATTGCAAAAATGCATCACACTTGATCACCATCGCTTGCAAGAATGTGAATCTTGTAGAAACTTACAACACCCCCTTGTATCAAAAACAACATTCCAACATTCAGTTGAAACTTTACATTCATAGAAACGCTTCATCACACATATGGCAAAAAGTAAGAACAACGATCTGCAAACTTCAAACACAAAAAAACAACAGTGTTAACAACACCAATGAATCACACAACAATTGCAACTTTCATTATGTCAAGGGCAATCAAGAATCATGAAGCATGGACATCTTTGGAACAAACTTCTCAAGTTGCAATGACCAAGGTAAAAACAATAATACTTATAACCAATCTTCACAAAAATCAAAATGTGTCAATTAAATTCAATCAAGAAATATTCATGTTTTCATTTTTTTGCATTTGTTCAATCCAATGTAGATACATTGCTTATCAACAATCCTAATGATATAAGTTAAACAAAGAAAATCAACAAAGATAAGCAAAAAATCACAAATATTAATTTCGATGGGTTAATTGCAATTCATTCAAGAAAATCAAGTTAGCCAAATTTGGGCACATGGGTAAGTATTGGCCTTCATCAAGGTGAACAAGGAGGAACACATTATAATTTCAAACAAAGTGGACTCATGAAATCAATTTGAAACAACAATGATAAAGTGGAAAAAAAATTACAATCATGAATGCAAGTTTCTATTAGCACATGAGGAATGGCCCTACATGTAAAGACAAATGGGGGTCAATTTTTAGAAAATTCAAAAAGATATTTGATTACAGATCAAGAATTAGGCACAATGAAAATTATTAAATAATGAACCCACAAGACAATAATGTTTTCCATTTTTCAATTAATTGATCTATGAAATGATTTTATAATTCATGGGATAACTAAAGGTTTGATTTCAATCCTCTTCACATTTGGGATCTCATGCAAGATGCAAACAACATCAACAATCCAAATTTAATTAATGTTGAAAACTTAATTAATTTCAATGGTTTTGGGAATGAGAATGTTCACTATCCATACCATGAATATTTATCACAAATTGAAGAAAGTTGGGCATTTGTGAACCATGTCTATAGTCCTAAAAGAACATTGTTTTTTTCTCATTTGCCATTGTTCACAAAATCCTTGAATGAAACCACAAATGTTAACCCAATGCACATTGCAATGAAGATCTCAATGATCCCAAAACAAACCATAATGCACACCTTGGTGTAAACACCCATGAACAATACATTTAAAACATCAACATTATGAGAAGAAAAAAAATTTGCTTTCTTGGAGTGCAAAGGTGTTTTGCAACTAGCCTTCCAAGTTAGTTTTTGAGTTGCAATGATGAATTGCAACTCATTGTATTTCTACATTGTGAGTGCTATCAAATAAGTTACAAGAATTGCAACTCACCTTATATATGGAACAACTCATTACAATTCAATTGTAATTCAAATGCATTTTTGTCGAAACAATTCATTTTCAACTATTGTGCAATTCCACTACAACTATCGCCATAACATCATACTAACATTACTAATTTTCATCCATCCATTAAAATTTTACACATGGCACTATGAAGATTTTTGGATTTTTTTTTAAAGTATTGATGTCCATCATTTATTATAATTATTAATGATGGTATGAGATTATGACATGTGGCACAATAAAAAAAATTGTCAAATGGCATATTAAATTTTATTTTAATTCAAATAAATATTTATTTCAATAATTAAATAGGTCAATACATAACCATGGGTAGGTAAGTTAATACGTATTAGGACCTACATACCTACACAACATATCTACTTACCTACCTACCTAACTACATAGGTAGGTAGAAAAATAAAACCTATTTACTTACTAAGGTAGGCAAGTAGGTAAGAAAGTACAAGATTATTATGTGAATTAAAGAATAATCATATAAATATTTTTATTTTATTTTATGTTTTACTTTTAAGGTTAAGTCTTTTTGAGTTCATCCCAAAATGACATGTATTTTAATGTTAGAACATAAGATAACATGTTTTGTTTACATAGTTTGTAACATGGGATTCAAAAACAAATCATATGGGTTAAATCTTTTAGTTGTTTTTTAGTTACAAATTGAGTTACAACTACAAAAACAATTTCCCAAAATCTTTTGTTTGTTTTTCATTATGTAAGTCATACAATTAAATTAATAATATTCTAATATATATGTGTGTGAGTTTTTTATTTAATATTTAATATTTGGAAAAAAATGATATTTATTTATTTATTTTAAATAATCAATTATTGAAATAATTTATTTGATTTTATCTAAAATAATTCACAACATCAAAAACATGTCTTTTATTACTAGTGTTATTCAATTATAGTCATCTTTCTAATCGTTTTTAAAGTTTCTTATGTCATTTTGTAATTGTTTTTCTCATTGTAATCAAATAGGACAAATTGTAAAAAACATGTTTTAGCATTGTGAATTATCTAAAAATAATTTTTTGAATTAAATATCTGATAATCAATTATGTGAATCAATTATTTGAATTAATTACCCAATGAGTTTGTTATTTTAATTAATTAATCTAACTCAAATAACGAATTAGTTACTAAATTTAGATAATTAGTATCATTTAATTAATTAATTTAATTAAATAAATAAATTTGTATTTGACTTGATGATATAATTCACCCAATTTTTTGTTAGTTATTTTAGATAATTATTTATTTGATTTCAGATAATTTATTATCATATGATTAATTATCTACATTCATATAATTAATCATTTATCATCTGAAATTTTAAAAAATGTTATTAGTTATTTGAATTAACTAACAAACTAATTATTTCAATCAAATTTATTTGAAATTCATATTATTTATTTATTTATTTATTTTCAAATAATCAATTATTAAATATTAAATATTAAATATTAAATGTGAATTTGGGTAATGTATAAATAGGCATATCCATATGTGCACCCAAATTGAATTTTTAATATAATATACACATTTTTAAAATTTTCACATTTAAATTAGTTATATGTATCCAAATAATTATTTTGTTAATGAATTCAAATAATTAATGATTTGGTAATTATTGATGATATACTAATTATTTTAATTGATTGGTTTAATTTGTTAAATATCCCTAACTTAAATGAATATTTGTTTTAGTATATTTTATGTGTAATTATTGTGTTTATACATCCATATTATTCAGTATAATTAGCATAATTAATTAATTTAAAAATAATTATACCAATAACACTTATTTATTCATATTAATATTTGATTATTTATTCATATTAATAACTTCATAATAACTAAATGTATTAGACATAGTTAATATTTAATAGTCAAATTATTGAAACAATATTTTTTTATAAAACATTGCATATGAATTTGTATCCTTATTAGATTATAAATTGTTGCACAATTATCACACCATAATTGAACACTAGTAGATTAATAGTGGTGCACTAATGGTCCTACTAGTTGTATCAATAGGAATCATAGTTAAAAACTAATTGTAAACATATCCGATAATGGGTGGTGGAAATGTGGACACATGTTTTGATCGCATGTATATACATCAAACATTAACTGCAACATAGTTGTTACATTAGTGGCACATTTATAACAATTTTAAAATAATTGTCACAAGCAACTACATTGTAATTATTCAAAAAATCAAACATGGTTGACTATAGCTATATGTACAATTGTACAAATTGCCATATAAAAGACCCACTTTCAACCAATTACAATTAAAATATAATTAACTGATTTTTTGACATGGATATTTATTTATTTATTCTTTGTATTTCTAGGGGGTAATTGCATAGTAATTGTAATACCCAAGGGATAGTAGGATAATAGTTGTATATGAATTGTTTTTTGAGCTCTAGGTACAAGGGAATGTGGTTTCAGTGGATGCAATTTCTCATAATGTAATGTGTAGATTTCAAATGCCAAGCAAACTTTACACATCAAGTTTTGGGAACAAACCAACTAAAAATGCAAAACAAGGTGGATATCAAAAAATGTTGGCAACATAGGGCTTAAATGCACCTGTTTTTCAACAAACAAAAGCATGGTTGAAGCAACACAAAGAGGTAGCCAAATGTTAGGGGAATCCGTTGATTGTATACATGAATCCAATGTGGTACTAGAAGAAAAAGAAAAAAACTTCAGGAGTCTATGTTAAAAAAACAATTAGATTATTTCAAATGTAAATACAAGGCACTAAACAAAACCTAGATGAATATGGTCAAAGTCATTTCAAACTTGATAGAAATCATGGGCATGGTATTGAAATGGGACCAAGGTAAAGAGCCTTTCTTTCCATAACAAGATTCTAATGAACAACATAATGATCAAGGATTTAATATAGTAACTTGAATTAAACACCTTGGACAACTCACATCAATAATTTGAACTAAAAAAAAAAGATTTATAGCATTTAAATTAATACACATAACTAATACATAATTGTTGAATTAATATAATAAAATTGCAATGTTCATTTAACTTTCAATCAAATTTTGTAATAGGATGTAAGATTTTAGAGACGTACAACTATGTAGATCATGTGAAAGTCCTTTGATGTCCAAGATAAATGGACAAGCCCTTGTGCATTGCATCTATGGACCTTTCTTGCTCTTAAATTGATTGGAGTGTTTCTTCATTGACAACATCAATGATTCCATGTGTCATATTTAATCATGGACTATTTTGCACCTCCACATGAATAACCTACATTGGTCTTTGGATGTTAAATTATGTTTGAAATTATAATAGATTATGCAATAAACAATATGTAATGAAAACATTAGGGACAAAAGACAATCAAATCAATCTTGATAAGCAACTCATTAAAAGTTTTTTTAAGTATGCCAAAAGTATTTTCCACATTAACTTGTCCTCTTTTGACGCACTCCCAACTCCTTAAAGGACTCAAATGTGAGCCCAAGTAGAAAACAACGGAAGAAGGAGGAGTCGGAACACGCTCCTTAGCTCACAACACTTTGAGGGGTAGAGGGGCGTGTTGGAGCTCCGGGATGGGACTAGGAAGAGTTGACAAACTTCATTCACTCACACGGGCCTGCACACAACCCACACAAAGTG
>Ga0116227_10008645_pt1 | contig 19029 bp, 16 predicted proteins | sample S1TSphgellanicum_FD_89693 | JGI IMG/M metagenome (GOLD analysis project Ga0116227, IMG submission 89693) | Host-associated microbial communities from peat moss isolated from Minnesota, USA - S1T2_Fb - Sphagnum magellanicum MG | ecosystem: Host-associated > Plants > Peat moss > Unclassified... | reverse complement strand
CCATAGCCCTCGGCGTAGAAGTCGGCGCGGCAGTGCTGGGCGCGGCTGATGTCGCCGCTCTTGCCCAGGCTCTTGTAGCCGTGGGCGGAATCGTCCACGCGCACACCGTACACGTCGCGCGCCGGTATGCCCGAGGCCCGCGCCAGCGCGACGAACAGGCCGTTGATGTCGGCGCACTTGCCGGCCAGGTCGCCCGAGGTCAGCATGAAGCGCACATCGCCCGTGCCGCAGCCGCGTACGCTGCCCTCGCGCCGGCAGTTGGCCACCATCCAGTCGTAGATGGCGCGCGCCTTCTCCAGGTTGCCGCGCGGGTGGCCAGCCTCGCGCTGGATGCGGTCAGCGGTCTCCTTGACGATGCCGTCGGTGGGCGCCAGAGAGGTGGGCTGCAGCCAGGGGCGCAGCTGCGCGGCGCTGAGCCTCTGGCGGGCGGAGGGCTCGGCGCCCAGGTCCGCGGCGCGGTCGCGCGTGGCGATGCGCTGGACCATCCGGACCTGGTGCGGCGCGTTCGGGTCCGCCCACTCGACGGCCAGCAGTCGCGTGTCCTGGCCCGGCACGGCAAAGACCTCGGCACGCGTGGCGCCCGGGGCTTCGAAGCGGGTGGACAGCGTGCGCTGGTAGTCGCCCAGGTGCTCCACCGGCAGCGGCAGCCAGACGCGGGCGGTGCCTGCGCGTTCGGCCAGATCGACCGTGGTGGTGATGTCATAGCTGCGCCAGCCGGCCGCAGCCCCGGCCTGCGGCGCGGCGTGGGCCGGCAGGCTGAACACCCCACCAGCCCCCAGCAAGGGACCGGCGGACGAAAGGCGAAGGAAATGACGACGGTGCATGTCGGACTCCTGGCAAACGGCGGTGCTGACCATAATAGACCTGACCCGGTCTTTTCGCGCAGGCAGTAACACCATGGACACCACCACAGCGATCGCCCCGCCGTCTCCGGCCGCACCGCGGCTGACCTCGCTTTCGCACGGCGGCGGCTGCGGCTGCAAGATCGCGCCGGGCGTGCTGGCAGATCTGCTGCGCCGCAGCAAACTGCCGCCGCAGTTCTTTCCTGACCTGCTGGTGGGGACCGAGACCGCCGACGACGCTGCCGTCTATCGCATCAACGCGCGGCAGGCCGTCGTCGCCACGACCGACTTCTTCATGCCCATCGTGGACGACCCGTTCGACTTCGGCCGCATCGCCGCGACCAATGCGCTGTCGGACCTGTACGCCATGGGGGCCCAGCCGCTGATGGCGCTGGCCATTGTCGGCATGCCGATCAATGTGCTGCCGCACGAGGTGATCGGGCGGATTCTTGAAGGGGGTGAAGCGGTCTGCCGCGCAGCGGGCATTCCGCTGGCGGGCGGGCATTCTATCGATTCGGTGGAGCCGATCTACGGGCTGGTGGGCATTGGCATCGTCGACCCGGACCGGCTCAAGCGCAATGCCTCGGCCCGCGCCGGTGACGTGTTGATCCTGGGCAAGCCGCTGGGCGTGGGCATTCTGTCTGCGGCCTTGAAGAAAGGCGAACTCGGTGCTGAAGGCTACGCGGCGCTGATCGCCAGCACCACGCAGCTCAACCGGCCGGGCACGGACCTGGCACAGCGTGACGACGTACATGCGCTGACCGACGTGACAGGCTTCGGCCTGCTGGGCCATGCGCTGGAGATGGCCCGCGGCGCAGGGCTCACGGCACGGATCGACAGCCGCCGCCTGCGCCTGCTGCCCGGGGTGCAGGCGCTGGCCGACCAGGGCGTGGCCACGGGCGCTTCGGGCCGCAACTGGGCATCCTATGGCGGCGACGTGGTGCTGCCGCCTGGCGCCACTCCCGCGCTGCGCGCACTGCTGACCGACCCCCAGACCTCGGGCGGCCTGCTCGTGGCCTGCGCCCCCGAGGCCGCGGCCCAGGTGCTGGAACTGTTCACACGCCAGGGTTTTGCCGATGCTGCGCAGGTGGGCCACATGCAAGCCGGCCCGGCGCGCGTCGAAGTCGTCTAAAGCGCCGCCAGGCGCCGTCGGCTCTCGAACTGCCGGGGCGCGCCCGTCACCGGGTCGATGAAGGCCACGGCCCGCGCCAGCAGCTGCAGCGGCCGCGAGTAGTCGCCCTCGGGCGGGTCGTTGATCTCGGGGTACCAGGCATCGTTCAGGATGGGCAGGCCCAGCGCCGCCATGTGCACCCGCAACTGGTGCTTGCGGCCGGTGTGCGGCCGCAGGCGGTAGCGGGCCAGGGTGCCCTGCTGCTCCAGCAGATCGATGCGGGTTTCGGTGTTGGGCTCGCCGGGCACCACGCGCTCGCGGAAGAACTGCTCGGCCGGCGCCATGCGCAGGCGCAGGGTCATGGGCAGCAGCAGGTCGGGCCGCCAGGGGGCGATGGCCTCGTACTCCTTCTCCACGCTGCGCTCGGCAAACAGGCCCTGGTAGGCGCCCCGGTGCCGCGGCTGCACCGAGAACAGCACCAGCCCGGCCGTATCGCGGTCGATGCGGTGCATTGGCGTGAGGCTGTCCAGCCCCAGGCGCCGCTTCAGGCGCACCAGCAGGCTGCGCTGCAGGTAGGGACCGGTGGGCACCACGGGCATGAAATGCGGCTTGTCGGCGACGACCAGGCAGTCGTCCTGGTAGAGCACCTCTTCCTCGAAAGGCAGCGCCGGCTCGGCGTCCAGCGCGCGGTAGTAGAAGACCCGGCCCTGCGACTGGTAGGCCGCGCCAGGCGCCAGGGCAGAGCCGTCACCATCGACCACGTCGCCGCGCGCCATGCGCTGCGCCCAGTCCTCGCGCGTGATCGCCGGCAGGCGTTCGGCCAGGAAGTCCAGCACCGTCGGCCAGGGCCCCGAAGGCAGCGCCACGCAGCTCGGGCTCACACCCTCGCGCGTGGGCAGCTTGCGGATCTGGCGGAAGAGCTTGGGCACGGCGGGCGATTGTAGGCAGCTACGATGGCGGCTGGCCCCTACCGCGACCGCATGACCCACCCCACATCGAAACCCGAAGGCGGCAACGGCCTGCTCTGGATACTTCTGGCCGTCGCCGCCCTGTTTGCCGTGCTGCGGCCGCGCGCGCCGCTGGACTACCTGCACCTGGTGGACTGGCAGACGGTGGGCGCGCTGGCCGGCCTGCTGGCCATCACCCAGGGCGTGGAGCGCAGCGGCATGCTGCAGGCCGCCGCCCAGCGGCTGCTGGCACATGTGACCGATCAGCGCCGGCTGGCGCTGCTGCTGGTGGCCGGGGCTGCGGGCCTGTCGGCCCTGGTGACCAATGACGTGAGCCTGTTCCTGCTGGTACCACTGACCCGGGTGCTGGCCACGCAGGCGCACCTGCCGCTGGCGCGGCTGGTGGTGCTGGAGGCGCTGGCGGTCAATGCCGGGTCCGCCCTCACGCCCATCGGCAATCCGCAGAACCTGTTCCTCTGGCACCGCTCGGGGCTGGGCTTTCCGGCCTTCATGGGCATGATGGCGCCGACGGTGGCCGTGATGCTGGCCTGGCTCTTCATCGCCACCTGGGTGCTGGTGCCGCGCAGCGCCATCGCGCTCAAGCCGGCAGAGGACGCCCAGGCGCCGGTGCGGCCGCGCCTGCTGCTGCTGTCGGGGCTGCTGTTCGTCGGCTTTGTGGTCGCGCTGGACCGGCACTGGCTGCTGGCCGGGCTGGCCGGCGTGTTCGGGGCCTTCGTGCTGTTCGAGCGGCGCGTGCTGCGCGGCGTGGACTGGGCCCTGCTGGCAATCATCGCGCTGATGTTCGTGGACCTGCGGCAGTTGGCAGAGCTGCCGGCCATGGCGCACTGGCTGGCCGGCCAGGATATTGGCGACGGCTGGCGCGCCTACCTGGCGGCCATCCTGGCCTCGCAGTTCATCAGCAACGTGCCGGCGGCCATCCTGCTGGACCGCTATGTGCACGACCTGCCGGCGCTGGCGGCGGGCGTGAGCGTGGGCGGCTTCGGCTGCGTGCTCGGCTCGCTGGCCAACCTGATCGCGCTGCGGCTGGCCCGGCTGCCGCACGGGCTGCGTGATTTCCACCGCATCAGCATTCCCTTCCTGCTGGTGTGCGCCGCGACGGCGCTGCTGTTGCGGCTGGGTGGCTAGCCCTCAGTCAACCGGGACGGGCGCTGGCGTGCCGCGCGCCGTGGCAGTGCAGCCGATGGCCGCGGCCATGATGCAGGCAATGCCCAGCCACTGCAGCGGCGTGGGCTGCTCGGCCAGTATCACCACGCCTGCCAGGGCCCCCACCGCCGGCTCCAGGCTCAGCAGGATGCCGAAGGTGCGGCGCGGCAGGCGCTTCAGGGCCACCATCTCCAGCGAATACGGCAGCGCGCTGGAGAAGATGCCCACCAGCAGCCCGGCGACGAGCAGGGATGGGTCCAGCAGCGCGGTGCCGGCATGTGCCGCACCGAACGGCAGGGTGACCAGCGCTGCGCACAGCAGGCCGAGGGAGGTGGCCTGTCCGCCATGGGCGTTGCCCGCCTTCTGCCCGAAGACGATGTACAGCGCCCACAGCACGCCGGCCCCCAGCGCGAATGCAGCCCCTGCCGCATCCGGCCGTGCGACGGCACCGCCGAACAGCAACAGGAAGGCCAGGCCGACCGCCGCCAGCCCGACCCAGATGAAATCCGCCCCGCGCCGGGACGACAGCACGGCCAGCAGCAGCGGCCCGGTGAATTCCAGCGCCAGCGCAATGCCCAGCGGCACGGTGCGCAGGGACAGGTAGAACAGCAGGTTGGTGAAACCCAGCGTGGCGCCGTAGAGGCAGATCCAGGCCGCGTCGCGGCGCGCCAGCGGCCGTCGCCAGGGCCGCCACAGGGCCAGCAGGATCATGGCGGCGAAGGCGGTGCGCAGCGCCACCGTGCCCTGGGCGCCGACCAGCGGAAACAGGCTCTTGGCAAACGAGGTGCCGACGCAGAGCGAGACCAGGCTGCCGACCAGGCAGGCCACGGCGGCGGGAACGGAGGGCTGGGACAGGCGGACGATGGACAAGAGCGGCTCGCGGGTGGGCGTGGAAGGCGTAGCCAGCCATCATAGAAAAGATGGCGGTGCTCAATGAAAGTCCCGGCTGCGCAGGCTCTCGCCGTCCAGCGCGCCCAGCAGCGCCGACAAGTCCTTGCAGCGGCGCGCCAGCAGGTGGCGCACCACGCCTGCGCCCTCCTCCGCCTCGCTGCATTGCCATTGGCCTTCGACGGCCAGCAGGCGGGACTTGAGCAGAGGCTCGCGCTGCGCCTCCAGCACGTGCTGCCAGACGATGATGTTGACCACCCCGGTCTCGTCCTCCAGCGTGACGAACAGCGTGCCTTTTGCCGTGGGGGGGCGCTGGCGCATGGTGACGATGCCGCAGGCGCGCACGCTGCGGCCGTGCGGCACGGTGTGCAGTTGCCGGGCGGTGAGCAGTTGCATGCGCGCCATGCGCGGGCGCAGCAGCGCCAGCGGATGGCGGCGCAGCGTGAGGCCGAGCGCGGCATAGTCGCCGGAAATTTCCTCGCCCTCGCGGGCCTGCGGCAGGGCCAGCGGCGCCTCGTCGACCGGCACGCCCTGCCACAGTGCCGGCGCGCGCTGCTGGGCGCTGGCATCCCAGACCTGCTGGCGGCGGTGGCCCGACAGCGGCAGCAGGGCATCGGCCGCGGCCAGTGCGCGCAGGTCGGCCGGGTCCAGCCGGGCGCGCAGGGCGAGGTCCTCGGTGCTGATGAAGGGCGCCGTGGCGCGCGCGTCCAGCAGGCGCTGCGCGGCGGCCTTGTCCAACTGGCCTACCAGGCGCAGGCCCAGGCGCACGGCGGGCTGGGCGGAGTCCTGCGCAGCCGGCTCCAGCGTGCAGTCCCAGCCGCTGGCGCAGACATCCACCGGCCGCACCTCCACGCCGTGGCGCCGGGCGTCCTGCACCAGCTGCGAGGGCGAATAGAAGCCCATGGGCTGCGAGTCCAGCAGCGCGGCCAGGAAGGCAGCCGGTTCGTGGCATTTGAGCCAGCTGCTGACGTACACCAGTTGGGCAAAGCTCGCGGCATGGCTCTCGGGGAAGCCGTACTCGCCAAAGCCCTCGATCTGCTTGAAGAGGCGCTCGGCAAAACTGCGGGCATAACCGTTGGCTTCCATGCCGTCGATCAGCTTGTCGCGGAAGGCGGAGATGCCGGCGGTGCGCTTCCAGGCCGCCATGGAGCGGCGCAGGCGGTCGGCCTCGTCGGCCGTGAATTTGGCGGCGAGCATGGCAATCTGCATCACCTGCTCCTGGAAGATGGGCACGCCCAGGGTGCGCGCCAGGGCTTCATTGAGATCCGGGTATTCGTACTCGATCTTCTCCTTCTTGCGCTCCCGCACCCGCTGCCGCAGGTAGGGATGCACCATGCCGCCCTGGATCGGCCCGGGCCGCACGATGGCCACCTCCACCACCAGGTCGTAGTAGGTGCGCGGCTGCAGGCGCGGCAGCATGGACATCTGGGCCCGGCTTTCGATCTGGAACACGCCCACGGTGTCGGCGGCGCAGATCATGTCGTAGGTGGCCGGGTCTTCCGCCGGGAGGTTGTGCTGCGCCCAGTGCGTGCCGCGCCAGCGGTTGACCAGGTCCAGGCCGCGGCGTAGCGCGCTGAGCATGCCCAGCGCCAGCACATCGACCTTGATCATGTGCATGGCCTCCAGGTCGTCCTTCTCCCACTGCACGACGGAGCGCTCCTTCATGCTGGCGTTTTCCACCGGCACCAGGCGGGTGAGCTTGCTCTGGGTCAGCACGAAGCCGCCCACATGCTGGCTCAGGTGGCGCGGGAAGCCCTTGAGCTGCGCCGTCAACCCGAGCCACAGCGCGAGCAGGCCGGGCGCCACCGTCAGGCCCGTGCGTTCCAACGCCTCCGGCAGGCGCTCGGTCTGCAGGCCGTCATCGAACCAGTAGTGGTCCTTGGCGAATTCGTCCACCAGCGCGGCCGGCACGCCCAGCGCCTTGCCGACGTCGCGCAGCGCGCTGCGGGTGCGCCAGCAGATGACGACGGCGGCAATGGCGGCGCGCTCGCGGCCGTACTTGGCGTAGATGTACTGGATCACCTCCTCGCGCCGCTGGTGCTCGAAATCGACGTCGATGTCGGGCGGCTCGCGCCGCTCGCGGCTGACGAAGCGCTCGAACAGCAGATGGCCGTTCACCGGGTTGACCGCAGTGATGCCCAGGCAGTAGCAGACGGTGGAATTGGCCGCCGAGCCGCGGCCCTGGCACAGGATGTTCTGGCTGCGTGCAAAGCGCACGATGTCCTCCACCGTCAGGAAGAACATGGCGTAGTCCAGTTCGTCGATCAGGGCCAGTTCCTTGGCGAGGCTGGCCTGCACCTGGGCAGGCACCTCATCCGGATAGCGGCGGGCCGCGCCGGCCCAGGTCAGGCGCGTGAGGGTCTGCATCGGCGTCTCGCCACCGGGCACGTTTTCGTGCGGGTACTGGTAGCGCGGCTTGATCTCGTCCAGGTCGAAGCGGCAGCGCCGGGCCGCCTCCAGCGTGTTGGCCAGCAGTTCGGGCGGATAGAGCTCGGCCAGTTGCCCGCGCGGGCGCAGGTGCCGCTCGGCGCTGGGCTGCAGCGCGAAGCCGCAGTCGGCCACGCTGCGACCCTGGCGCACTGCCGTCAGTACGTCCTGCAGCCGCTTGCGCGAGCGCTGGTGCATGTGCACGTCGCCCGCGGCCAGAAGCGGCAGGCCGCAGGCGGCGCCGGCGTCCTGCAGCACGGCCAGCCAGAGCGCGTCGTCCATCTGGCGGTGCAATTCCGCGGCGATCCAGATTTTTTCATCAAAAAGGGCTGAAGCCTTTGAAATACGCCGGCGTATAGCTATTGAATCAATAGCATCTGCAGGCAGACGGTCGGGCACGCACAGAATTTCGCAGCCGCGCAGCAGGCGGAAATCGCTGCAGTCCAGGCCCACGCGGTAGTCGCCCTTGGCCGCGCCGCCACGGCGCGCGGCGGTGATGAATTCGCACAGGTTGCCCCAGCCGTCGAGGTCGCGCGCCAGCGCCACCAGGCGAAAGCCGGCATCGGGGAAGGCGAACTCGCTGCCAAAGAGCAGGCGCAGCGGCGCGCCGCCGGGCGCGTGCTCCGCCAGGTGGTCGCGCAGGCCCAGATGCGCCCGCACCACGCCCGCCACCGAGCACTCGTCGGTGATCGCCAGCGCGCTGTAGCCCAGCGCCTGCGCGCGCTCCACCAGCTCATGCGGATGCGAGGCACCGCGCTGGAAGCTGAAATTGGTCAGGCAGTGCAGCTCGGCATAGGCCGGCGGCACGGCGCCCGCCTGCGGTGGGGGACGCAGCCGTGGCGGCAGGCGGTGCAGCTCAGCCATAGAACCCCTGCAGGAACCAGCGGGCGGCGCCCTCGCCTGCCGCGGCGGCGCAGGGGTGCTCCTGGAAGATCCAGACCAGGCCCGCGCCCTCGCTTTCGGCGATGAAGTAGTCGCGCCGCGCGCGCTCTGCGGGCGGGCACCACCAGCCGCTCTCGATGCGCTGCGGGCCGCACAGCAGGCGCAGCGGGCCGTGGTAATGCGGCAGGTCATGCCCCTCCAGCTGCAAGGGTGCAGGCAGCAGCCAGGGGGGCGCCAGTGCGTCGGCCGCGCCGCCCTCCGGCAAGCCGCCTCCCGCCACAGCCTTGGCGCCGGCCGGCACCCACTGCTGGCGGCATTCGGGCCGGTGGTCGGCGTGGAGGTGCGGCACCAGGACCCGCTCGGCCCCCAGCCGCGCCTGCAGGCGCTCGACCAGCTGGTGCAGGCGGTCGCCCCGCAGGCGGTCGTCCGGCAGCAGGCTGGCCGCCGCGCCGGCCCAGGGATCGGTGTCGACAGAACGCAGCCGCAGCCGGCTGGCCGGCGCCTGCAGCACGGTGCGCGCCAGGTGCTCGGCGGTCAGCCGGCGCAGATGGGCCATGTCTCGCGTGGGCTGGGCGGTACGCAGCAGCAGCCGGCCGTGGCGCGGCAGCTCCACGCCGTCCACGCGGCGCAGGTCCAGCGCCCACTCCAGCTCGAAGGTACGCACGCCGCGCTGGCGCGCCTGCAGCCAGACCTGCAGCTGGGCCAGCAGGCGGCTGGCGCTCCACATCAGCCCGGGCGCATCGGTGGCCAGGGCGGGCAGCTCCAGCGCCATATCGAAGGTCTCGGGCAAGACGCACCAGGGGTATTGCTCGGGACGCTCGCCGTAGGCGATGTCCAGCGCCTCCAGCAGGGCGGCACCGAAGCGCCGCGCCAGCCCGGCACGTGGCAGCGCCCGCAACTGGCCCCAGGTGCGGCAGCCCATGGGGATCAGGGTGGCGGCATGGAGGGCGGCGGCCTCCAGGGTGCGGACTGGCAGCGCGTCCAGCGGCGCATCGGGCGGCACGGGCATGCCTTCGCCGGCCAGGCGCAACCGTGCCAGGGCCGCCAGGCCGGTCGGCCCCTGGGCATGCAGCAGCGTGGCGGCCGGGACGTCTTCCCCGCCGGCCAGCGCCTGCAGCGGCGCCTGCTCCAGCAGTTGCTGCAGCAGGCGGCGACGGCCGCCCCAGAGGCGCTCGGAGGCGGACACCTCCAGCAGCAGCGCGCCCCCCTGCCGCGCCACGCGCGGCGTGAACCGCAGCGCCCACCAGGCGAGCGGCGCCAGGTCCGGCGCCGCCTCAGCCCTGGGCTGCAGGGCGATCCAGTGCATGGAGGCTTGGCGCCCGGGCGCCGGCGTGCCGGGTGGGCGTGAAGGGAATGACCGTGGCGGAGGGCGGCGCGGGCACCGGCACAGGGGCCTCGCGGCGCGGCGACCGGGCCGCCAGCAACGCGGCCAGCGCGGGCGCATGCGCAGGCAGCCGCAGCGGCGCATCCACCGGCGGACCGCGGCGCTTGAGCACATGCACCTGCAGCACGCCGGCGCTGTCCAGCAGGCCCACGCGCAGGCGCAGGCGCGCGGGCGAGGCGTCGTGCTGCGCCGTCTCGTCGCGCAGCACAAACAGCAGCCGCCCCTGCTGCTGCGCGGCCAGCTGCAGGCGCCGCAGCTCGGCATTGCGGGCCCCGGACAGCCAGGCCAGCACGGCGCAGACCTCGCCGCAGCGCAGCGCCTGCTCGCAGGCCCAGAGCGCGCCAGCCCCGCGCTCGGGCTGCACCCGCAGCAGACGGGATACGGGCAGGCCCCGCCCCTGCAGGTACGGCATGAAGGGCTCGCAGGGCGGCGCCACCAGCACCACCGGCCCCGGCGCCTGGCGCAGCTGCAGGGCCAGCGCGGGCAGCAGCAGCTGCCACACCTGCAGGCCGGGCCCGGGCAACAGGATCTCGGTCAGGCTGCCGAGCGGCCAGCCGCCGCCCGGCAGCACGGCGTCGAGCGCGTCGAAGCCCGTGGCCACCACGCCGGCCTGCGCCTGCCCGAGCTGGTCGGCCCGCCAGACAGACGCCAGCGCATCGGCGGAGGAGAACAGGGCTGGAGCAAGGGCTGGCATGGCGGGGATAGGAAAGCCACCTTAGAATACTGTATTTTTATACAGCTTCCAAGCTGCGCTTACGTAAAGTCCCTTTGGCGCCGGCCGTCATCTGCCTTGCCTATGATGGCCGTCGCATCTCGCGCCCGTCCCTTCTGAACCTCCTACGGAGACCCCGCTTGTTCCATTTCTTCGAGCAGCGCCTCGACCCCTATCCCGCCGCCGAGCCGGCTCCCCCACCGCGCAGCTTCATGCGCTTCGTCTGGGCCGGCACCCAGGGCCTGCGCGGCTGGATCCTGGCGCTCACCGTGCTGACCGCCGTCATCGGCGCCTTCGAGGCCCTGCTGTTCGCCATGCTCGGCCGCATCGTGGACTGGCTCGCCCGCACCGCACCGGCGCGCCTGTGGCAGGAGCAGGGCACGACCCTGCTGGCGCTGGCCGGCGTGCTGGCGGCCAGCATCCTGCTGGTGGGCCTGCAGACCACCGTCAAGCACCAGACGCTGGCGGGCAACTTCCCCATGCGGCTGCGCTGGAACTTCCACCGCCTGATGCTGGGCCAGAGCATGTCCTTCTACCAGGACGAATTTGCCGGCCGCATCGCCACCAAGGTGATGCAGACCGCGCTGGCGGTGCGCGACATGATCTTCACGATCACCGACGTGATGATCTCCATGGCGGTCTACTTCATCACCATGGTGGTGCTGGCCGCGAGCTTCGACCTGCAGCTGGTCTGGCCCTTCCTGGCCTGGCTGGCGTGCTACGTGCTGGCCTGCGTCTGGTTCGTCCCCAGGCTGGGCAGGGTCGGCAAGGCGCAGGCCGACGCCCGCTCGCTCATGACCGGGCGCATCACCGACGCCTACACCAACATCGCCACCGTCAAGCTGTTCTCGCACACCCGCCGCGAGGCCGACTTCGCCCGCGCGGCCATGAAGGAGTTCCTGCTGAGCGTGCATGGCCAGATGCGCCTGGTGAGCGCCTTCGAGATCACCAACCATGCGCTCAGCATGCTGCTGATCGCCTCGGTCACCGGCATGGCGCTGTGGCTGTGGACGCAGGGCGCCATCGGCGTCGGCGCGGTCGCCGTGGCCACCGCCATGGCGATGCGCCTGAACGGCATCTCGCAGTGGCTGATGTGGCAGATGGCCGGCCTGTTCGAGCAGATCGGCACGGTGCAGGACGGCATGGCCACCTTCGGCCGGCCGCGCGCCATCGTGGACGCGCCCGGGGCGGTGCCGCTCGCGGTGCCGGCCGGCGCCATCCGCTTCGAGCAGGTGGGCTTCGGCTACGGCGGTGCCCGCAGGGTGATAGACGACTTCTCGCTCAGCATCCGCCCGGGCGAGAAGATCGGGCTGATCGGCCGCTCGGGCGCGGGCAAATCCACGCTGGTGAACCTGCTGCTGCGCTTCTATGACGTGGACAGCGGCCGCATCCTGATCGACGGCCAGGACATCGCCCGCGTGACCCGGGACAGCCTGCGCGCGCATATCGGCATGGTCACGCAGGACACCTCGCTGCTGCACCGCTCTGTGCGCGACAACATCGGCTACGGCCGCCCCGATGCAGACCAGGCCACGCTCGACGCCGCCGCGCAGAACGCCGAGGCGCAGGAATTCATCGCCGCGCTGGGCGACGCCAAGGGCCGCAGCGGCTACGACGCCCACGTGGGCGAGCGCGGCGTGAAGCTCTCGGGCGGCCAGCGCCAGCGCATCGCCATCGCGCGCGTGATGCTGAAGGACGCGCCCATCCTGCTGCTGGACGAGGCCACCAGCGCGCTCGACTCCGAGGTCGAGGCCGCCATCCAGCAGAGCCTGTACCGCCTGATGGAGGGCAAGACCGTGATCGCCATCGCCCACCGGCTCTCCACCATTGCCGCCATGGACCGGCTGGTGGTGCTGGAGCACGGCCGCATCGTCGAGGAAGGCGACCACCGCAGCCTGCTGGCGCAGGGCGGCGTCTACGCGCGGCTGTGGGCGCACCAGAGCGGCGGCTTCCTGGGCGAGGAAGCCGACGACGAGCCCGAGCCGGCAACCGTGGCGGCCTGAACGGCCGGGGGCGCAGGCCCTATTCGGGCTGGATGCCTGCGGCCTTGATCAGCCGCGTCCACTTCTCCAGCTCGCTGCGGCCGAACGCGGCCAGCTCCTGCGGCGTGCTGCCGACCGGCTCCAGGCCCATGGCCGCGAAGCGCTCGCGCAGGGCCGGGTCGGCCACGGCGGCGCGGGTTTGCGCGTTGAGCCGGTCGATGACGGCCTGCGGCGTGCCGGCCGGTGCGTACAGCGCATACCAGGCCAGCAGCTCGAAGCCGGGCAGCGTCGCGGCGATCGGCGGCACCTCGGGCAGCAGCGCGGCCGGCTGCAGGCTGCTGATGCCGATGGCGCGCACCTTGCCAGCCTTGACCTGGGGCAGGCCGGTGGCCATGTCGGTGAACATCATCTGCACCTGCCCGGCGATCACGTCGTTGAGCGCCTGCGGAATGGTCTTGTACGGCACGTGCAGCATGTCGATGCCGGCGGCACTGGTCAGCATGGCGCCGGGCACCAGCGTACCGGCGCTGCCCGAGGCGTAGCTGAGCCTGCCCGGCTGCGCCTTGGCCAGGGCGACCAGCTCGGGCACCGACCGCACCGGCACCGAGGGGTGCACCACCAGCAGGGCCGGCGTGTTGGCGATGCGGCCGATGGGCGCGAAGTCCTTGATCGGGTCGTAGTTAAGCCGCTTCATCAGGCTGGGGTTGGCCGCCTGCGTGGTGTTGGTGGTGACGAAGAGCGTGTAGCCGTCGGGCGCGGCATGCGCCACCGCATCGGCGCCAATGGAGCCGTTGGCGCCCACACGGTTGTCCACGATGAAAGGCTGGCCCAGGGTGCGCGACAGGCGCTCGGCCAGCAGCCGGGCCACCAGGTCGTTGCCGCTGCCGGCGCCGAAGGGCACGATGACGCGCACCGGGCGCGAGGGCCAGGCCGGCGGCTGCGCCGCGGCGGGGCCGGACAGGGCCAGGGCCGCCAGGCAGGCGGTGGTGGCATGGAGAAAACGGCGTCGGGTCATGCTTTGTCTCGGGTTGAAGGAAATCGGAACGGCTCAACCGCGCACGGCAGCAGCGGCCAGCCAGTCGATGACGCGCTGCGCCACCACATCGGAGTTGCGGTCCATCATGGGAAAGTGCGAGTTGCCGGCGATGCCTTCACTGGGCAGGTCGCACAGCGTGGCCGGTACGCCGGCCGCCTGCAGCGCGGCGACGTAGCCATCCACGCCCGCGCGGTAGCGGCTCCAGAGCGGGTGGCCGGCGATGTAGTCGCCCCACACCACCAGGTGCGCAGGCAGTCCGCCCGCGGCCGCCAGCGACGGGGCCGGCGCGCCCGAGGGCTCCAGCGCCACCACGGCCGCCACCTGCGCGGGCCGGCGGCGTACCGCCTCCAGCGCGAAGCCGCCGCCCTGGCTGTGGCCCACGACGATGCAGTCGCCCACGCGCTGCAGCAGCGCGTCATAGGCGGCGAGCGTCGCCTCCTCGTGGCCGGCCCAGCGCGGCACCCATTGGGCGGCGAAGTCGTCGAAAGCCTCCACCGGGAACTGCTGCCCGGCATGCGCGCGGCGCAGTGCGGCGTCGCTGCGGTAGCTGCCCGGCGGGCCGATGCGGAACATGTCCCAGCCCTCATCCAGGCTGCGGAACAGCGGCGCGTCGGCATAGATCTCGGGCCAGCGCGACCAGGAGGCGCGGCCGCGCTCCACGGCATCGCTCACGTAGACGTCGAAGCCGGCACGCAGGAAGGCGGTGAGCCAGCCCGGGCGGCCATCGGGCGTGCTCTCCCAATTGGCGCCGGTCATGCCGCCGCCGTGCCACAGCAGCACCGGCAGGCGGTGCCGCGGCTCGGCCTGCAGGTAGGCCTGTACGTACATCTGGCCCGTGACATGGTCGCCATTCGGGTCGACCGGGCGCAGCGGGCCGTTCTGCGCGAAGCGGCGCTGCTCGACCGGCAGGCCGCTCAGGCGGCGCAGTTGGCCGCCGATGGAGAAGCTGCGGATCGCGCGCAGCCGCAGGAGGGAATCGTGCATGGCCATGCGCCTTCAGTTGCGGGCGTACAGCGTTGCCTGGTCGACCGCGAAGCAGCGGATGCGCGGCGCCAGCCCCAGGTGGCGGCGGCAGCTGGCGTCCAGCCCCTCCATGAAACGGGCCAGGGCGGCTGTGTCGCGGTCCGCGCGGGCGCGGTAGTGCACCTCGGCCAGCAGCGGCGCGCCGCGCAGCATGGCGGCGCCGGCCTGCAGGACCACCTGCACCGCGTCGCTGCGGGCGTCCAGCACCGTGGTGCACAGGGTCTCGATGTCGGTGGCCAGTGCGGCCGCGGCCGCGGCCGGGGGCTTCTCGTCGGTGAACAGCTTGATGACGGGCATGGGGCAGGAGGAAGTGAAGGCCGCGATTGTGCGAAGGGCCATCCATTCGGTAAATTGAGCTTTTTTCCTGAGTCGATGCATGCCACGCATAAATTACCGAACCGACGACCTGCGCGCACTGCTCGCGCTGCATCGCACCGCCAGCTTCGTGCGTGGCGCCGAGCTGCTGCACATCACCCAGTCGGCATTCAGCCGCCGCATCGCCCAGCTGGAGGCGGCGCTCGATGCCTCGCTGGTGGAGCGCTCGACACGGCGCGTGGCACTGTCGCCGCTGGGCCTGGAGCTGGTGCGCGAGGCCGGCCCCCTGCTGGCCGGACTGGACGAGGCACTGGAGGAAACCGGCCGCCGCGCCCGCGGCGAGGCCGGCCGCATCGTGGTGGCCTGCCTGACCACGGTGGCCTACGCGTTGCTGCCGCCCGTGCTGGAGGAATTCCGGGCGCTGTACCCGCAGGTGCGCCTGCAGCTGCGCGACGACACCGGCCAGCGCGTGACCGCCTCGGTGCTGCAGCGCGAGGCCGAGTTCGGCATCAGTGTGCTCGGCTCGCCGGTCAATGGCCTGCAGGTCGAGCATGTGGCGGATGACCCCTACGTGATCGCCTTCCGACCGGGGCACCCGCTGGAAGCCATGCACCGGGTGGGCTGGGCCGCGCTGGCCCCCTGGCATCCGGTGGCGCTGCGCTCCACCAGCGCTAACCGCCAGCAGATCGACGAAGCCCTGGCAGCGGCCGGCATCGCCGCCCCCTGGTTCGACGAGGTGGAGCACCTCTCGTCGATGCTGGGCCTGCTGCGCAGCGGAGCGGCCATCGGCGTGCTGCCCCGGCTGGCACTGGACGCCGGTGGCGACGAACTGCAGACGCGGCCGCTGGTGGCGCCCGCCATCGTGCGCCGCATCGGCCTGATCCGGCGCCAGGACGCGGAGCTCAGCCGGCCGGCCCAGACGCTGTGGACCTTGCTGGCCGCCGCACTGCGCCAGCGGCAGTCCGCGCGGCCTGGCACGGCGGCGGCCCAGGCCCGCAAGCCCGGCCGGCAGAAACGCTAGGAATGCACACCAATTGCGGCATCATCGTGCGATGGATACCCCGCTTCCACTCCCGTTCCTGATCATCAAGCTAGGCGACACCCTGGAGGGCCTGCGCATCGGGCGCGGCGACTTCGACCGCTGGATTGCCGACGGGCTGGGCGCCCCCGCCGTACCCGTGCAGGTCTGCGACCCGCGGCGCGGTGATGCGCTGCCCGCGCATGGCAGCATCGCTGGCGCCGTGGTGACCGGCTCGCACGCCATGGTCACGCACCGCGCCGACTGGAGCGAGCGCACGGCGCAATGGCTGGCCGAGGGCGTGGCCCGCGGAACGCCGCTGCTGGGCATCTGCTACGGCCACCAGTTGCTGGCGCATGCGATGGGCGGCGTGGTGGACGACCACCCGCAGGGCCTGGAAATCGGCAGCATCGACGTCACGCTGGCCCCGGCGGCGACGGACGATCCGCTGTTCTGCGGCATGCCGGGCCGCTTCCGCGCCCACGCCGTGCACCGCCAGACAGCGCTGCGCCTGCCCGCAGGCGCCGTGGTGCTGGCCGGCAACGCACACGAGCCGCACCACGCCTTCCGCATCGGTGGCTGCGCCTGGGGCGTACAGTTCCACCCCGAGTTCGATGCCGAGGCGATGCGCGGCTACATAGATGCGCTGGCCACCGACCCTGCGCCGCTGCGCGCAGCCGTGACCGACACGCCCGCCGCCGCGGGCCTGCTCGGCCGCTTCGCGCGCTGGGCCGAAGCGCACCGCCCGGTTCACACACTGGAGACGACATGAAGCTCTACTACAACCCCCGCAGCCGCGCCGCGATTGCCAAGTGGGCGCTGGACGAATGCCGGGCCGGCTATGAGCTGGTGCATGTCGACCTGCAGAAGCGCGAGCACAAGACGCCCGAGTTCCTGCGCATCAACCCCGCCGGCAAGCTGCCGGCGCTGGTGGACGGCGCGATACAGGTCTTCGAGAACGCCGCCATCTGCCTGTACCTGGCCGAGAAGTTCCCGCAGGCCGAACTGGCCCCCCTGCCCTCCTCGCCCGAGCGCGGACGCTTCCTGTCGCTGATGGTGTATTCCGTGGCGCAGCTCGAGCCCTCCATGGGCGACAGCCTGCTCAAGCTGGAGACGCCGCCCTCGCGCGGCTGGAACGATTTCGAGACGGTCAAGACCGTTGTCGAAGGCGAGCTGGGCGCCGGCCCCTGGCTCTTCGGCGACCAGTTCACCATGGCCGACATCATGGTCGGCTCCATGTTCATGTGGCAGCGCCTGTGGGGCACCAGGACCGGCCGGCCCGCGCTCGAAGCCTATGTGGACCGCCTGCAGGCGCGACCACACGCCATGAAGATGGGGTAGCAGAGCCGCCTGGCACCAAAAGCCGCGGAGCAGGCCAAGCGCGAACATCCGCGGAACCGGCTTTGCCGGGCCGCTGGATGTGCCCCCTGCAAGGGGGTTGGCGAAGACACGAAGTGCGAAGCCTGGGGGTGGTCACTCTCAGGCCGGCGCGACCTCGACGGTGATGTGTACCAGTTCTTCGTGCACCGCGATCAGTCGACGAAAGTCCTCCGGCTGCGCCGGCCCCGCGGCCTGCAGCGCCACGATGCAGGCATAGCGGCCCTTGCCCACGCGCCAGACGTGCAGGTCGGTGATGGTGGCAGGCACCGGGCTGGCAGCGATGACCTCGCGTACCTCCTGCACCACCGGCGCGTCCATTTCGGCATCCAGCAGCACCCGGCCGGCATCGCGCAGCAGGCCCCAGGCCCAGGCCGCCACCAGCGCAGCACCCGCGATACCCATGGCCGGGTCGAGCCAGGACCAGCCCCAGAGCCAGCCGCCGGCCAGCGCCAGGATGGCCAGCACGGACGTGGCCGCATCCGCCAGCACATGCAGGTAGGCCGAGCGCAGGTTCAGGTCGTGGTGGTGATGGTCGTGCCCATGCGCACCGTGGTCGTGTCCCTCGTGGTGACGCGCATGCCCGCCGCCGTGCAGCATGCGCGCGCAAACCAGGTTGACCAGCAGGCCGACGATGGCGATGCCAATCGCCTGCTCGTAGTGAATGGCTTGCGGCGTTACCAGACGCTCGACCGACTGGAACAGCATCAGGGCGGCAATGCCCACCAGCAGCATGGCGCTGGTGTAGGCGGCCAGCACCTCGATCTTGCCGGTGCCGAAGCAGAAGCGCCGGTCCGCCGCAAAGCGCCGCGCCGCGGCATAGGCCAGCACCGACAGGCCCAGCGCCAGCGCATGCGAGCCCATGTGCCAGCCGTCGGCCAGCAGTGCCATGGAGTTGAAGTACCAGCCGCCGGCGATCTCCGCGACCATCATGGCCGCCGTCAGCCAGACGGCGCGGCGCGTGCTGCGCTCGGCCATTGGATTGACGTCATCGAACTGGTGGCTGTGGCTGCCGGGAATCGGGGCGGCAAGGGACATGGCGGGCTCCTGGAGAGAATCCCAATATACTCCCCCCCAGTATTTTTTCAAAGAACGCGGAGACAATCGCTCCATGGGCCATACGATTCGCGACCAGAAAAAACTAGTGGCCCGGGTGCGCCGCATCCGGGGCCAGTCCGAGGCATTGGAGAAGGCCTTGCTGGCCGGCGTCGGCTGCGGCCCGGTGCTGCAGCAGATCGCGGCCATCCGCGGCGCCGTGAATGGCCTGATGGCCGAGGTGCTGGACGGCCATCTGCGCGAGCACCTGAGCGACGAAAACCACACGCCGCAAGAGCGTGCAGAGGAGCTGGACCAGGTGCTGGGGGTGCTGCGCTCTTATCTGCGCTGAGGCTGCGCAGAATCAAAAACCATAGCTAGGAGCCCATTTTCCGCCTGGGCTACAGCCACTTTTCCTTAAAAACCAGCCGCTCACCTTCCGTTGGCCCTGAGCCTGTCGAAGCACCTGCTGACGAGTGGCAGGGCTTCGACAAGCTCAGCCCGAACGGGCCGGGGCCTGGGCAGCTGCTGAAAACTTCAGAGCAGCGGTGCACCAGTCTTGGCTTGCAGCGCTTCGCGCGTAACGCCGGGCGCCAGTTCCACCACCTTCAGGCCCTCAGGCACCACGTCCAGCACGGCCAGGTCGGTAATGATGCGGTCCACCACGCCCACGCCCGTCAGCGGCAGGGTGCAGTCCTTGAGGATCTTCAGGTCCTCGGTGCCGTCCTTCTTCCTGGCCACGTGCTCCATCAGCACGATCACGCGCTTGACGCCCGCCACCAGGTCCATGGCGCCGCCCATGCCCTTGACCATCTTGCCCGGGATCATCCAGTTGGCCAGGTCGCCCTTCTCGCTCACCTGCATGGCGCCGAGGATGCTCAGGTTG
>Ga0116227_10008643_pt1 | contig 19038 bp, 12 predicted proteins | sample S1TSphgellanicum_FD_89693 | JGI IMG/M metagenome (GOLD analysis project Ga0116227, IMG submission 89693) | Host-associated microbial communities from peat moss isolated from Minnesota, USA - S1T2_Fb - Sphagnum magellanicum MG | ecosystem: Host-associated > Plants > Peat moss > Unclassified... | reverse complement strand
TTCTCAAACAAAAAAAAAAAAAAATGCAAAGAAGGGAGGGAGCTTACCTTTTTTCTTTTGCTTCTGCATTTGGGATGAAGCGCTCCTTTTGCTTTTTCCTCTCCACATTCCTTCAACATTGAGCTCTCCACCTTCCTCAAGCCTTGTGTCTATGTTTTTTCGAAGCTTTGTGCTACTCAAGCTCGGGAGCTCTCCTGAGCTTTGGAGATGGAATGAATAGGAAATGAAATGAAAGAGGTAGGAGGGGGGAGGTGGGTAGGAGGGGAAATTTTTGGAGTAGAGAAGGGGGCTGAAAAATCCCCGAGCAGGGGAAAAGGATGTGTTTTTGGTTCATTCCCAAAACGGCTTGAACGCCTCATCTTGAACTGGTGCATTGGTGGCTACTGGTTCATTCCAGCCCTTATTTGGTTGGTTGGTTAGGTTTGGTTGGATTTGATTAGATTGGACTTCTCCCAACTTGAACACTATTTTTGGTATTAAAAGCATGAAACACACACAAATGATTAGAGCCTAGAAATAAACAAGCCCCTTAACTACACCACATTTCTAACTTATACTTTGTCACATTACATTAACCATCAGCAAAGCCAACAAGGTGCATGAGTAACACATCCCAAGGGATATTTATATATATATATATATATATATATATATATATATAATACGTGAATAAACATATAGAATGCAATATTATATTATTATTATATATTTATATTAGCGTAATTATTATAATATATAAGTTAATTAACTTTTATTTATATATATATATATAATAAATTAATTTGTTAAAAATAAGGTATATTTTATTCCAATAATTAATTAAAATGTAATATAAGGCATGTAATAATTTTAATAATGAATTGTAATTATTATAAGGTGACTTTAGTATTTATATATATTTTTTAAATTAATTAATTAAATGATAAAAATATATTGAAACTTTATTTAATATCCCTCCTAAAAATAATTGTTTAACGCTCGTCAATCTCAAACTTTACATTAAGTGTCCCTCTGAAATAACACGAGCACCACCATGAGCACTCCCCTTCAAGAAATTATTCCCTCTCTTATATTTGGAAGGCACCTTATGTGTAGGAGTATTACTCGTAATAATTGGTGGGCATAAGACCTTATGTCTACTCCTTAAGAGACTGAGAGATCTACATCTACTCCTTATGAATGCAAATGATTTAATTATGCCTACTCCTTTTAAATGAGAAAAACCTGAAGTCTATTCCTTAAGATTGGTGGATGAGATCTTATGCCCACTCCTTAAAGAGTGTGAGGGATCTTAAGTCCACTCCTTTGGATTGGAAAGACTTTTAATACTTATTCCTTAAGACCAATAAGAAGGATTTTACACACACTCCTTAAGAGTGGGAAGGATGTTATAGTTAGATGTTAGGCTTACTTCTTGAAATAAAAGTGGTGTCACTTTGTAAGGAATAGTCATAAGAACTCTCCCCCTCATCCTTCTATGCCTCATGATTTTACATATGTTTAGTGTAGGGTAAAACTCTACGATGATGGCATTCCAAAATAAAGAGCCTTTGATGAGACAAGCCATGCATTTTTGGAATGTGCCCCACCTATGATCTAAACCACACGAAAAACATTATCATGGACCTTAGTGTACTTAGATAAGGTATAGGAGGTTAAGGGTTCATATGCCTACTTATAACTGCATAAAGATGCTTAAAGAGTATGCATAACATCCCTCTCTTCTCTTATAAGATGGAAATTTATATATATATATATATATATATATATTGCCCTCCAAATAGTGCCCATGATAATGTTAGTCTCTCGGTTTACTAATGGTGCATTCACACTTGATGTTAAGTCAGTGCTAAATGAAAATCTAAGTGGCATCCTAGGTGGCACTCAATGTTAAATGGGTGATAGCTTAAATTTAAGTGAATGTTAACTTAACGTAAAATGCTCATGGTAAGTAGGTGTAAGTCCTAAATGACTAGCATGGTCTTAGGGGACTCAAGACTAGAGTCCCTAACACCAAGTGTGAATGGGCCTTAATAAGTATAGGCAAAGCCCACAAATGGTGGATTCTCCCCCAATGTGGGCCAGACTCAGGTACCCCATCATCCTAGCAATGCCATTAAAAAAAAAACCCAATAATAAATAAACAAAATAATACCCAAAAGCTTAAGAAAAAATGGAAGGTCAATATATGTGTGTGTGTCTCTCTCTTGCTCAAGAATTTGCTTCAAATACGAAACCCCAAAACAATAAAAGGACAAAATTATAACCTTTTTTTTTCTTTTTTTTTTTGGGGTATGAAACTCCCAGCTTCAACAACAAATAGGAATTTCAATTAGAAGGAATTATAATTCTTTTTTTTTGGGCTTGAAATTCCCAACTTCAACAACATATGGGAATTTCAATTAGAAAAAATTGTAAGTTTGTTTTTGGTTTCAAAATTTGCAACTTCAACAACAATAATAATAAAAACACTAAATATATATATATCCCCTAATGTTTTGATCAGTGGTAGAACTGGAGTAAAACCTGAAAATTTTTATTTACGTTTTTTTTTTGGTGGAGGAAACTTTTGAGGACCTCCTCGAGTTTCAGCCATCCTAGATGGGTATTATTAGAGTTTAGGGTTTTTCTCATCACTTTGAATAAAAATTCATCTTAATGGATGGTCATAGGATGTTAAAACTTTGAATTAAACACAAGAGTTTCTATACCATTTTCAGGATATCTTATATTATGCACATATGTAATATATATTTTTAATTTATTAAATTTATTAAAAATTTGTGACTATATGTGATGCATAGAAAAGTAAGATGATAAAATCCATGTCAATTTGAATCAAATCAGAACTTTTGAAACCATGACCCTAAATCCTAACCATACATGAACAACCCTGAAGCTTAAACCTAATAACCACAATGAGTTGGGAAAAATAAATTAAACCATACCTTGAAATTTTGGAATATTTTTTTTAAAATTCAAAACCTTACCTCAAAAAGTAACCAAAGTTATAAAATAAATAATGCTCGAAACCGTATGTTCTCTTAAAAGTCAATACCCACACAACATTGGTTTAGACCCAATGGTTTTTCTTCTTCTTTTCTTTCTACATTGAGGAATTTGCTATATGCCCGAAAAAAGAAAAACCCCCCTAAGGAGCACTAACTAAGTGTTAGTGTGGCACATTACAAAAAGTCACATTGTTTTGTCACCGGGAAATTTGACTTTAGATTAAACAAGGGGTGTATCATATTGTGGCCTTGCCATTTACATTTAAAAGTATCTTAAAAAAAAAAAAAAAAATTTGGAAACTTAAATATTTCACCATGCAAAAATATAACCTTCAAAAAATCCTCTAAAAGAAACCAAAATCTTTCAAGATATTAATATAACTCTATAACTAAGCTCAAAGTTTGGACACAATCCAACATATCATCTTTCAAAAATCCCCATATAAAAATAGACCTGTTATTAACCTAGGGGCCAAAATCCCTTGAAGTTCCTATACTCTATAGTGAACCTAAACACAATATCCTTGCCTTGGTAGGCAAGGCCAATAAAATATAACACCACTTGTTTTCAGTGTAAAAAAAATCAATCCCTTTCTCTTAAAAGGTAATGGGTTTACAATTGGTATGGGACAACAAAACAAAAACATTAAACCTTTTGGTTTTGGGTTTTTCACTTGACAAAACAAGAGGAACCATGCACGTGGTTCCGTGCACCTGTAGAGCCCAGAAAGGATACAGAAAGACAATCCTGGACAAAGCTTGCTATGGATATTTTGTCTCAATTTTTTGTTTGGGATAAAAATACATCAAACTGTTTGATTTTTGTATTTTTATTTTTGTCGAGGTTGTCACCACATTTATGTGTACTGGGTACAGTTTTTAGAGTTCCTTGAGATAATAGAGCTATCCCTAAAGTCACCCTGTCTTCACTCTTCACGTTTTCTTTGGACCTCCTTCTACCCCCTTAACCCCTCTTTTAGTGGTATCCGGAAAGTAAAGGAATTTTATTAAATCTCAGTACGAAATGCTGAATCTCAGCATTTAATGCACAAGGTTCAAGAGGAATTACAGTAGCTGTATAGGTAGGTGCAGTGAAAATCTATGTAGCAGCAGTGGAGGCGCTCAGGGAGAAAAAAACACGAAATTGATGCAACTCTATAAAACTTTAGACACACCGTACATTAAGAAAACGTACCAAGAGATAAGAAAAAAGGAGACTTTCCATAATGTCAAGTTAGCTCAAACTAGATGTCAAAACCTATCAATGTCAAAAATATCGAGTGCTTGCAATAAGTCAGTTGTGGAGATGTGAGGTGCAAGTCAAGAAGTAGTTAGGCCTACGGCTACCACCTGATTTAAGATGGACAATGCTTGCGGCCTTTGCAATGTCATTGAAAAATTTTGACAAAAAAAGGTAACGAAGACAGAAAGAGGAGGGCCCTTTGGTCCTTTCGAACTTCAAATGACATTGACAAAATTGTGTAAAAAGACATCCGCTTGCTTATGTAGATGTCCAAATACCTCCAATGATAAGGGGAAGAATTGATCAATGGGGCATCGTTCATAATAGCTCCGTTTTTTGGCTTGAATCGCATCGAAAATAACAAATCCTTAAGTGGTGCAAGATCAAAAAAGTAAATTTGCTCATGTTGGGTTGGCACTGACAACATTGAATAAGGTGTGAATGCCATATTTAGTGTCAACACAATGTCAATTCATTAACGAAAGGAATTGAATGTGTTTGAAAGAAGCGCATGTAATTGTTCTTGCCCCATGTGGAAGCCAACATCCCATATAACAACAACAAAGGTGTCACAAATTGCATCATGGGTTCTTATGTGCTCATTGCCATGAGCACAACATAAAAGGTGGATACCCATAAGGTCAATGGGATGTGTACACACATTAAGGGATACTTGCAATTGAAGGATGGGCCAGTCCAAGTCATCTTCGAATTGTTGTGGAAAAAAATCAGAAAAATTAGTGAAAAGCCTAAGAAGATTAGTCGAACTATAAGTCAAACACCCCTAAGCCAAAACATGATAGAATTTGAACACAATGTGCTTTAAATATCCCGTTAGAAAGCATGTTGGAAAGGGTATGATGGTGTAGATGTATTGAGATGAAATCTTGAAATCGAACCATTTGTTACCTAATGAATTATTCAAACAAAAAAATATATGTGTGAACTAGGGGCGGTAACAAATCACATGTTGCCTTGAAGTGTTGCTAGAAAGGGAAGGTGTTATTGTCGACTTGTGTTAAGGCTTCAAAAAAGGAAGGGACATTGATCAACCATAACCTAATAATTATGATTGAGGCTACAAGGGCCCAATTCCCTAAATAGGATATTAGGGCAATGGTGGATGTCAATATGAACCCAATGCCACCAAAAATTATTAAGAAAGAAATTTGTTTATGAATTAAAAGTCTTTTTAGGTTGTCAAAAGATCCTAGACTCAATAGGCACCAAAACACTTGAAAGAAAGAGAAGTCAAAAGAAGTGAAGGACTTTATGAAGGTGGCAGAAAGAAGTGTACATCATAAGAGATATGAAAGTCATTACACAAAATAATGAATTAGAATTCCAAAAGTTAACTAAACATCACCCATTTTAGGAAGAAAATCAATATGTTGAACATCTTCTAATAAGGAATTTTTTATGAAGGATGACATGAATGATAAAATGCCCAATGGAACTCCCAAAACTTTAATTCCTTCTAATGGGGTCGTAAACTAGGATGGGGCATTGAAATCAAACGATAGGCTAAAGGGTGACCATGTTACACATTTATGAGGTTGGATAGAAAGACCTATTGCACGGAGTTCAATCTAAAAATGTTCATATGCAAATGATACAATAGAAAAGGGACCTATGATGTGAATGTCGTCCATAATGGATAGAACTATACAAGAAGGGAAATGACTAATTATAAAACAGAAAGCCTTAAAATGTGTTAATGCAAATAATGTCTTTTTATAAAAATCACCTTGATGAGTTCCCATGTCAAAGGGGACAATTGTGACAACATCACTTTCATGATTACAATGGCTATAAGATAGGGGAAATTCAAATGCATAAAATGCATGAACAAAAGGGATGAGTTACATGATGTCTCCACTTGCTACATGAAGTTCTTGAAATATGACCCCTTTAGACATCAAATTGAAAGTGTTTACCATGTTTAACTAAAAAACAACTTAATCAAGGTGAAGGTTTAAAGTGCACTTGATGTCATGTACTACTACTTCACAATCGCCCTTAGTTGTGATTCTGAATTGGTGTGGGGAGAAATGTGTTACAAAAACATAAGGTGTGACTTGTGTGTTGACATAATGTTTCCCCCACTATAATTAAACGAATTCCGCTTAAAGGTTTGGTCATGGCTAAGAGGTAGGATGCGCCAAGAACACATGCAATTCAAAGTGGAATGTGACTTTTTGTAATATGAAAACAAAGCTAAAATAACTAATGGAATCCATTTGCTGAATTTTTTGGATGAAAAAAATCCCAAAGGTGTTCAAAAATCATCCCATAATGACCCCTTACAAACAGATGGGGTAGGTGTTGGAATGTCAATTCAAAGGAATTAGAAAAAAATTCAAGGTTTTTGTCTTGTGCATAGTCTTTTAAAAAAAATGGGAAGTAGCCATTTGATTTAAGGTGTAGTGCGATGAGAGTTGAGATGGTGTTAAAAGACATGGGTGCAAAGGAAAATGGTTCTAAGGCATGAGTTTTTTAAAAATATTCCCTTGCACATCCAAAAACTAAATTACGAAGAAGACATTTATGAATTAGGGGATCATGTTGGGGAAAAGGCATTGAATTTGAACTTGTCACCAAAGTTTAAGTTTGTAAAAAAAACTTTTCTTACAAGTTTTCCTAGTCACTTGTTAAAAAATGCTTGAGTTGAATCCATATTTCCTTATGCCCCATTGCCCTGTCATGAAAAGGCAAATTGAGACACAATTGGGGTAATAAAAAAACAAGTGCCAAGCTACCAAATCATAGGGGTCTTGTGCTAACTTATCTAATGGAAAACAAAAGATCATTTGTACATTATGTTATAGAACAACAAGGATGCAATTATGTAATCCAGGACAACAAAAGTTTAAATGAAAGGACCCGAGGACATCCAAAAACGAAACCCAAATCTTGGCTAATGTGGCAAAATGGGAACAAGGGAAGGTATTGAATCAAGATGATCATGGGGGTTTGGATTAGATGAATTGGGTGCTTGACAAGAACACTTATGATGAGCTAACCTCGATTGTTAAATTTGCGTCCACAAGTGAAGCAAAAAACTTTAGGTGGAGGTTGCAAATGTGTTAAGGAAATGACGGTAGGTTGGGGGTCTAATCATGTGTAATTGGAGTGGTTGGTAAAGTGGAAGGGGGAAAAGGTTTTACATGTGCATGATCAAAAGGGTTTGTGAAAGTGTAAGGTTGCAGCCCCACATTCATTCGAATAGTTAAGGGCTAGTAAGGGGAACTAGTGGGTGGTGTGTGGTTTGTTAAAATGGGAGGGGGAACTAGTGGGAAGTGTGTGGTTTGCATGAGAAATGGTGTGGAAACTAAGTATGTGGTAAGTAAATGGATAATGGGAAGGATGAAGTTTGATGGGACATGATGAACTAGGGGACGTGAGATGTTTGATGCCCATGAGGAAGGAGGCCTAATATGAGCACAAGCCCCACTTATTAAAAAACTACCTACTAATATATGGCAATCCTAAATTTATAAAATCAACCATAAAAGACTAAATGAATTGAAAGGAAAAATATAAAAATGCTTAAGAATCCTTGGTTAGGGCATTATGCCAAAGCCAAACTTTAATTTCACTAGAGGCTTGAATCGCACAATCACTACTATGTTGAGTTCAACACGACCTAAACATCCTAATGTTAAAACATTATAAGGCTTCATTTTTGGTTCCTAATCCTAAAGGACCTGACATAAGTAATGTCAGGTAGAAGTTTCCTAAAAAACAATTTTGGTGGACTAAATATCTTCTTCCCAAAGATCCCAATCCACTTTAATAACTATGTACAACATTGACAAAATAAAAAGATGTTATTTTTTATTTATTTATTTTTTAAACAAACTTTTCAACTAGGAAGATTATCCTCAAGTTCTAGGCGCACACACCTAGGAAACCACTTTACTTTCTCATCTTCTGTGAGAACCTAGACTTTCGAGAAAATAACTTACAAAAAGTCTAAAGCTTTTTTTAACAAGTTGATGCTCAAATGTTTCAATTCAACAATCAATCTCATTGAAACCTCAAAAGTTCCATTAGAACACAAGTTCCTCAAGTTTTAGGCGCACACACCTAGGAAACCACTTTACTTTCTCATCTTCTATGAAAACCTAGACTTTTGAGAAAAGAACTTACAAAATGTCTAAAGCTCTTTTTAACAAGTTGACACTCAAATGTTTCAATTCAATGATCAATCTCATTGAAACCTCAAAAGTTCCACTAGAACACAAGTTCAAAATAAAATAAAAGCACTAACCAAAACCAAAACATTGAGTGAAAATTGGAGGGAAAAAAAAAAAAAAAAAACCTAACTCTAATAAAAAAAATTTCTTGTCAATTTTTTTTTCTCCATCTGCTTTTACATGTGATTCCAATCCCCACAATCCTGCACCACTGCCAAAGCCGCTGTTCCCCGACTCCTCCTCCATCTCCTCTCAACTGTCAATTTTCTCTGAAATCTCAGCACTTAATGCACAAGGTTCGAGAGGAATTACAGTAGCTGTATAGGTAGGAGCAGTGAAAATCTAGGTAACATCAGTGGAGGCGCTCAAGAAAAAAAAGAAAGACAAGGTCAGGACACCATCAAAACTTTCACCCCCCCCATCTTGAATGCTAATGTACTTTTTTGCAGGTTTTTTTTGAATCTCACCCTCTGTATGACCAAACTCAGGGTACTGGTGCTGTCTTTTCCTGACTGTATGGATATCTGTATTGTCTAAGTAAATTTATATTTTAAAAAAGCCACTGCTTAGGATGCTCAGGATGCTCACATGCTCTCTCCAGTTCCATGAGTGAATTGGAAAGAAAAACACAGTACAAGTAGATGGGAATCTCAATCACAATGAATGAGTTGTAGCTTCTTACACTATCAGTACTACTTTTGTGAATCAACCAATAAGAGTTGTGAATTCATAGTTAGAAAACCGTTTATGTGTAGCGTAATGCCGAAGGCCGCTGGCATTACCAGAATACTAAGGGCCCCTGAGAGGTGGAGCCGAGGTGGGTACGGTTCCAGTAATGTCCATGACTGACTCAAGCTGTTCCACTTCAAAATCGATGCTTTTTTAACCTTCTAAATTATTTTTTCTCTCATGATAGGGTAGATAGGTCTGTGAGTGAACACTTAAAGAACTCAAAGAAAGTCGAATCCTTAACACATTTTTCCTCTGCTTCTGAAGCTTAAAGAACATTTGTAACCCTTCATCTAGTGCTTCCCATGATGCAAAAATTGCTTCATTCAGTAAAGGAATGAGGAAGTTGTGGAGTGATTGGTGTAATGGGGGCTTAGTGTTCGATGATGGGTGAATTAAAGCAGATTAGGATTTTGAGCTTAAAATCTTTTTGTCATTGCATCTTTGCCTATGAAATACAAAGAAGTTTTATAAAGCCCTAGTTGGTATAGCCATCAGGTTTTTAATCACTTAAATCAGACTAAAAACAAGGAAGATATGAGGTTGAGACAAGAGAGGGGTCTAAAACTATTTTTTCAAAATTTTGGAAGCAAACTATCACTCACTGTCTTCCTGTGTTCTCCATGTCACTCATCCACTTCTGACACTCAAAGAACATTTGTAACCCTTCGGTTTGAGCATCCGATGACACAAAAATCACTCAATTTGGTTAAGGAATGAGTAAAACATTAGAAAATGTTTGACGACACGTATGTGTTCAATGATGGACGGTTTTACCTTACCTCGCAGGTACATTCCTCCAAATACATTACAAATTTAGATAGTCTCTCAACAGAGACTGTCCAACTTTTCGTGTTCATGGATGTTTTTGGGTTGGCCTGGGGAAACAATTAATCCTATATTTTGGATGTGATAAACATTAGTCGAGGCCTCAACAGCTTAGGATGTGGGTGGACCTGGTCCTTTTAGAGAATCTCCAGATGTTCCAAGATATAACCACCATGCAAAAATATAATCTTCACAAAATCCTCTAAAAGAAACCAAAATCCTTCAAGATATTTACAACTCTATAACTAGTCTCAAGTTTCAACAACAAGCCAAAATATCATCTTTCAAAAATCCTCATATAAAAATGGATCTATTACATAGGAGCCAAAATCCCTTAAGCTACTATACTCTGTAATGAATCTAAACACAATATCCTTGCCTTGGTAGGCAAGGCCAATACAAATAATCAAAGAACTGCCTAGAAAACCCATGATTCTTTCTTTCATAAAAACTGCAAGCTCTTTCAGAACTTGAAAAAACTGGAATCAGAGGTTTTTCCAATTTTGATATTTTTTCACAAAAATCAGAACAGATTCTACCTTTGCTTGTAAAATTTTCAAAAACCTCAAACTGGGGGTTGTTAATAAAATCAAATACCCATACAACATTGGTCAATACTTTAAATGATTCTTCTTGAAAGAGAGATTGCACATGGATGGATATAATTATAATTTTATGTATGTGTATGTTTGTGTGAGTATATAGTGGAAGTTGGACTTACATAAAGAACAAGTAGAATTTCAATAGGTCCGTGTTGTATGCAAAACTCACTTGTAAAATTCTCATATGGAAAAGCCCTCCCTAGAAGGTCCCCATGTTGCTATTTAGGGCACCCTCCACATACACTAAATGTTATTTACCAATTCTTTATGTAAGTAATAAAAGCATACATAAATGTGAGATTCAACTCATAGTTGTGTTTGGGGGTGAATGTACACACCTGAGCAATGCAAAGAGAGAGAGACAACACTAAACAGGTACAACAAGTTAAGTGTGGTGTGGGGCTTCACTATTGTTGTTGAACAAGGTGCCTAATAAGACAATATTCCTTATTAGGTTTTTCATGAAGAATGTGTGATGCGTTATTCAAGACTCGTGTTTTGAACACAAAGAATGAGGTATTGGGAACTTGAAAAATGCCAAGTGTAGAGCATGATACCTCTTCAAAATCACCTTCTTGGAACAATCAATTTCCTTGGATGCAAGCTCATGTAAGATGCCTAGAAATTTTGAACAAATCGGTAAAAAAATCAAGCCAATGGGAAAGTTGGAAAAGTTGAACAATGAATGAATTTGGGAAAGTTAAACAAAGGGATGAAAATGAGCTGATGTGGAAAGATGAAATACTAATTGTCACTTGGACTTTGAAAGGAGTCATCACTTTTCTCCTTATATAATATATGTTTTTTAAAATGGTGGTGGGGATTACATTGAATTCACAAAAAAATTCGGGATTCACAAATGGGGGTCATAAAAAATTTGTGAAAGTATCAAATTATGAGTCCTATTAGGTTGTGGATTCATAATTCTCACATATGGACTCTTATTTGGGAACTCTCCAAAGCAAAAAATGTAACCATTGAAAAATAATAATAATAATGTCATATTACATGTTCCATTTGATCGATGGACATACCAAAGGATAGCATGCATGATGGACATTGAAGAAGGTGATATATTCGTCGTCTTCTTCTTCTTCTACTACTACTACTACTATACTGGTCTATAGTTTGAACTTTGATCTTGGAAATCCATTTCAAAATTCATAGCTTGTGAGGTCCATCAGTTGGTTGGGGGAGGGACATCTGCTTGCACATCCTGAGGAGATCATAGTTTCAAAATCCATTTGTCAGCAATGCTTCTTCCTTTCAAGCTCAATACAGCAACAATGACAACAACAACAGCATGATCCTGACAAACTAAAATCCCCTTGAAAGAACAGAGAAAGCTTCCAAAAAACAATCCTCCTCTTGTTTCTTATGGTTCAAGCTCTGCTTAGTTGAATGGGAGTGAGATGAATAAATTAGCGAGGAATGATGATGAAGAACATGATCACGATCGTGATCGTGATCCAACAAAACTTTGATGATGATCAAACAAGACTTTGATGACGATGATGATAATCAAAGCCTTTTTTGGGTGCACACAAAGGCTTTGACTACTTGCATTCACTTAACATTGAGCTATGGCCCATTTCACAATTGGGTGCCACCTAGGATGCCACCTAGATTTTCATTTAACACTGATGACTTAACATCAAGTGTGAATGCATCATTATACTTGTAACTAGAGACTGGAACTAAAACAGGAACCGTCGTGGATCATGGGTTCTCTCTTCCAAAACGGCAGACAGTGGCGACTGTTATATCCGCAGGTTCTCTACAAAATCTGGACCCTCAGAACACATACGACTCCAGAGGTTCTCTTCAAAAGCGGGAACCGGAGAACACTGATATATCCGATTGAGGGATGAAAAGCGATGGGGTTTTAGTGATGAAAAAAGGCATTAAGGCCTTGGATTTAGGAAGGCGAATGAAAACGCATTTAGGGCTAGGCTCTAGGTTTTTGGGGTTTGGGTTTTAGGGTTTTAGGTTTTAGGGTTTGGGAAGTGAAGAGGTGAGAGAGAGAGAGAGAGAAGGGGGGGAGGGAAAGAGGTCGCAGACGACAGCCAGCGAGCGAGCAAGGGTCACTGGTGGCGATGGCAAGGATGAAGGCTGCAGGCAAGGGAACATTATGGGCACGAAGGGGAGGAGGAGGAGCAGCAGTACCAGCAGCAGCAGCAGGGAAGAAAGGTGAGAAAGGCTGCTGCTGGAGCCTCTGAGAAGTGAGTTTGTGGGATGGTGGTCACCTTCCAAGTCTAAGTTACCTCACTGTATAAGAGAACGAAGAGAATCTATGTGGAAGAAACAACAGCACTCTTTAGAAAAAGAAGCAGCAGCAGTAAATTCAAATCAAACGTCTCGGTTTCTCATGCAATCCAACACTGGCAAATGATGTTAGCTCTGTACCTTTCTAACTACTGACTGCCTTGTTCTTGACCTTTTTGCTCTTGGAAGGTCTTCTCTTCTTCCAATAGTTTGCAAATGCTGACAACTCCCAAACAAGGGCAAAAATCTGGGCTTTGTTCTCACTGAAGCCTGAGTGCAGTTTCTTCTCTGCAATCAACGCACACCACGCATGAACTGAGGAATAATATGTAAATTTGCAACAAGTAGTTCCAACGGGCAGGCAAGCAAATCTGGGGATTCGTCATGTAACTCAATCACAATAACAATGTAATTCACATATTACCTTCCTTACCCAATGCTAGAATCATCTGAATTGAGTCAATGCTAAACACCACATTATCATGGGCAATCTGCAAGGGTGAACTCTTCTCTTTGTCTAGATCTTTCAGTTTTCCTCCTTCACAATTTGATTTTGAAAACTCTGAGGAATTGCCACATACAATATGACAAACATATGTTGTTTCTGTATGCTCCCAATATCATGGAAACCCAAATCTCTTTTTAGAAATCAAGACTGCCTTTCCAATGACAGACCGAGTAGAAAGACAATCTCCTCAAATATTGCCACATGAGAAAGCAGAGCTGTTAATATTACAACCTGCCATCTTGACATGCATGTGGGATAGAGAGAGATTGTAGGGGCAATCCAGTAGGTAACTGAGGAGCAACCCTTCTGCAATCAGCATTGTTAGGCAGTTCATAGGTTTCAGTCTTGAGCATGACATTGTCAGCTGGAGAATTCCTCTCCATCTCATTCAGCTCCAAGCCCTTGCCTTTCATTGGTAGACAAAGGAAATTGACAGAGGCATGATAGTCAAATGCACAAAATTTCTAATAGCATAGTCCATAACCAAACATTGAAAAGCAGAATTGGATGTCCCAAAAGAGTCTCTGCTTGCAAACTAAGCCCTGCATCAAATATGGTTGCCATTCTCGCATTAAAGCCTGGGTGCTGATTGATCTTGATAGTGCAATATTTTTTATCTGAGAAAGTGGTAGTACTAAGCTTTCTGCATCAAGATATGAAAGTCTGCAACATGTATCATTTGCTGAAAGTATGTTTGGTTGCCTGCATCCAGATGAACGTCTGATTCCTTGAGCCTCCTGAACAGATTCAATTGGCAAGTCACAACAGGGTGTTTCTGATTGAAGGTTTTGATCTGTTACTTCCGAATGTGGTGAGCTTCTTTGCTGGCTGCACTCACAGAGCACATCTTCTCAGTGTCTGGTGGTGGATCATGAGTCTTCTTCAGAGGCACCTCTGAGGAGGCTGTCATCACTGCAGTGTCCATAAGATTTCCCTTCTGTCTCTGCTTTCCGCTCACAGGAAACAGGAGTCTGCTTCTGAGGTGCCTCTGAATCTGCAGAATCTTCACTGAGTAAAAGAGTTCCCATTACCTGTGTTTCCCTCCAACTGTCAACTTTGCATTCACTGTTTGAGTCTGGTGTTCCTTCTGTGGAGCCACCTGTGTCACCACTACAATCCCATTCTGGAAATTTCACATCTTGAAACAGATCACCTCATTTGCCAGGATTGGTGTTGTTGCTAATGCTCCCAAGCACTTTGATTCTTTCTCTACACTAATTAGTACGCACCAACTTCAACCACCTTCCTAGGGCTCAAAACCATGAACCTTTCATGTAACAATTTATTTTCCAACTTGCTTGCTGTTCATCAAACTCTTACATTTTCAGAACTCACAAGGTTGATATACATTTGAGTGAAACCTTGATTGAGGCTTTGTGTGACTCCATGGTTCTCCTTCAATCTCGACAAAGATCCTCCAAGTCCCCTAACTAACTTCTTCATGTCAACTTTGCAGGTCTTTTTGGTTTCTGGAGCAAATGAAACCACATTTATGTTTAGGGCTTAGGGTTTTAACCTAAACCCTAAACCCATGCAATCAGCATGTTTGTTACTGAGACAGGCTCCATAACAACTTCTCGCATCATAAAACCACTCCCACATTTGGTTTACATCCGGCAGCATTTTCAGATGCAAAGGGTGAAGCTTCATTTTTGTATGAAGTAAAGTAAAAAGCTTCATTTTATTTTTTTCCCCATCAATTTCATTTACCTTGTGTTTGTTTTATTCTCTTAATCATTTTCTATTAATAAAATTCAAATTTACACATACATTATTGTCAATATTTTCCATTTGATCATTTCAATTTCTCCCAACCAATTTCACGAATTTGGTTTGTATGGTCAATTTCATCCATATGGTCAATTACTTACATGGTAAATTTAATCCAAGAGCATACATAATTCATCCAAGCTAACTAATATAATGCATGTGTATCAAAAGTTTCATCCAAAAGATTAATTTCTATCATGTCACCATATTTCATCCATACAATATACTTCATTGTCGATGTTTATTTGAGCATTCATTTCATTTGATTTGTCAAATTACAATTAGTGGACAACCCTTTTTTTTCTTTTTTTTCTTTTTCCCTTCCATCTCACTCAAATACTTGTCAAAGATTTAAATTGTTGATATCTAAAAATGATTATCAATTTAAAATTTAATCACAAGTTACAAAAATGATAATTTGATTGATGAACACTTTGTATGTCTTCAATATATTTAGACACATAGGAGGTATATATGATTTATGAAGTTAATAACCTTAATATTTTTCAAAAGTGAAGAATTCCTATAAATATCATTTTGGAAGTGTTTGCAATTGGGGGAAAAATGATATCAACATTAATCAAAAATTAAGGGTTCAATTGTTAACATGTGTTTGTACATTTGATAATCAATCTCATTATGTTTAGCCTAAGTTCCTATTACATGTGCAAAGAATTGGCCTATCCCAACACAATTTGGTGTATTTGGAGAGGGAAATGGGACTTTTATGTAATTGATGGTGTCTATCTACCTAATACTCAACTTCTAAAAGCGGGGGAGGTTCCAAAGGGCAAGTGTTATATTGATATATAAAACTTCACAAAAGGCTAAATAAAAAGGATTAGCCATTATACAATACATTATGGCAATCCACTCCCTTTCAAATCTTCTTCTCATCTTTCAATCTTTTTGAGCATCCGCACCCCTCTTATATTGATAGTAGTTAACATACAATAGTTCTATTCAAGAATGGGATTCAAAGTCCATAAGAGATGTTTTGTTGATTGTACTTGAATATGAGATTTTCAATTTGAGAATGGGATGAAATACATGTGAATTGCTATGTCTATAGTGCAACCATTGTGCATAATTAAGATGGGGATTGCATTGCTATGTCTATAGTGCAACCATTGTGCGTAATTAAGATGGGGATTACATGCTAGTGTTAGATAACAATGCGTCAAGGAGAGTGTGGGCTTGTTATGTTCACATCCTTGTTCTCCACCCAATGTGCACACAAATGTTCACTTCGGCATTTTTGTGGGCTTCCGGTGATGTGCTTGCACAAGTCATTATGCATGCTTTATATCATGCTCCTTTTTCCAAAGGCCTTCAAGTCCATGAAACACATCTTGTAATTTCATTGTTTATCATACTCTCTCTCTCTCTCATAAGAAAAATTCAAATGCAAATAGTATAATGTCAATGACCGTTTACTTAAATCATAATGAATTTGGAATAAATTTGTAATCTTTGTGGCATTCTTCATGTATGGATTTAGTTTGCAATTTTTACAAAGGTAAAGAGAAGGATAGGCCTATTGTCTATTCAATCTTTTGGGTTCATTAAGTGCTCATAAGACATAAGTGAAAAAAATGAGAAGTTTTCATATCCATTAATTGAAAAATGTATGTAATCTCCAAACAAAACTTCAATGAATTAGGTTTGTGAGTTTTGAACTTTGTGGTTAGCATCATTCGTGTATAGTTTACCTTCATTGAAATACAAATGGTTGGATTTGTAGGTTGCTAATGGGTTTGGACAAATGTTAAATGGTGGAAAAATGGATTGGAAAAGGGTGGGAACTGCAACTCTTTTTGGTGCAATTTTTGTGGGGCCTATTGGAAATTTTTGGTGAGTGGGGGAAATAGATCTAACGCTTCATGTTCTTGCTTAATTTTGCGCTTCTCTTCTATATGGGGAATCTTGGGCAAAGCCTTGCAAATTAAAACCAAGAATCAAACAACTTGATTTATGGTCTTTAAACATGTGTAAATATAATTTAAAACCATATAAATACCATATGATCAATTAGACATTATATTATGCCTTATTTTCACCATTTGTCAAAATTTGTATTAAATTTTATTGAGTTTAGGGTTGAAATTTGATATTAACTAGAGTCCACATTTGTGTAAAGTCTCATATGCAACAATGTTGTATGTCAATGACTTAGGTCATTTCCTTTTTTGGGTCAACAATTTACCACTCAAATGCTAATATTATTTGTTTGGAGTTAAAATGGATGTTCACTAAAGTATGTCAAAAAGTTTAAAATTTGTGAAACAATTGGGCGATTTTTCTACCTCTTTTAAAAACCCAACAATTTTTTTCATATTTTCATTAAACCAATTAAACAAATATTTGTGGAATATGTTGAGGTTTAAATGTTTTCCTTTTTTTTTTTTTCCTTTTCTTTTCTTTGCTTTGCTTTGCTTTGCTCCCAGGTATCAATTTTTGGAGTATGTTTGCGCGAAAAGGTTGAAGTTTGAGCCCAATTCAATTTATTTTATGGGCACCAAATTGTTGGCAGATACATTCTTATATGGGCCTATGCATCTATTGGTGTTTTTCTTGTATATGGGTTTGGTGGCTGGAAATACACTGGTGCAAATGAAGCAAGATATCAAACATGATTACTTCCCAACACTTCTCACTGAAGGCATTGTTTGGATGTGTATCCAGGTTGACTGATTTTTCATGAATACCATAATATTTTGGACCTCTCCTCATTACTCTCTTGTCAATTTCCAAAGTAAATAGGTGTCTTATATTGCTTGTATTAATTTAGTTTCAATTTTCAAAGAGGCTTGCAAGAGAGGAGTATCACAATTTGGTGGGGTTAAAAAAAATAATAATAAAATTAAATTTTAAAAAAAAAAACCAAACCAAACCAAACCAAACCAAACCAAACCAAACAAACAAACAAATAAATAAATAAATAAGACCCACACTTTGATTTCAAATACTACATCTCTAACTTGGTCAATTTGGTGACAATGGGTTCAGTTGGTAAATTTTCGGTTTGTGCCCGTGCAACACCAACTCCTATTTGTGAATGGATTTAGCCTCCTTGATAGTGTGTTTCTCTCATGGGTTAAGTATTCAGGTACCACTTCTTCTTAGAAAGGATTATTATTCATCACAAAAAATGAAATGCATAAATTGCAAATTGCAAATTGGGCACATGACATGTCTCAACATTTTATTTGAGAAGAAAATCAATTATTGTTTTATGTTAATTATTATGACAAGGTTGCATCCACAAAAATTGCAAATACAAGTGATATGAATGGTAATATAACAAAATAACAAAGTATCCATGTTATATTATCACTAAATGTTCTTGACCACTACCAATTTTTATTATGACCCATCATTACAAATGATCATATGTTATGAGTTTGATTGAGCTAGAATTTGGTCTTATAAGCAGCTTTGGGTGTCCTCGTTTTTTGTTTGTGAGAACCTTAATGGGCTTCAAGTCGGTTTTCAAAATGAAAACTCACAAGTATCCCCAATAATTGATACCCACTATGAAAACCTGATTGCTAGTTCTCACTAGGATGAGAACCAATTCAATGAGAACTTGAAAAGGTATGAGAACTTGAGAGGGTATGAAAAAAAAATGTTAGTTTTTAGTTGGGCTTTAGGTTTAGGCTTTTGTTGGTGTTAGTAGGTTTAGGCTTTAGCTTAAAGCATCACTATTGTTCAACAATGGCATGAAGTATGATCTAAACCAAACCAAGCAAAACCTTGGTCCCATTGTGTTTTTCAAGGGTTTTTTTTTTTTTTTTTTTGGGTTCTCCTTTTTTCATTTTTTTTTTTTTTTTTCTTCCCTTTTTCTTTTCTTCTTCCTTTTTTCAACCTTTTTTTTTTTTTT